>Ga0265298_10008522_pt1 | contig 12313 bp, 7 predicted proteins | sample AusTroGonzalo_MG_3_FD_193486 | JGI IMG/M metagenome (GOLD analysis project Ga0265298, IMG submission 193486) | Bovine rumen microbial communities from tropical cattle in Woodstock, Queensland, Australia - Gonzalo_01 | ecosystem: Host-associated > Mammals > Digestive system > Stomach > Rumen ...
AACCGCCACGGCGGACGACCTCAAGCCGTTCCTCGGTGAGCCCGGCAAGGCGGGCGAGTTCGTGTACAACCTCGTTGCCGAGGCTTACGAGGCGAAATGCGCCGCCGAGGATCCGCGCGTGCTGCCGTACATGGAGCGCGGTGTGTTCCTCAGCTGCATCGACCGCCAGTGGCAGGACTACCTGCGCGCGATGGACGACCTTCGCCACAGCGTGAACCTCCGCTCCTACGGCCAGCGCGACCCGCTGATCGAGTACAAGCGCGAGGCGTTCAACATGTTCGAGAACCTGATGACCACCATCAAGACCGAGGTGGCCAACACGGAGTTCCGCGCCACGACCGCCATGAACATGCGTCGCATGATCGCCGCCCAGCAGATGCGGACGAATGCGGGCGCGTTCGACGAGGAGCAGGCAGAAGACGCACCCGCCGTCCCGCAGAGCACCGCTCCTACGCAACCGGCCTCTCCCGCCGCCCAGGGCAAGTCCGTGCAGGACGTCTTCGCTTCGATGATGAGCCAGGTGGCCGGCAGGCCTGTACGCGCCGTCCGCAACCCGGCCGCAGCGCCAGGCGCCGCCGCCGCTACCCCGGCAGTGGGCCGCAACGACCCATGCCCTTGCGGCAGCGGAAAGAAGTACAAGAAGTGCTGCGGCCGCAACCTAGTCTAGTCCAGAACTCGGTTGCGATCTCAACCAATCAGAATTCGGTTGCGATCTCAGCACGACCGTCTGCGGAGACCTGCAGGTAGCCGCCGCGTTCCGCCCCGATGGTCAGACGGTGGCCGTCCCGTTCCACTGTCACGGGTTTCTTCTCGTCACCGTTCCAGAACACCCAGCCCGTCGCGCCAACGCCCGGCACACGGTAGGTCTCCAACGTCTCGGGATCGCCCGGACGGCGCGTGAACGATACGCCAGCCGCGCGGATGCGCCGCCCCACCTCGCTGCGGAATGCCGCTGTGCCGGTCACGGGATCGTCGTACGCCTCGCCCGCGAAGTCGCCACAGCCGATCGTCAGCTTCACGGAGGACGGCACGCGCGCCCGCTCGGATTCCGGGAGGACGGAGAAGTTCACGCCGTACCACGCCAGCGCATTACAGACGCCACGATAGGCGGTCAGCACTCTCTGCCGTTCATCTTCGCGCCGTGACAGACGCGACTCGGGGATGATCAGGACCGTGTCAGGCGGATTCTCCGCCGGAACGAGGTGCGCGAATGTCCGGCTGATGTTCGAGTAGATACCCGCCACCGGACGCGGATTCCCGTCCCAGTGGCAGAGGGCGAACGTGCAGATGCCCTCGATGAGGTCGGTCCAGCCGTAATGGCACATGAACGCATAGCCGCACCCGAACGTGCGGGCGGCCTGGCAACGGTACCGTCTCGAGGCCTCCTCGATCGTGGCAAAGGAATCGGAGAACGGAATGCGCATCGGATTGAAGGCGCAGCCGAACTCGCCCATGACGGACGGCTTGCCGAGGACGCGATGGTCTACCTTCTTGATTTCCGAAATGTGGTTCTCGTTGTCGCCGTAGTAATGGCAATCCGTGAAGTCGAACGGCAATGACGCCGTGGGCGGATCCTTGACGGCTGTGCCGCCGCCCCACCCCTGGCTCCATCCGGTTGCCGCGATGAGCGAGGGATTGCCGCGATGCGCCCCGTCCGCCGTGGCGCGGCTCCAGTCCAGAAACACGTCCCTGAATTCCAGCGGACCGCGCCCGTCGCCTTCCTTGCGCTCGATGCGCGGTTCGTTGCGCACGTCCATGATGAGTCCAGGAACGTCGCGGTAGCGATCCGCAAAGAACGCGAGATACTCCCCTTCCGCCTCCTGCCCGGCGGCGTCGAGCGGGATGGTGTTGCCGCAGCACGGGGTGAAGTAGTTCACGATGGAGAATTTCTGCGAGAGCAGCACGCAGGCGTCCATCAGCCGCACGAGGCGCGTGCGCTCCGGTTCCTTCGTGTTGGCGAAGAATGCGAAGAAGTTGCGCGAAATGTTCATGCCGGCCCGGTTCATGGACTTGAAGTCGTCGTAGAAGCGGAGTGCCGAACCCGACGTGTGCGATGCCTGGCGCGCAAGGAACATCTGCGCACCGACGAGGAACTGCCGCCGTCCATTGACGGTGAAGAACGTGCCGTCCAGCCCGACCTTCGGCCCGCGCGCGATGGTCTGCGCGTTCCAGACGGCGATGGCCGTGGCCTCGCGGTCGACGACCCGTCCGCCCATCGACATCTCGACCTTCAGCCTGTAGAAATCCCCCGCTTCCGCCGGCACCGGCCAGCCCATGGTCAGACGCGCATGGCCGCGCGGCGGGACGTCGAACGGCCTCGTCTCGCGCTGGACGACCCGGCCCTGCTCGTCGGACAGGATAAACGTCACCTCGCCGGACGCCTCGGCCGCCGAGAAATTCCGTACGGTCGTCGCAAACGTAGCCTTCTCCCCTGGACGGTAGCAGGCCCACTCCGGCGCGGTGAGCGAGAGGTACACGCGCCGGAACAGCGCATCCACCATGTCGCGCAGCAGACCATCCGCCGCCGGCGTCGCGAAGAGGTCGCGGTTGTCGATGCCGAACAAGGCCCATGACGACCCCTTGAAGATACCGTCGTAGTGGTAGACCAGACACGCCGCACGGCCGCGCAAGTTCCCCTCCGCATCGCGGCAGGCCAGCACGGGACGGTAGGCCGCGCGGTTGGGCGCATGGCCGTTGGACTTCGGCGTGAGCATCGCGGAGGCGTCCCACCCGCCAAAGCCGCCAGTGCAGTCCAGCGGGGCGAAAAGACCGTCCGTCTCCGGGTCGTTGCGGAGGCGGGAGACCCCCTCAAGACGATAGGCAGGCGAAAACACGCCGATCTGGTCGGGGCGCGGCTCCGCCGTCCAAGCCCTCGGATAGTTGCGCGTGTTGATCCAGGCCTGGTGGACTGGACCCGTGCGCTTCGCCGCGACCGGATCGTCACCGGCGCAGACGTCGGCGACCCACAGGGCGTGCGGCACACGGAGCTTGTTTCCCCCGCCGTGGGTGACGCCGAAACTTATGCGCACGGCTTCGTGGAAACGGACGCGGTCGCCTTTCTTCCCGCGTGTCTTCTTCGTGGGGCTGTCACCGTGGAACTCGAAAGCATCCCACGCGAGGCGGTAGTCCTTCCATTCCGCAGACGCCGGCAGGTCCGTCCGCCAGCGCGTCCCGTCGCGCTCGGCGATCTCGACCCGAAACGCCTTCAACCCCGGATCGGCCTTGGCGCGGAAGCCCAACGCATTCCGATCCGCCATCGCCTTCGGAGAGACCGTCATCGTCCCGAGGTTGTAGCGCAACAGGCGTCTCGTCGATATCTTCACGGACGTCCGGCCGTCCAGTGTACGCTCTTCGTCAACTTCCGTCTTCGATCCAGGAAACGTGACGTGCGCCCAGGCCGATGGAGGCGGCAAGGAAATCTGATTCGTGCAGACCGGCTCCGGCAGGGACGACGACAGGTTGGGCAGGCACCACGCACCTTCCCTGAAGATCCGCGGCTCATCGAACGCATACCCGCCGGACGTCAACAGCAACCCGCCTTTCTTCAGGTAGTCGACAATCGCCTTGGCGGCATCCTGCGGGAAGAGCGCGCCCGACGGAACGACGAGCAGATCTGTCCGAGCCGTGTCGAAAGCGCCTTCGCCAATCGCATGCTCGTGAGACACCACGCGCACGTCGTACGTGCCGCCGAGCGCGCGTACGAACGCCGCCGGCGAACTGGCACAGCCAAACTGGTTGGAAACGCCCGACGGAACGGCCATGTCGAGCACAGTCACGCGCCCTGCGGCGCCAAATCCCACCTCAACCACCCATGCGACACAGGCGGCGATCATCAGTCGTTTCATGACATTCCTCTCGTGGAAGTTCTACCGGAAAATGACCGTCATGCCGGCCTGACGAATCCTTGCTACGACAGTGCAGCTGTTACCGTCGTCCGGATTGTCGCGCAGTGACAGCTCGGCCATGTAGTTGGGCCACGGCTTCGTCACAGACAACTGCCCCTTCAACGCCGTGGCCAGCGTACGGTCCTTGACCGTTGCAAGCGCCAGTTCGTAGACCGGAGCCGGTTCGGCGATTCCGTCCGTGTTGAGCGTCACCGGCAGCGTGGACATGCCATCGGCGAGCGTGACGGGCGCGTCCGCCTTCACGTTGTAGAGGCCGTACTGCGCCATGTCGGCATTGGACGGCACGATGTCGAGCGCGATGGACGTGCCGTTCGCAAACGTGAGGGCGAGACCGTCGGCGGCCGTCTTGGAGAGGGGCTTGAGCGTACCGGCAGTCATCTCCAGCACGTTCGTGCCATCCAGTCCGTCAGGATCGGAAAGGCGGTCCGCCGTGAAGGCCACCGTGCCACCCAGCGCGAGCGTGCCCGCGCCTTCCTTGCGCATCTTTCCGGCGAACGTCAGCGGTTGCGTCAACGTCAGCGTCTTGCTGCCCGCCACGTCGATGCGGGCGCATCCGTCGATAAACAGTCCGCGCGTCTGTTCCGTGAAGGCCACGTCGTTCGTGAACGACAGGATCTGGCAGTCGCGCACGCGCAAGGCGTCGTAGACGAAGGAATCCAGCGGACCGCCCAAGTTCCGGACGTCTCGCACGCGCAGCGTCACCTGTTTTGTCATGTTGGTGCCCTCCCAGCCCGATCCAGTACGCCAGCCGCCACAGGCCACCGTAATGCGCCCCATGTAGTTCGTGTTTAACGCGCGCAGGTCGATAAGTCCGGCCCCCGTCTGAATTGAATGGCGGCAAACATCCAGATCGGCAGATCCCAGGAGCTCGTGTTCAACCACAAGCCAGGCACCGTTCTGGGTAGACAGCAGAACGGCGGCGGAAGTGGACGGCAAAAGCGTCAGCGTATTACCACAAAGATAGTTTGGCTTCTCCCAGGGAGTATAGGCGGAAATGGTACCGCCGGCAACCACCGTCAAGTTCGAGAACACGTTGCGCAGGACATCGCAGAGAGCAAGCGATCCGCCCAGTACCGTGAAAGAATCGCCTTCAAACAAGCAGGCACCACTTGCTGCGACGGCTGCGCCCGTCGTGTCCCCCGTCATCAGCTGGTTGCCGTAGCCGGAGAGGCCGACCACATAGTCGGCCCCGGGATGAGGATGCTGGCCGTCCGACCAGTTGGACACATTCTCGGCCTTGAACGACGACCCGTGCGTGTTGCTCGCGTCACGCACCTTGATCGTGACAATCTCCTTCTTCGCCACGCTCAGGCGCTTCTTGCCGTCCACCGTCTCGGATGTTATCACGATGTTTGGAAGTCCGCCGGACACAGGCTTATACGTGAACAAACCGTCGGGCACTGGAGTCCCCTCCGGCACCGTCATGAATGGAGTCGCAACCGTATGCGCCATGCCGGTGGAGACTGTATAGCCGAGCCCTGACAAGACGAACGGGCGAGTCACCACGAGTTCATTCGTCACGTTCACCATTCCAATGTCCATCCCCGACGGGGACATCATACGTCCGTCCTCGTTCCGCAACGTCCCGACCGTCACCGTCACACCGGACCTCGGAAGCGTGAATTGGCCTGTCGGTGCAATCCTCAAAGTACCAAACGCCAGATTTCCTGACGTTGCCGTCACCCGGAATTCGGTATTGGTCTCGATCACAACCGTTCCGGGGAAATCAGTCCCGCTGCCAAAATCGGCGTAAGTGAGTTTCTCATTCCCCTGTTTGCCGAACTGGAACGTACCGGTGAAACCCGAGAAGTCGCAGTTGCGGAAGACCATCGCGGTACTGGAAGTCCGACGCGAATTATAGAAGATCGCCGTTGCATCGGCACTCGTGCCCTTGAAGGTCGTATTTCTGAAGTAGAGTCCAGTACCGCTTGTTCCGTCGCTCGTCTGGTTGAAGTCAAACTCAGTCGGTCCCAGGCTAGTCGCCGAGAACGTGAGCACACTGTCCCTTACGACATTCAACTGGCAACCTGCAACATACTTGCCGCCCAAGATACGCAAGTCATCCCATTGAACGCCCGGCGACTTGTTCTCTCCCATGCCGGAATTCAGGCAGTGCGTGATCTGTCCGCCGCCGAGCGTCAGCGAATCACCGGCAAAAGTGACGAGCGGAAAGGCGGCTGTATTGCCGTTCTTCGGCGTCCTCAACGTCCTGCCCGCCTGTATGAAGTAGTTCGTCCCCGATTCAGGAACCTTCTGGGTCGTCCAGTTCACGGCACCCGTCACAGAGCTGAATTCCCCGCTGTCGGAATTGCGCATCAGCACATACCCCGTGCTGGCGTCGTACGTCACGCCGTCAACCACGTCGGCAGACGCTGTCTGCACGGCGATCGCAACCGCAAATGCCGACATTCTGGCAATCGATCTCATTCTGCGCTCCTTGTCTTCGGCGCGCACCGCTTTCGCGGCGCGCAAATGTTACCTTACTACAATTGTACGTGCCGTTATCATATCACATTCCAGTCTTTTTCCGCAAGCCGAATCTCCACAGGATTGCGCAAAAAATCACCCCATTTTAAGCAAAGCCGAACCTGTGGCATTCTTCCGATACGCGCTCATTGAGCAGCCGAACATCGCCTTGAAACGCTCGGGAAGATGCTTGGCGTTCGCAAAGCCAGCCTGTTCGGCGATGGCGGAATTGGATAGATTTGTCGTGCGCAGGAGACGGCACACCTCGTCCATCTGCACCTTGCGGATGGTTTCGAGGATCGAGGTTCCCTGCAGCTCGCGGAATCGGAGGTCGGCCAGGCGCCGCGAGCATTTGAGGTACGCGACCACGTCGCCCACGCGAATCCCCTGCGTCGCATGGGCGCGGATGTAGGCGACGGCCCGCTGTACGAACCTTCCTGCGTTCGAGGCGGACGGCGTCGATTCGCGCGCCACGATCTGCTTGACGCCGCACCGTTCGCGGCGCACGATGTCGGTTGCTGCGCGTCGGTCCATCATCGCCGAGAGGATCTCCGCCGCCAGACGTCCCTGGGCGGCATGGTCTAGCTGGACGCTCGTCAGTGCGGGCGTCGTGTGTTCGCAGATGAGCGGGTCGTTGTCCACGCCGACGACAGCGACGTCACGCGGAATGCGCAGTCCCGCGACGCGGCAGGCCTCGAACACGTCCATCGCGCGGTCGTCGAACGCGGCAAGTACGCCGCAGGGTTTCGGCAATTGCGCGAGCCATGCCGCGAGTTCCGCGATGTCGCGCTGCCGGCCGCGCGGATGGCGATAGGTGGCGGCGCTGAACCCGTGCGCCTGGAGCTGCGCAACGAAGGCGTGTCCCCTGAGGCGGCCCCATTCGGCATGGCGCAGGTCGGGAACGAACGCGAAGGAACGGAACGTCCCCGCGTCAAGAAGATGGTTCGCGGCCGCCTGCCCCACGGCCTCGCTGTCGCCCGTCACGAGAGCGAGGTTGCGCGTACGTCCGCAAAGCGGCGACCGGCCAAACACGTCAATGCCGACCGTAGGCGTGTCGAGCTTCGCCAACTCGGCCTCGACGGTCGGCACCGTGTCGAAGGAATAGAGGATACCGTCGACCGGATCATCCGCGAGGGAACGCACGTACTCCTGCGAGAAGCTTTCGCGGTGGCGGACGAACAGAAGGTCCCAGTGCCGCCTTGTCTCCGCGAGATAGTCCAGGACTCCGGCCATCTTCCGCCGTCCCGGCTCGCCGGCCATCTGCAGCGCGACGACCACCCGCTTGCTGCCGATATCCCGCTTTCGCATAAGTCACCGCTGTACGCGGCCGGAGCCGTCGCCGGACATGAGCTGGCGGATTTCCTGTACGGTGGAAAGATTGACGTCCAGTTCGATAGAATGCTTGAGGCAGCTCGCCGCCGCCGCGTACTCTATCGTCTCCTGCGGCGGCATCCGGTGCCCGAGCGCGTAGAGGAGGCCGGCGGCGAAGCTGTCGCCCCCGCCCACGCGGTCCACGATGTGGACGTTGTAGTCCCGCGAGAAGTACGCCTTGCCCTTTGCGTAGAGCATCGCGCCCCAGACGTTGTCCGACGCGGAGATCGACCGCCTGAGGGTGATCGCGACTGTCTTCAGGTTGGGAAATGCGGCGACAAGCTTCCGAGCCACGCCCACATAGCCGTCGCGGCTCAGGCGGCCGCCCGTCACGTCCGAGTCGTCCGCCTTGATGCCGAGCACCTTCTCGGCGTCCTCCTCGTTCGCGATCAGGTGGTCGACGTATCCCAGGAGCTTCGTCATGGTCTTCGACGCCTGGGCCGTCGTCCACAGGTTCTTGCGGTAGTTGAGGTCGCACGAGATCCGCGCGCCGGCTTTCCTTGCCGCCTTGCAGGCGTCCTCCACGATCAGAGGCAACTCGCCGCCGAGCGCCGGCGTGATGCCGGTGAAGTGGAAGAACCCGGCACCCTTCAGGAGACGGGGCCAGGCGAAATCCCCGCGCGTCGCCTCCGTGATTCCGGAATGCATGCGGTCGTAGACGACCTTGGACGGACGCTGCGACGCGCCCTTCTCCACGTAGTAGATGCCCAGCCTGTCGCCGCCGCGCACGACGCCCGAGACGTCCACGCCCAGCCGCCGCAGCTCGCCCAGCCCCGTCTCTGCGATGGGGTTCTCCGGCACGCGCGTCACGAACGACGCCGCCTCGCCCATCACGGCGAGCGACGCGCACACGTTCGCCTCCGCGCCCGTGTAGTACGTCTCGAACGCCTGGGCCTGCGAGAACCGCCGATATCCCGGCGGCGACAGACGCAGCAGGAAGTCACCGAATCCAACGACCTTCTTCACCTTGCAGTTCCTTTCTTCCGCGCCGGATCAATACCGCTGCAGCAGCTCGAGCATCTTGCGGTCGAGCTTGTGCCCCTTGAAGTCCTCGTAGGCGACGTCCATGCGGCCCGAATCCAGGAAGCCGTTGTGCCCGCGCAGGTTCCAGAGCGCCCAGCCGAGGTTCTTCGACTTCCAGAGCTTGAGGCAGTGCTCCATCCACGCCAGCACCACGCCGTGCGGCGTCTTGTTGCGGCAGCCGAACTCGCCGACCATGCAGTACTCGCCCGCGTCGATGGCGGGCTGGTACTTGGCAACGGTCTCTTCAGGCGACCTGCGCCCGTGTGGCGTTCCATAACCCGGCGCGAGCGGCCACGTCGGCGGGTTCGGCGGAATCCCCGCGATGTAATCCGCCCCGAAGTGCGTGATGACGTGCGGCGTATACCCGCGAAACGCCTGGCCCACGGCCGGCATGGAGTAGAGTTCCGGCAACGGCGTGGACGCGCAGGAGTTGCCGTCGACCATGATGTAGCGCTTGGGGTCCACCTGGCGGATCGCGTCGATCAGCTTCAGCACGAGCGGCAGGTAGTTCTTGCCGGACGTGTGGCGCGTCGGCTCGTTGAACAGGTTGAAGGAGAGCTCTTCGTTCGGGACGTCCTTCCAGCGCCGCGCGCACGTGGCCCACAGGCGGCAGGCCGCCTCCTGCGCGACGGGGCTCGTGCCGAGCGGGAACGCCTCGGACTGGTCCAGTATGCAGTAGCCGGGAATGCGGTGGAAGCAGATCTGGACGTGGATGCCGTATTTGCGTCCCCACGCGACGGCTTCGTCGAGGAACTTCATCTTCTTCTCTGCGAAGTTGGACCAGTCGTCGTTGGCGATGAGGATGCGGTAGTCGAGCGGCAGCCGGGCGAAGTTGAAGCCCCAATCGCGCAGCGCCTTGAACTCCCATTCCACGAAATGCCCGTCCACGCGCGGGTCTGGCGCAAGCCCCGTCGTGGGGCACCTGAACATCCCCAGCAGGTTCACGCCGCGCCAGCGTCCCGACGGATTCCAGTCCGGCGTGGCCGCCGCAGGACCGTCGGCCAAGGCTCCCGTTGCGGCGGCGGCAGCCGCCGACAGGATGAAGTCTCTTCTGCTTGTGTGTATCATCGTTTTTCTCCTTGTTTATCTCGTTTCGATTGCGAAAACGCATCCGGCAAGCGGCTCCGCGCGCAAATTGACGTTATGCGCGGCGGTAGTGACGACGAGCGTCTCCAGCCTGTCGCCGGCGAACGCAGGGCACGCCGGCTGGGAGACGGGCAACCGCACCTCGTCCACGTCAGCTCCGCTGCCTGGATCGATGCATACGACCCGTCCCGCGCCCCACATCGCCACCCACAGCCGCCCTTCCGCGTCCGCGCACATTCCGTCGGGCAGCCCCTCGCGTTCGGAGAACTCGCGCACGACCTTTGCCTCCGAGAGCGTCGCCGTATCGTAGCCGTAACGGTAACGCGTGACCGTGCGGCGCGGCGTATCCACATGATAGACGAACCGCCGGACGGCATCCCACGCGATGCCGTTGGAATTGCCGACTCCTGAAATCAGTTCCGCGAACGACCAGCCCTCGTCGAACCGGTAGAATGCGGCCTCGCGACCATGCGAGAACGTGCCGCCCCAGATGCGTCCGTCGGGGCCGCGCTTGACGTCGTTGAAGCGCATGCCGGCGACAGGGAGGTTTTCGGCACACGGCGTGCACGTGCCGTCTGGCGACAGGCTGAGAATGTCCTTTCCGGCGAATACGAGCAGCGTGCCGTCCGTGCCGTCCGGCACGACAGACCCCACTTGTTCGCGCATGACGAAGTCGTGCGCGCGGCCGGTCTCCCAGGCGATACGCCGCACGCGGCGCCCGTGCACGTCCACCATCGCCAGCTCGCGGCGCGCCGCGAGCCACACCGGGCTCTCGCCGACAATGCAGGCGGCGGCGCAGATGACTTCGGGCGCGCGCTTCACGACCACATCTCCGATCTGGCACGGCTGCGCCACTCGCGCATGGAGCAGCCGACGACCTGCCGGAACACTGCCATCATATGCTTGGGGTCGGCGAAGCCGCACTGCGCAGCTATCTGCTCGACCTTGTCATCGGTCCGCGCCAGCCAGTCCTTCACGGCCTCGATCTTGCGCGCGCGAATCGATTCGGAGATCGACGTTCCGCGTACCTCGCGGAACCGCAGGTCCGCCAGCCGCCGCGAGACGTTCAGGTGTTCCACGACGTCCTGCACGCCGATGCCCTCGACGGCATGAGCGTCGATGAACGCCATGGCACGTGCGACGAGCGCCCCGCCGGACGACACGGGCGCGGACGATCCGCGCACCACCAGACGCACGCCGCCGCACACTTCGCACGCCGAGACGTCCGCGCCGCGCATCATCCGCGAGAGCATCCCCGCAGCGCGGTAGCCGATGCCGGTAAAATCCGCCTCGATGCTGGTCAATCCGGGCGACAGGTTGTTGCAGAGCAGCTCGTCGTTGTCGCAGCTTACCAGCGCGATGTCGCCAGGAACGGACAACCCCGCGCGCCGGCACGCCTCCATCACGGCGATCGCGCGATCGTCGTAGGCGACCATCACCCCGGCAGGGCGCGGCAGCGCGGCGAGCCATCTGGACAGGGCGGCGATGTCGCGGTCTGGGGACAGACCCCGCGAGAAGAAGGACTCGCATCCGCCGACGGCGGCGGAAAATGCGGCCTCTCGGGCTTTGCTCCATGTGCTGCGGGCACGGTCGTGCACGAACCCGTAGGAACAAAAGCGTCCCTGGGTGATCAGGTGCGCGGCGGCCGCGCGCCCGATGGCGACGCTGTCGCTCTGCAGCCACACGACGGCGCGGCGGTGCTTTGGGAACCGCGTGGCGTCGCGCGGATCCAGAATCACCATCGGGATGCCGGAACTTTCCAGGGCCACGTTGGCCTCGTGCGCGTCCGGGAAGGACGCGATCACGCCATCGACTCCGGATCCAACGAGCGACTTGACGAATTGGCGCGTGAAGTATTCCTGCGTGCGGACGAAACGAATGTCCCAGTGTTCCTGATGCTCTTCAAGGTACCTGAATACCCCCGCCAGCTTGCGTCGGCCGGGAATCCCAGCCATGCGAATGGCGAGGACGACCTTTTTCGACGCTATCTGCGCAGTCGTCACGCAACTTCCCTCGCGACACGCGCGATTTCGGCGGAACGGCGGCAACCTTCCGCTATCTTCGTCCAGTCGCACGCCTTGATGTCGGCCGTCTTCGCCATCCAGCTGCCGCCGCAGGCCGCGACGAACGGCTTGGCGAGATATGTGCCGATGTTGTCGAACGTCATGCCGCCGGTCGGCACGAACCGCACGTCGGGGAACGGTCCGTGATATAGCGTGAGAGCCGCCACGCCGCCGGAGATCTCCGCCGGGAAGAACTTGAGCGTGCGCAGGCCCAGCTTGGTGGCTGCGATAATCTCGGACGGGTTGGTCACGCCAGGCACGATGGGGAGTCCAGCCGCCTGGGCGGTGCGGACGACATCGGGATCCAGTCCCGGCGAGACGAGGAAATCTGCGCCGGCCGCCTTTGCGTCCGCCACCTGCCGATCCTCCAGGATCGTCCCCGCGCCAATGACCATCTGC
>Ga0265298_10008523_pt1 | contig 12312 bp, 7 predicted proteins | sample AusTroGonzalo_MG_3_FD_193486 | JGI IMG/M metagenome (GOLD analysis project Ga0265298, IMG submission 193486) | Bovine rumen microbial communities from tropical cattle in Woodstock, Queensland, Australia - Gonzalo_01 | ecosystem: Host-associated > Mammals > Digestive system > Stomach > Rumen ...
CGCCCTTGCGGACGGGCTGCCCATGTGGCTCGGCGGGGTGCGCATCCCTTCGGAAACCGGCTTCGTGGCCCATTCGGACGGCGACGTGGCCATCCACGCCCTCTGCGACGCCCTCCTCGGGGCCCTTGCCCTCGGGGACATCGGCCACCTGTTCCCCGACACCTCCGATGAGTGGAAGGGCATTGACAGCAAGATCCTCCTGGGGAAAGTCGTGGCGCTGATCGGCGAAAAAGGCTGGAAGGTCGGGAATGCCGACATCACCATCGCCCTGCAGCGCCCGAAACTGGCGCCGCACATCGCGGCGATGCGGGAGACCCTCGCCGCCGTGATGGGCATCCCGGTCGATGCCGTCTCCGTCAAGGCCACCACAACCGAACGCCTCGGCTTTGTGGGCCGAGGCGAGGGATGTGAAGTGTGGGCGACCGCCCTGGTGGTGAAGGTGCGCTAGAAGAGCTTCTTGAAGAGGCTCTTGGCGGCTTTTGCCAGGTCGCCGGCCGTTTGGGCATTCTGGGCGGCCGTCTTGGGCTTCGGGGCAACGTACTGATCTACGAAGAACGTGACGTTGATCCAGCCGTCATAGGCGGCGTCGGTGCGGTTGAAGGACCAGCAGACTCCGTCAATCAGTTTGTAATACGTGTCGGCGTTCAGGTCCAGCGGGTTGCTGCCCTTGGCGACGAAGCCGGCGGTGCGGAGCTTCGCGGTGTACAGTTCTACGAGGTAGGGGCGTCCCTTGAGGGTCAGGCGGAAGACCGGGTAGCCGTTCATGGGCGACTGTTCCTCCATTTCGAAGCGCTCGCCGCCCACGTCCCAGACGGGGAAGGCGGGGAGGTTCGCCTCCCAGTTGTCGAAGACAGCCTTCTCGGCGGCGGCGCGGTTCGCCTCCTCGGCTTCGGCTTCCTTCTTCGCCATGGCGACGGCGCCGGAGAACATCGCGCCGAATCCCTTCAGGGCGTCGAGGGCCTGTTTCTGCTGCTCCTTCTGCTCTTCGGTGAGCGGGGCGGCCTGCGCGGCCTCGCCGGACTGCTCCGCGGCGGCCGCCGCTTCGTTCACGGCCGATTCGGCCTTTTTGGCCACATTGTCAATTACTTCCGCCTGCTTTTGAGCGAGGTGCTCCGCAGCCGGGGTCACGACCTTCTTCGCGGCCTCTCCGACCGCCTTCCCGATGGCGTCACTGACGGCCCCGGAAAGAATGTTTCCCAAAAGTCCCATGGTAAATGCTACTTCTTGATGAATTCCACGCGACGGTTCTTCGCCCGGCCTTCCTCGGTCTTGTTGTCGGCCACCGGTTCATGGGAACCCTTGCCCACCGGACGGAGGTTGAACGGGTCCACGCCCTGGTCCTCAAGCGCTTTCACGACAGCCTCGGCGCGCTGCTGGGAGAGCGGATCGTTGATCTTGTCGGAACCCTGGTTGTCCGTATGGCCCTGCACTTCGAAGCGGGCCGTCGGGTTCTTCTTCATATACTCGGCCACCTTTTGGATCTCTTCCATCGACTCGGGCTTCAGGGTCGCCTTGCCGGTCTCGAAGAGGATGTTGTTGGTGACGAACTTACCGGTCTCGGCGATGGCCTTTTCGACGGCTGCGGCCGCGGCGGAAAGGTCGGTGGTATTCTGTGCATAGAGGTCCACGCCGCCCTTGGCGAGCACCACATTGGTGAAGCCCCGGTACTTGTAATCACCGCCCTGCCAGAACACGAACCAACCCGGCGCTTCCATGTTCGGGATGTTGAAAATACGGACACCGTTGATATAGACCTTCAAAGCCCGCTTGTTGAACGAAACGGCGAAATGGTTCCAGGCATTCTTCTTGACAATCTTGGACCCGACCAGATCCCGGGATTCACCGCCGATATAATCCGCATCTCCGGAGAAATTGGGCTTCCGGACTTGATAGTTGAGGTCGCAGCCATCGTCCCAGGAGCGCCACCAGAATTCTATCGAACTGTTCCTGTAATCCACCGTAGGATAGCGGAACTGCAGCTCGAATTTCTCTTCCCCGAATTTCGACTCCTCCGTCTCCGACTTGGAAACGAACATGTCCCATTCCAGCGTAAAGACCTCGGGCAGGTAGCTCTTGGGGTTGCTCATCAATGGAGTGACGTAGTTGTAATCGGTCGTGAACTGCGCGTATTTCTTGCTGTTCACCATGGCCACTTCCAAGGATCCCTCATCGATGATATCCCACTTGGAGGGGAACTCACCGAGCTGCTCACCATCCATCGTGTCCTCGAACAGGATCACGCTGCCACGGACAAAGTCATTCTTGGCGTTCTGTGCGGTGGCGTCGGCTTCCTCGACCTCCACGGGAGCATCTTCGTCGTATTCGGCCTCTTCCGCCCGGTTCTTCTTGCTGTCCTTGTCCTTCTTCTTGCCGTCGAGGGCGTTGTTGATACCCTCTTCGATCTTGTTTCCGATGTTTTGCTCCACAGCGTTCTTGGCCCGCTGTCCCAGACGGCCCAGGATGCCCTGGGCAGACGCAGTCCCGCACACGAGTGCGAGAACCGCCAGAGTAAGGATGTACTTTTTCATAATCGGTTAAACTATGTGATTATCTGCATATTTATCCAAAGTCTTGTAAATTTACGAATTCTATGGATAAAACAAAAGGGATGACACTACCCGTTAGGGGGGAAATGAAGGGTTTTGACCGATTTTTGATAGAGGCTGCGCCGTATTTTTATCTATCTTTGTGTCATGAGAACGCGATTCGTCCTTTTGATCCTGTGTTTCCTGCCGGCCCTTTCCGCCGGCGCCTATACCGACCACCGCGGCCATAATGTGGACTCGCTGGAGCGGGTCGTCGCCCGCTGGACGCCGGACGCCATCGACACGGCAACCGAGGAAGAACTGGCCGACCTGAACCGCGCCTACCGCGACCTGATGCTCGGTTACGAGGTCATCAACGGGGAGAAAAGCGTGTTCTATGCCCGGAAAGCCCTCGCCATCAGCCGCCGGAAAGGCTGGTACAATGCCTCCGGCGATGCAACCCGGCACATCGGCCAGTATTTCTACGCGACGGATCAGTACGACAGCGCGATGGTCTGGTTCAAGGAATCCCTCGCCTGCATCGACAAGATGACGGAGGTGGCCGATGCCAACGGCTACACGGAAAAGGAGCTTGACGACAACCGGTCGTCGCTGTACGGAGCCATCGGCAACCTGTACAACGTGATGGGCGACATCCCCACGGCGATGGACTATTACCGGAAGGCCGGCGACATCTTCGACAAGTACGGCTGGAACGAAAGCAATTCCGTCCTGTATTACAACATCGGCGAGACCTGGGTGGATGAGAAGGACTACAAGAAGGCCCTTCCTGCTTATGAAAGGTCCCTGACCTACGCCCGGACCGCCGGCGACTCCCTGCTGGTGGCCAATGCGCTCAAGGGCCTGGGCGGCCTGTATCTGGACACGGGCAGGACCTGGAAGGCCCTGCGCTGCCTGAAAGAAGCCGACCGCTACTATTCACTCCACGACGACCAGGAATTCCGTGCCCGGCTGGAGAACCTCGACTTTATGAGCCAGGTGCTCCAGGCACAGAAAAAGGCTCTTGCCAGCTGGCTGGCCGTCCTGGGTATGCTGGTCGTCCTGCTGGGCATCGTCACTTTCATCCTGCGGCGCCTGCGCCGCGTCCGCCAGGAACAGGCCGAGGCGGCGGTCGTAATGGATGAGACCCTGGAAGAACTGCGGTCCGTTCCCGCCGGGAATGCCCCGTCGCTCACGGACCGTGAACGGCAGGTTCTCTCCCTCATCGCGGAAGGAAAGACCAATCCGCAGATCGCAGAAGTACTTTTCCTGAGCCCCGAAACCATCAAATGGTACCGCAAGAAACTCCTGGTGAAGTTCCGCGTCGCCACGTCCGCCGCCCTCACGGCCAAAGCCAAGGATCAGGGACTTCTCTGACAATCCGGTACTTGCCAATGCCGTGAAATATTCGTAACTTTGTGAGTTTTCAGCAAAATTCGGAATGAAGGCGAGACAGGTATTGGCGTTTATCCTGGGTGTATTCTTGATGCTGGGGGCGGCCTGGGCCGTTTTCCCGGCGGACGGGGTCCGCGTCGGGGGAAATAAGTTGCGGTTTGCGTCCTACGCGGGAGACCTGCGGGACGCGATGGAAAAGAAACTGGACGTGGACTCCCTGCTGAATGCCGTCCAGGACCGGTTCTCCATGCACGAGGACACGCTCGCGTTCTACCGGACGTTCTTCTATGACAATCCCGACCGGATCTATCTGCCGGATGACGACTATACCTTCTTCGACCCGGTGTTCCGCGCCTTCGAGCGGGCCAGGCGCGAGGGCAAAACCGTGCGCGTCGTGCATTACGGGGATTCCCAGATTGAACTGGACCGTATTTCGTCCAACCTGCGGGAGGCGCTGCAGGTGCGTTTCGGCGGCAGCGGAACGGGGATGTTCCCTGCCCTGACCAACACGCCGATGGCCTCCATCTCCCGTTCCACCTCGGGCGGGTTCGTCTCCTACACGATGTTCGGTGACTCCACCACGCGGCGGGCCGGGCACCACCGTTACGGCCCCCTGGCGCAGGTCGTGGGCTTCAACGGCGACGGTACCATCAGCCTCCGCGCCCAAAAACTGAAATCCACCCTGGACCATGTCCGGCACTTCCAGTCCGTATCCCTCCTGTACGGCCGTGCATCGGAGAAATTCACCGTGACGGCCCAGGCCGACACGCTGAAGCCGCAGCCGGTCACCCGGACGAAGGACGGCGTGACCTGGGTCACCTGGACCTTCCGGAAACCCGTCGAGAAAGCGACGATCAAACTGTCCGGCAGCGCCGAGATCTACGGCGTCGCCACGGACGGCGGGGCGGGCGTGACCGTGGACAACATCCCCATGCGCGGGAGCACGGGCACCATCCTCACCGGCATCGACAAGAGCCTCCTGAAGGCCGCCTACTCCCTGGACGGAACTTCGCTGATCATCCTGCAGTTCGGCGGAAACTTCGTTCCCGCCGCCAAATCGACCAAAGCCATCTCCAACTACATGAACAAGGTCCGGGCGCAGATCGCCTACTTCCGGGAAGTGGCCCCGGGAGCGAAGATCCTGTTCATCGGCCCGTCCGACATGGCGGTCTCCACCGAAGAAGGGCGCATCGTCTCCTACCGCCGCCTGCCGGAGGTCGTGGACTCCCTCAAGGCCGTGTCCCTCCAGAACGGGGCGGCATACTGGGACCTCTACCGGATGATGGGCGGACAGAACTCCATGGGCCAATGGGTCCGGCACCGACCGGCCCTCGCGGGTCCGGACTATATCCACTTCACGACGGCCGGCGCCCAGGTCGTGGGCGAGACCCTGTCCCGCTCCTTCCTCACCTATTACGATTTCTATGACCTGCGGAAGAGCCTCCCGGCCGCTGCAGTCCAGCAAAGTATGGGAAGATGAAACGATTACTCCTCCTCCTGATTCTCCTTACCGCCTTCTGGCCCTCCGGCGCCCAGAACCGCTTCCACCGCCGGATTCCCCCGCTGCCCTATGCCCATACGCAACGGAACGCCCTGCAGTTCCCGGGCGGCGCTTCGGCCGATTTCGACACGTTCCTGCGGAAACTGGACACGCTAGTGGTGACCGGCCGCGGGGATGTCCGCATCCTGCACGTGGGCGGTTCCCACGTCCAGGGCGGTACCTGGACCAATACCCTCCGCAAGAACCTGATGGCCCTGCGCTACGGCATGGACGGCGGCCGGGGACTCGTGTTCCCCTACGCCGCAGCGGGCACGAACACCCCGATGGGCTACCAGACCTCGTACACGGGCACCTGGACCTCCAGCCGCTGCCTCAATCCGGAGACCGTGATGGGCGTGACCGGGATGACCGTATCCACGGCCGATACCGCCGCGACCGTCTCGCTGGACCTCCTGCCGGAAGAGCGGAAACTGTGGGACCTGCGCTTCACCGTCCGGTCGGCCGATATCCTCGGATACGGCGACCTGGAACCGGTCATCTACGCCGGACGGGATACCATCCGGGGGCGGCAGACGGACGAGCACTGGCACTTTGAACTGCCGCATTACACCGACTATATCCGGGTGGGTTTCCGGGGCTTCCCCGGGAAGTTCACCATCAAGGGAATCTACCTGGACAATCCGGCTAACGGACTGACCATCAGCGAGGTGGGCGTGAACGGCGCCGCCACCTCCTCCTTCCTCAGGTGCGAGGACTTCACGCGGGACCTCACGCTGGTGAAACCCGACCTCGTGATTTTCTCCATCGGCATCAACGATCTCCAGGGCTCGGATTTCGACGCCCGCCGGTTCGCCGCCAACTACGGCCGGCTGGTCCAGATGGTCCGGCGCGCGAATCCGCACTGCGCCTTCCTCTTCACCTCCTGCAACGACAGTTGGAAGGGCGGGCGTTCCAACCCCCACGGCGCGCGGGCGCAGCAGGCCTTCGAGGAAATCGCCGCCAGCTGTGACGGGGCCTATTGGGACCTGTTCGACATCATGGGCGGCTCCGGGTCAATGGATGCATGGGTTAACGCCGGCTTCGCCCGGGCGGACCACATCCACTTCACGCCGGAAGGCTATACAATCCTTGGGAACCTCCTGTTCAACGCCCTGATGGACGCGTACGCCGCCCAGGCCCGATGACCTTCCTGGATCTCATACGGGAATACCTCCAGGCGCTGTTCTCCTTCGACAGCGCACACCCGCTGCTGTTCACCCAGTTCTATTTCTGGGCGTTCTTCGCACTGGTGTTCGCCGGTTTCTCGCTGATCCATTCCAAGCCGCTGCTGCGGAACGCCTACCTGTTTTTCGTCAGCCTTTTCTTCTACTACAAGACGAGCGGCGTGTTCCTCGCGCTGCTGCTCTTTGTGGTGACGTACAACTTCTTCGCCGCCCGCGCGCTGCAGCGTGCCCGGCCCCGCTGGAAGACCTTCTGGGTGATCCTGTCGGTGGTGGTGGACCTCGGGGTGCTGGCCTATTTCAAGTACGCCTACTTCCTGGCGGACTTCCTGAACGACCTGTTCGGGCTGTCCATCCAGGTGCGGGACGTGCTGGGCGAACTGGCGAACACGCTGACGGGGACGACGGCCTTCCGGGTGGATGCCATTATCCTGCCGGTGGGCATCTCCTTCTTCACCTTCCAGGCCATCAGCTATGTGGTGGACGTGAAGCGGGGGAAGGTGGAGCCGCTGCGCAACTTCCTGGAATTCGGCTTCTTCCTGACCTTCTTCCCGCAACTGGTGGCGGGGCCCATCGTCCGGGCGCCGGAATTCTTCCCGCAGCTGCGCAAACCCTATAACCTGAGCCGGCGCTGGTTCGGCATCGCCGTGTTCTGGATCCTCAACGGCCTCATCAAGAAACTGGTGCTGGCCGACTACCTCGCCGTGAACCTCAGCGACCGGGTGTTCGGGAACCCGCTCCTGTACACGGGCTTCGAGAACCTCGCCGCCCTGTTCTGCTATTCCCTGCAGGTCTATGCCGATTTCTCCGGTTACACGGACATCGCCACGGGCGTGGCGATGCTGATGGGCTTCCATCTGCCGCAGAACTTCGATTCCCCCTACAAGGCGGAGAATGCCCAGCAGTTCTGGCGCCGCTGGCACATGTCCCTCTCCCGCTGGCTCCGGGACTACCTGTACATCCCCCTCGGCGGCAACCGGAACGCTACCTGGGGCACCTACATCATCATTATCGCCGTGGCGGTCATCGGGTCTTTCCTGAGCGGTTCGTGGTGGGTAGCCTTCGCCGTGGCGGTGATTTCGGGGCTGATCCTGCTCTACGGCTGGCGCCGGCCGGACAAGCGCAAGTTCCTCCGCACGCAGGTGAATTCCATGGACACCATGCTCCTGGGCGGCCTCTGGCACGGGGCGAGCTGGAATTTCATGATCTGGGGCGGGCTGAACGGAATCGGCATGATCATCTACAAGTTCTGGGCGGGCTGGAGCATCGGCCTCAAAACCGCCGTCATCTGGGTCCTCTGCGCCCTCTGCTTCGCCCTCTCGCGCCTCTCTCCTGCACCGGTGTGGAACCTCTTCACCGTCTGGACCTTCGTCCTCGCCGTGGGGACGCTGGTGCGGCTGGGGTATGGATTCTTTCACCCCTCCGGGGTTCAGAATGACAAGCCTGCGGCGGCTTGGATTTCCAAAGCCTGGGCGGTATTCCAGACCTTCGTGTTCATCACCTTCACGCGGCTGTTCTTCCGCAGCGGATCCAACCTGGACCCGGCGCTCGCGAACGAGGAAGCCTGGGCCACGGCCAAGAACATGGTGGCGCAGATCGGCTCCGCCTGGGATCTTTCCAAGATTCCGGCGATGCTGCATCAGCACCGGGCCGTCCTGCTGGTCTTCGTTTTCGGGATGATCGTGCACTGGCTTCCGGATCGTTGGAAGCGCTGGTACCGCATTTCCTTCGCCCGGCTGCCCCTGCCCGTGATGGCCCTGGCCGTTTTTGCCGTGGTCTTCGTGGTCTATCAGTTCATCACCGCAGACCTCCAGAGTTTTATCTATTTCCAGTTCTAAGGCCGCCTAGTGCAGCATCACGGTGAGTCCGGCCATGACGATGGAAACCATCGACATGAGCTTGATGAGGATGTTCAGGGAAGGGCCGGAGGTATCCTTGAAGGGATCGCCGACGGTATCACCGACGACGGTCGCATGGTGGGAAGCGGAGTTCTTGCCGCCGAAATGGCCCTCCTCCACATATTTCTTCGCATTGTCCCAGGCTCCGCCGGAGTTGGCGAGGAAGATCGCCAGTACGAAGCCCGCACCGAGGCCGCCGGCCAGAAGGCCGATCACGCCCGCAGGGCCCAGGAGCACGCCGACAAGCATCGGCACGACGATCGCGAGGACCGAGGGGAAGATCATCTCGTGCTGGGCGGCCTTGGTGGAAATGCGCACGCAGGAGGTGTAATCCGGGCGCTGCCGGCCTTCCAGGATGCCCTTGATCTCCCGGAACTGGCGGCGGACCTCCACGACCATCTTCTCGGCCGCGCGGCCCACGGCATTCATCGTGAGGCCGCAGAACAGGAAGGCCATCATCGAACCGATGAAAACGCCCACCAGCACCTTCGGATTCATCAGGGTGATATCGTAATACTCAACGATATCCGTGATGGAAGCGGAGACCGTGGCAACCGTCCGGTCACCGACGGCCAGCACATCCTTGCCGATATGCTCGAGGCCAATCTTGATTTCTTCGATATAGGAGGCCAGGAGGGCCAGGGCGGTGAGGGCGGCGGAGCCGATGGCAAAGCCCTTGCCCGTCGCGGCCGTCGTGTTGCCCAGGGAGTCCAGGATATCGGTCTTCTCGCGCACGGACGGGTCCAGCTCCGACATCTGGGCGTTCCCGCCCGCATTGTCGGCAATCGGTCCGTAAGCGTCTGTCGCCAAGGTGATTCCCAGGGTGGAAAGCATCCCCACCGCCGCGATGGAAATCCCGTACAGGCCCAAGGAAAGCGTATCCGTGGAAAAATGGAAGCCGGTCGCGAAACCGTAGGCCAGCATGATGGCGGCCGCGATGGTCACCACCGGAACCGCCGTGGAAATCATCCCGAGGCCCACCCCGTTGATGATCACGGTCGCCGCACCCGTCTGGGAACTCTCGGCCAGTTTCTGCGTAGGCTTATAGGAATGCGAGGTATAATACTCCGTGACCTTGCCGATAACCACGCCCGCGAGCAGGCCGGAAATCACCGACAGCGAAAGCTGCCACCATTCCGGCAGGCCTTTCGCCTTCGTAAATCCCAGGACATAGAACACACCGAAGGTAAGCACGCCGATCAGCACCGCCGCGAGGTTCGTACCCACGCTGAGGGACTTCAGCAGGTCCTTCAGCGAGGCTCCCTCATTCGTGCGCACCGCGAAGATACCGATAATCGAGAGCACTACGCCGATGGCCGCAATCAGCATCGGGGCCAGGATGGCGCGCATCTGCACACCCGTCCCTGCATTGAAGAAGGCCGAGGCTCCGAGGGCCATCGTCGCGAGGATGGAGCCGCAGTAAGACTCATAGAGGTCGGCGCCCATTCCGGCGACATCGCCCACGTTATCGCCCACGTTGTCCGCGATGGTCGCAGGATTGCGGGGGTCGTCCTCCGGAATATCCTGCTCCACCTTGCCCACGATGTCCGCGCCCACATCGGCCGCCTTGGTATAGATACCGCCGCCCACACGGGCGAACAAGGCCTGCGTGGACGCGCCCATCCCGAAGGTGAGCATCGTCGTCGTAATCACCACAAGCGTCTGGGCATCAGAAGCCTCATGCACGAAAGTGCGCAGGATCATCCACCAGAGGGAAATGTCCAGCAGGCCCAGGCCGACCACCGTGAGGCCCATCACGGCGCCGCTGCGGAAGGCGATCTGAAGGCCGCCGTTGAGAGAGCGCATCGTCGCATTGGCGGTCCGCGCCGAAGCATAGGTGGCCGTCTTCATGCCCACGAAACCGGCCAGGCCGGAGAAGAAACCGCCGGTCAGGAAGGCGAACGGCACCCAGGGATTCTGGACGCCGAACCCATAGGCCAGGACGGCAAAGAGGGCCGCCAGCACCGCAAACACGATGATGACAACCTTATACTGCTGTTTCAGGTACGCCATGGCGCCTTCGCGCACATACTGGGCGATTTCCTGCATCGTCGGCGTACCCTCGCTCTCCTTGTACATCCGCCGGAAGAACAACCAGGCGAACAGGAGCGCCACCACGGAGGCGGCGGGAACCAGGTAAAACAGGGTGGTCATAGTTTTAGTGTTTCGTGTGTTATAATACCGTGATTTCCAATGTGAGGATTTCCTGCAAGCCGTATGCCGTAATCATGCGGGCCTCGATGGTATGGTCTCCGGCGGTCAGGGTCACGGCTTCGGCTCCGGCTGGTTCATCGTCGTAGTACCAGGTGACGGAAGCAGGCGGATCGTCCCCCTCCGGCAGCGCCAGGGCGAAGGAGAAGCGGTCTCCGGCCCGGTATGACTCAGCGCCTACGATGGTGGGATAATCCAGGTCACCGGTGAAAATACGTGCCCGGAGGCTGACCATACCGTCGGATACCGAAATATCGCTGAAGGATATACGGCCCTTCTCGCCGCTCCAGCTGATGGGGGTGTAACTGTTGACAGACTCCTGCGGGAACGCGATCTTGTCCTCATACTTGTAGTTCAGGGAAGACTGGTTGGCGGCCGGAACGATGTAATAACAGGGGTGTGAACCGTATTTGTTGATGGCATTGCTCTCCAGCGCGTCCTCCCACAATTCCCGGGCCGTCCGGGTTCCCACTCTGTTGTCTGACCTGTCCACATGGTACACAATCAGACCCTCCGACGGAATATACCGGTCCCAACCGCTCTTCGTGCGGTTCTCATAGACAAAAAACTCCCCGTCCTTGTCGGTAAACGTGCGGTAAGCCACATCCTGGCTGACGGAAGGGATGCTGTAGGCTCCGCTGCGGTCGAATTCCAGGAAGTCCGATTCATCGACCCACCCGAGCATCGCCCGCTCCACAAAGGAGAAATACGGGGGCGTGCGGTGATCATTGTTGTACGATCCGGAGTCCATCAGGGAAAAGGAATACAGGGCGCCGGCATTCCCGTTCGTGGCGTAATCCGAATCATAAAAATCCGGAAGACCGAGGGTATGGCCAAATTCATGGCAGACCGGCCCGATGCCGTCCAGTTCGCCCTTCCATTTGCCACCCCCGGCCAGTTCATTCGAACAGGCATATGTATCAATCTTGAGCCCGTCCAGAACGAGGTGGGTCTGATAGTAGGAAAGCCAATACATATGCGGCCAGATCGTATCCGAAATCGCGGTATCCGCCTCCCCGTAACCGGCATAGTACATGAAAACCATATCTACCTCCCCATTCCCGTCCGCGTCATACTGCGAAAAGTCTATTTCCTCATTCAGCAGGGTGCAGGCCTCGGCAACTGCCTCTGCGGGATGCTGGTCATCCCCATTCACGTTTCTTCCATAATAGGCGTAGCCTTTGGAGACCTTTACCGGACCATAGACATCGAAGATCGGTTCAAACCGGTGATTGGAATTGTCATAATAGAAATCCCGGGCCGAACCGGTTCCGCCATAATCGGAGTATCCTTCCTGGTTCAGCATGTCGCTGAAAACCTGTCTAGGGTCCTCCTGCTTAAAGGAAAGATCGCTGAATTCGACGAGGATCACCAGGAAATGGCGCTGCCCCAATGCCAGGCCAGTCTGCTGCTGACGCGCAGCGGCCTCTTGGAGACGGGCATTCCGTTTGGCCATGGAACGATTCTGAAATTCAGTGGCTTCCGTTTCGGTGAGGACCCGGAAGAAGCCGTCTTCCCCTTGGCGGACCATCCGTCCGGACGCGTCCGTGAGCCAGTGGCAC
>Ga0265298_10008524_pt1 | contig 12311 bp, 7 predicted proteins | sample AusTroGonzalo_MG_3_FD_193486 | JGI IMG/M metagenome (GOLD analysis project Ga0265298, IMG submission 193486) | Bovine rumen microbial communities from tropical cattle in Woodstock, Queensland, Australia - Gonzalo_01 | ecosystem: Host-associated > Mammals > Digestive system > Stomach > Rumen ...
ACAGATCTGCTACAACGAGAACCTGAAGGAACTGCAAAAGAAAGGCATGTTGCCGCTCTTCGACGCGGGCTACATCAACCTGAGCCGCCAATATCTCACCATCGGCGTGAACGGCCTCGTGGAAGCTGCTGAGTTTTTGAAAATCAAAATCTCGGACAACCCAGACTACGAGAAGTTCGTGCAGGATGTGTTGGGTCTCATCGAGAAGTACAACAAGAAGTACTACTCGAAACAGGATGGTCTCATGTTCAACTGCGAGATGATTCCCGCCGAAAACGTGGGCGTGAAACATGCCAAGTGGGACAGGGAGGACGGCTACGAGGTGCATCGCGACTGCTACAACAGCTACTTCTACATCGTGGAAGACCCGAACACCAACGTGTTGGACAAGTTCCGCCTCCACGGCGAGAAGTACATCAAGCACCTCACCGGAGGCTCGGCGTTGCACTGCAACTTAGAGGAACACCTCACCAAGGATCAGTACCGCCAACTGCTGCGTGTAGCTGCCCGCGAAGGCTGTAACTACTTTACTTTCAACATCCCGAACACGATTTGCAATGACTGCGGCCACATCGACAAGCGCTACCTGAAGGAGTGCCCCGAGTGCCACAGCCACAACATCGACTACCTGACCCGCATCATCGGTTACCTGAAGCGCGTCAGCAATTTCAGCGAGCCGCGCCAAGAGGAAGCCGCCCGCCGTCACTATGGAAAAATGGAGATGGACAGATGCTAAAGTACGCCAATTTTGATATCGTCTTCCAGGAAGTTCCTGAAGAGGTGACGCTTGCCATTAATATCTCCAACTGTCCCAACCAGTGTGAAGGTTGCCACAGCAAGTATTTGTGGGAAAACACAGGCAAACAACTGGACACCAGCGAGTTGTATCGCCTTGTCGAACAATACAAGACGGGCATCACCTGCGTGTGTTTCATGGGTGGCGACAACGAGCCTGAGACCGTTGCCCAGCTGGCCAATCAAGTCAAGAAAGACTATGGTGTAAAGGTAGCCTGGTATTCCGGCAAGAATGAATTGCCCCAGAATGTCCCGACCGACCATTTCGACTACATCAAAGTGGGTCGCTATGTGGCCGAACTCGGGCCTTTGGACAGTGCGACCACCAACCAAAGGATGATGAAACGCCTGGCCGATGGCCGTGTGAAAGACATCACGGAATGGTTCCGAAAGAACAAGAAAGTCGTTGAGGTAGAAAAAAATCCCACAGAGTGATCTGCGGGATTTTTTTCTTCAAACTTTCATTTACTATAAATCATGTTTGTCTTTGAATAGCTTGAGTATTGCAGCGGTTTTGGAATTAGGTTCTGGATAGCAGTAATCAGGTGTGAAGAAAAAAGCCCAACCGCATTCCACACCCCATCCTTTGGAAGGGTTATATTTGATGTATCCTGATTTTCCATCTTTAAACACCACTTTATACTCTCCATCATTGTAATCAGAGATCGATTCAACATACTGCATCACATTGTTCTCATTGACAGATGACAACCGGCGCCTTTCGGCTTCCTTTTGTCTTTTCCATTCGTTGTCTCGCTCTCTTGCAAGCCGTTCTTGCTCCCTAAGGTCATCTGACAAGGCTTTAGACACAACTATCGATTTGGTGTTTTTGCCTTTCGAATAGTATTCTTTCACCTCATCTTTGCGTGTACTGTGGTTAGGACATGTGATTTCATAGATAACCTCTCCTTCCCATTCGTCATTTACACAAGTTCCCGTCTTTTTGAATTGAAACCATTGGTAGCTAAAACCTCCTATGCCTAAATTTGACCAATCATATCGACTACAAGTGAGATACCAATTAAACCTTCCTGTTTTTTTCCCGTCCTTGAAAGTGCCTTCCCAGCCCTTGTTGTTGCCTTTGCCGTTGGGCTTACCATTTCTAATCTCTCCTTTGTAACTATATTCCCCTTGTCTATCAAAATAATATCCATTGTTTGGTGTCTTATAATACACATAATCGTATTTCTTATTGCACGACAACAAGGCTCCCCACATGTCTATCTCTTGCACCAACTCGTTGTTCGGGTATGGAGACCCATCGCAAAATCGTTTCATGGTTTCGGGATTGTTCTTCAGGAACTCGATGAAATCGGAGTTGAATTTTGCTTTGTATTTTTTTGCAAGTTCGGAGAACCGTTTGACATATTTCTTATAAAAATCATCTGCCTCTTTGGCATCTTTGAAGTTGGGTAATTGTAGACTATTGCTTTTATTCTCAATCCGAATGCAAAATTCCAAGGCTGATAACACTTTATGATTATTGTGGAAACTAAAACTCGTAACATAGAAGTTTTCATGTCGGTATTTAAACTCTCTTTGGGTTTTCACATCAGCTGACTGGTATTGAGAGGTATTATTGAAGTACGCGTAGAAATCATCTTGAGGTATTTTACAATTCGAAACCGTAATCCAACATTCCTCATATGGGTTGAAATAATCAGAGTACTTGTATGAGTCGCGAACGGTACGGATCTTGTATTGTCCTTTATTAATCGCATCCTCAATCACTTTTTTAGTTTGTTTCTGACACCATACTAATGATGGTAAAGCTATGAAAAATAGCAAAATAATGGGTCGTACAAAATTTTTCTTCATCATAATTCTTTATTTAAATTATCAATATTTATCCCATTCCCAATCAAGTTCAAGTTTGTATCCAATTCCGAAAAATGGCGAGAGTTTGCTGGTATTATTATTTAAGACCCCTGGCATCTCATAGTTGGCTCCGGCTTTAACCGTGATAATACTATAATTAGTTAGATAGTATTCAAATCCAGCGGCAAGGCTATGGTGAATGATTGTAGAGATTTTATTCGTTATCGTATTCCTGTATACATCAAGATCAAAATCAAATATGTTCATATAGAGTGCTGGACAGAAACGTCCCATTTCCCTTCTGAAGGTAAAATTTAAAAAACAGACGTTGTATTTTTTGTTGGAAGATGCCATGAAACAGAAAGGCATCCATTCAAGGCCATAGTTTTTTTCTCTGCCCAAAAGAAAGGCGCCTCCTAAAAACCCAAATCTGCCACTATGGATACTTTGTAATTCAGAATACCCAAAATCTGCATCATGGTATTTTTGAAAATGATGCTCATAGCTGATATCTGTGATGGTCACGGTTACTTGTCCCGGAGTAGTCTTAGCAAAGGCAAAGATAATCAGCAGCATTAATAGAATTGTTTTTTTCATTTTTACTACTTTTTAATGGAACAAAAATAGAAATTTTTCGGGTTAATGGGTATACTTCACAAAAAAATCCGACAGTTGTCGGATTATTTTTGTCATAAAATGGTAGAGACGTAGCGCGCTACGTCTCTACATGTAATTAATCTTCAGGCGTCAACGCCGCAATCATCTCATTAATCTTGGCCTTCACCTCGTCGACGAAATTGTCAGGGTTCAAGTCAGCCTTAAAGCTCTTGTCGCGGGCAGCAAATTCGATGGCATTACGTTCCAACGTCTTCGGGCTGACCACGATGCGCAGCGGCACACCGAGCAGGTCGGCATCGGAGAACATCACGCCGGCGCTGATGTTGCGGTCGTCGTAGATGACCTCTACACCTGCTTTCTTCAGGTCTTCGTAAACCTTGTCGGCCACGCGGCGCACGTTCTCATCGGCGACACGCAGAGCACAGACTTGGACCTGCCAAGGAGCGATGGTGATGGGCCAGATAGGACCGTAGTCGTCGTGGCTCACCTCGCAGACCGAGGCAATCAAACGACCCACGCCGATGCCGTAGCAGCCCATGATGGGGTACTTCAGCGTGTTATCGCTGTCGAGGTACTGCATGTTCATCGACTCGGTGTATTTCGTGCCGAGTTGGAAGATATTACCCACCTCGATGCCACGGCTGATGGTGATGCTGTGCTTGCCACACACAGGGCAGATACCGCCAGCGGTGGCTTTGGCCACGCTGTCGTACTTCACTTCGCCAAGGTCGCGAGCCATGTTCATGCCCTGGTAGTGGTAGTTCACCTTGTTGGCGCCTGCCACGAAGCTGTTCAAGGTCTTCAGCGACTCATCGTAAACCACGGTGATGCCTTCCGGCAAGCCCTTAGGCCCGATGAAGCCGGCACAGACACCCATTTCGGGAGTGACGGTGGCAGCATGCACCTCGGCACCAAGGAGGTTACGGAGCTTGGTCTCGTTCACCTCGAGGTCACCGCGCAAGAATACGATGACCAATGAGTCATCCATGTTGCGCTGATACAGCACCGCCTTGCACGATTGCAGCGGTGACTTATGCAGGAAGTTGCATACCTCTTCGATAGTCTTTTGGTCAGGGGTGTAGACCTCCTCCAAAGGCTCGATGGAATACTCCTCGTTGTGGACGATGCAGTCGGCAGCTTCGCTGTTGGAGCGGTAGCCACATTCGGGGCAAATGACAATGGTGTCCTCTCCAATGTCGGTGAGCAACATGAACTCATGCGAGATGCGACCGCCCATCATGCCCGAGTCAGACTTCACTGCCACGACCTGCGGCACACCTGCTCTGGCGAAGATGCGGTCGTAAGCATGGTAAGCCTTGGCGTAGTAGTCCTCCAAATCCTCTTGCGAGGTGTGGAAGCTGTAGGCGTCCTTCATCGTGAACTCACGGGTGCGGATGAGGCCACCGCGCGAGCGAGGTTCATCGCGGAACTTGGTCTGGATCTGATAGATCATGAAAGGGTACTGCGTGTAGCTTTTCGCAGCGTCACGAGCCAACTGCACGGCGGCTTCTTCGTGGGTCATACCCAGCACCATGTCGATGCCGTTGCGGTCCTTGAAGCGAAGCAGCTCCGAGCCGATGCTCGTGTAACGCCCCGATTCTTGCCACAACGTGCCCGGCATGACGACGGGGAACATGACTTCCTGTCCGTCAATGCGGTCCATCTCCTCACGGATGATATTCTCGATTTTCTTTGCGATGCGTTTGGCCGGCATGAAGAAGGAGAACAAACCTGTTCCCACCGACTTGATATAGCCGCCACGCACCATCAGTGCCTGACTGTCGAATACACAGTCGGCCGGTGCCTTTTTGAAACGCTCGCCTAATAATGTTGCAACTTTCATTTCAGTATTTTTAAAAACGGCTGCAAAGGTACGGATTTTTTTAATGCTGAATCATCACTTTCCGCGTCACCACCTTGCCACCGATGACGTGCACAAAGTACAAGCCCGATGGCAGGTCGCTCACATCAACGGTGGTCGAGCCTTTCATACTGAAGTTGCGTATTTTCACACCCTGCGAATTGATGATAACGACGCTAGCTTTGCCCTTTTCGTAATCCGTGGTGATGGTCATCTGGTCTTTCACGGGATTGGGGGTGACGGTCACCAGGAAAGGCTCAATGTCAACATTAGGCTGTTCTGGCACTTCAGTTAGGATGTCTGTATTGTGGCTATAGGTCACGAGCTTGCCTGAAACGCGAAGAATCGGGTTTTCTGTGTTTTCACAATACGGGCAGCCGTTTTGTCCGTTCACGCAGCCGGGGTAGTTGGGGTGGCATTGGTCGACATAGGTCGGGTCAAATTCATAGAGCAGGTCGGCGGTGCCATTGGCGAGATAATCGTCCAAGCTATAATTCCACACCAGGGCAAGGCTTCCCGGACACCAACCTGAACGATTGCCAGGCCATGTGCCGCTTTGGGGTTGGCAACCTGCTGGATTGGGACTGCAGGTACGCCAGAGGTACTGGGTGTAGGCAACGGAACCGTTTACCTTGATGTTATGGGTGGCAGGATAGAACTCGGCGGCATTGCCAGTATTATAGGAGTTTCCATAGCCGGGATAACTACTCCAGTTATGGCCTGTGGTCACGAGACGCAGATTGGCTTTTTCCACACAAGGGTCAAACTCAACCGTGCGTGTCGGGATGGGGCAAAGGTCGGCATAATCGCCGAAGGAATAAGTGCCAAACCAAAGTTCCTGCATATCCACATAGGGATACTCTGGCCTGCCTTTTCTATATTCAAAAATCGCAACGGGGGCGATTCCGGAGCCATCATAGCTCTCTAAATTCAATTCAAATTCCACGAGTCCTTGCAGCAAGGAGGTAAAGTCTGTCACGTCGAGATGGTCTTCGCATTCCCTGCCAAAGGGGGTGCAATAACGGTAAAGTTCCACCCATTCGCCACGATAGTTCCTCACACGGCAATAGCTCACACGGTCATATGGGTCGCAGTCTTCGTTCACGCAGTTGTGGAGATAATGCATACTGATGGAGTCGAAAGCATTCACATGGGTCGGGAAAGGAAATTCTCCATAGGAGGTAAACTCTAGTGGTGTGACCACCAAATCGCCGTTGAATGCCGTGGCCGTTATGTCACCAAAATCGGTAGTCACTTCGAAGGTGTTGGATGCCGTGGTGATCTTGCCACCCGTTTGGGTGATGGACACGGTCATATTGTAAGTACCTGATCCTGAGGGCGTCCAAGTGGTGTACCAATAACCGTTGTTGGGATCATCGGGATAGTCGGTCTTCAAAGATAACGACTGGCCGTCGACATCGCATTTCACCTGCTCAAATTTGAGGACATTGCCGTGGTCAATATAGGCGCTCAATACAACCATTACAGGGTTTTCAAAATCAGGCATATACACCTTGGTGCCTTCATAGGGACGACGGATGGTAATCTCGGGCTCATAGTTTTCAGGATCAACCACATAGAAGGTACGTGTCACAGCAGGGGCGGGTTGCCATTGGGTGCCGTCACCAGGCTGGATGGCTCTCACTTTCACGGAGCCTTCCTCGCCAGTGAGGGTGAGAATGTTACCCTCAACGGTGGCCGGGCCTTGGATAACCTCGAAGGTCACGGGCAAATCCGAAGTAGAGGTGGCTTGCAAGGTGATCGGTGCATTATAAGTCAACTGGTCGGGGATGCTGGCAAAGTCGATGAACTGGGCCGCAAGTCCACCAGGGAAATGACGCACGACAAGGTTATCGAAGCCGCCCCAACCACTGTTGAGCATATAGATATAGTGCCACATGGCTGGATCATATTTATCGCCACTGCCTGGAGTGAGACCAGCATTGACACCCTGACATTCCGGAACGGATTCCCATTCGCCGCCAGGTAGGTCATACATCACATAAAGGGTGACTGCACCTGCGCCATCGTTGGCGTCAAGGTCAATAGAGATTTTAAAGCGTGTCCAGCCATGGTCAGAGGTCAACGGATCGATGTCGCAAGCCATTGCATTGCTGGGCAACACTACACCACATTGGAAATACGGGTCAAAAGAGTGTTTTCCGGTGAGGAGCATATACACACCACCATCTGGGATGGTGCTGTTCACATCAGGATAGAGGGGCTCACAGAGACGATGGTCCTGTCCTGTGGTCGGTGGAGCCACACCAAAAGGAGGCAAAACGGAGCCGTCGCCATTGGCATCATAGCCGATACCAAACATGGTACCCCACCACTCACGCAGCATATCGCATTCAATCTCGATAACACCACCGTCAGAGAAGTCGAAGCCATATTGGGTGATATCGTGTGTGGAAATGTCGCCAAAGGCAGTGCCAGAAGCATCGGAGAACACGCCGATGGTCTCGTCGGGAGTGGGGATAGGCGGTGTGGTGCCCCAAAAGTGTCCCATGTAGTCGGTGTACACGGGAGTAAAGTCGCCATTGCCAGCATGGTGCACACGCACATACCAGCCATCTTGCCCGTTGAGGAGATGGTTCGGGTTGTCACCAAATTCATAATCGTTGAAGTTGAAGGTCTTTTCAACCTGGGCATTCATCCCGAAGGAGAACGCCAACAGCATTAGGATTAAGGATAGTTTTTTCATAATATTAGATTTAAATTTCAAGATTCAAAATTCAAAGATTCAAGTTACCCATCGGGGAATCTTATTACTCATTCCACCAGACTCTGGTCTGTCTAGTGTCGCCATGCGACATTCTTTCCAGTTGTTTGGTGTAGTTTTCATAATTGTATTCTATTTCTTTCTGTGGGTATTCCATACGGAATGAGGTCAGCTTGGCATAGTCGGTGGTGGTGGGCGTCGCCATGGTGCGACGCGCCAAAGCCCAGGCTTCCCATGGCTGACGGAAGAGGTTGAGCCAACGTTGTTGATAGATGATTTTGAGATAGGACTCGTTCGTATAATCGAAGTCGGGATTCATATACACTGCATAGTTCATCACGTTAGAGGCCATCTTTTGACCCAAAGCCCAAATGTCGAGGTTACCGACAAAGCTGTTGTACTGGGGATAGAAATAGGTCCAACGGCTTGTGTTTTGCGGTATGTGCGCCCAGAAAATGCAGGATTGGTAAATACCCTGGAAAAGCATTTGGTCGACTTCCATCTCCGAGAGGGTGATGCCTCCAATGCCACGAGCCCCGATTTCGGCTTTCATGAAGAGCACGTCGGCGTAGTTGACAAAAATCTGCGGCACATATTTCTCATCGCGGGTCAAGTAGTAGTTGAACGGTGAATAAAGGCACGACGGACCTTTGAAGGTATAGTTGGCATCGCGGCTTTGGGCGTAGGGTGAGCCACCTTCTGTAGGCGTCTCCGTAGTGCGGATTTGCGGATAGGGTCGCCAGGCACCATCGGGAAGGCTGTCTTTTTTGTGGCTCGTGTCGAAAAAGAGGAAGGTGCGGTAGTCATAGATGCCACTGCCGTCCATATCGTCGGTCGAGGACAGACAGCTCCAAACGGTTTCGCCCATGCGAAGGTGCTTGTGTTCACGGAACGACCAATTGACGTCCCAACTCGTACCCAAAAGACTGGGCCACAAAGCGATGGCTCCTCCCGTGGCGATGCCGCCTGAGGTGTTCATGACAGAATAGATGTAATTATAGGCATCCACCAAGACGGGCGTGGCAAATTCCGGGTCTTTGTCGTACATACGCAGGCCATGCCTCAGGATGAGGGAGTTGGCAAACTCCGCCCATTGCGTGTAGTTGTTGTTGAGCAACACATCATAAGGCAGCTTGTAGTATTCATTGCCGTTCATAGTGGTTGCTGAGTCGGCATGCAGCACGTTACGCGACCATATCAGCTCTTCCAAAAGCGTCTTATAGATGCTCTCCTGGGTATCCCATTCGGGCTTCATGGTGGTCTGCGAAGAGGCGTTGTCCCAGATGCGGCCAGCCTGAGTGTAAGGCATATCGCCGAAAATATCAGTGATTTTAAAGGTTTGATAAGCCTTCAGTATGTTGAGCTGGGCACGCACCTTGTCGCAAACGGCCGTGTCACCCTGTTCCTCGTTGTAAACATCGAAGCGTTTTTCCAATTCGCGGATGTTGGACAGCATGAGGTAATAGTCAGACCATACGCTCGAAGTACCGATTTGGGAGTTGCCCCAAGCCTCGGAAGTCAAGGCGCCAAGTTCCGTCTCAGGATACCAAATCTCGTTTTGCAGATAGAACTGCTCGTTCATGTTTTGCTGCATAGATTTCACCACGCCATTGAACAAGGCTTCGATAGTCGTTCCCGTCGGCGAGAACGGGTCTTGGTTCATCTCTTCAAAGCCTTTGGTGCAGGAGGCGAAGGAAAATACAGCACAAATTATAACTAAGGTTTTCTTCATAGTGTTATTCTTTTTGTCACAAAACCTTCAAAACCCGACAAAACTCTTTTTTGAGCCATGGAAAGCATGCCAACCGGCTGCTTTCCAGCGGCGAGCAGTTGCGAGCCGCCTATAACAAATAAAAGGTTTTGCATTGTTTTGTATGTTTTGTGATTAATTACAAACTGACTTTAAGAGTTAACATATAGGACCTTGATCCGGGATAAGAGGCGTACTCGAGGCCTTGGGCATTGCCCGAGCCTTGGGTACCTTCAGGATTGATGTTGTCGGGCAGGGTCTTGTAGAAATAGAACAAGTCGCGACCCACCAAGGAAATGGAAGCCTGCTTGAAGAGATTCTGCTTGTCGAGCCACTTGCGCGGGAAGTCGTAGGTGAGCGAAATCTCGCGCATCTTGATCCAAGTGTTTTCCACAATGCCTGGGGTGCTGAGGATGTTGCCCCAGCCGCCGAAGTTGGGCATGTATTTATAGAGGTAATGCACCACATGGTCGTTTTCCACGGCTTCGCCAGTCTCGGTGTTGATGCAGTAACCAGGCAAAATGACGCCGTAGTTACCCAAGAACTCGCCGTTTTCTTCATACGGCAAGCCGTTGCCCTCGCGTTCATAGAGCGTCTCTGGACTCTGTCCTGTCTGCATGCCCACCACGTAGGAGGCGCAATAGATCTGACCGCCTATTTTGGCATCAACCAAGGCATAGAGCGACCAATTCTTATAGGAAGCCCTCAGGTTGACACCGCCCGTCAACAAAGGTGCGCAGTTGCCTATCGGCACGCGGTTGGCTGTTTTCAAATAGGTGGTTCCTGTCTCGTTGAGCAAAGGCATCGGGTTGCCGTCTTCATCGTAGAACGGCCCAATGACCGTGCCGTCGCTCATCGTGTATTCATAGAGATAATCCCAACCGTAGATGGTACCGTATTCATCGCCTTCCTCCACAGCGATGGCCGGACCGTTGGAGCCCCAAATCTCGGAGAGCAGGTACATGTTGGAGCCTGCCAAGTCGACGATGCGGTTCTTGTTGCGGGCAAAGTTCAAGCCCACCTGAACGCCATAGTCTTTGCCTTCCGCGATGTCGTAGGTCATGATGGCTTCAATACCTTTGTTGGTCACCACACCCGTGTTGATGGTCACATTGTTGGCGCCCGATGAGGGAGCAAGCGGCGAGGAAAGAATCTGGTCCCAAGAATAGATGTTATAGTAGGTGAAGTCCAAGTTGAAACGGGCGCCCAAGCCGAGGTCGAAGCCGAGTTCATAGCTGCGCTGACGCTGTGGCTTCAACTCCAAAGGCGGCACAACGGTGGGCAGCGTAGCCGAAAGCTGATGACCGAAGGAACCGGTGTTGTAGGTGTAAGTCAGCTGATAGGGCTCGGTGTCGCTGGCGGTCTGGGCCCATGAGCCTCTCAGTTTCAAGTAGTTCACCGGACCCCAATTGATGTTCTTGAAGGCCGAAGTCGGAATGAAACTCAACGTGGCCGAGGGATAGAAATACGAGTTGTTGTTGATGGGCAAGGTCGACGACCAGTCGTTGCGACCTGTCACATCGAGGAAGAGCCAGTCGCTGTAGCTCATGTTGAAGAAGGCATAGAGCGAGTTGACTTGCTTCTCCCATTTCGACTCGCCGAAGGTGCGCTCGGTGGCGTTGGAGTAGTTGTAGATGGTATAAAGGTCGGAATAGGCCCACTTGCCCGAGGTGCCGTTGATGCCGTCGCGGTAGCCATAGTATTGCTCGCCGCCAGCCGATAGGCGCACGTTAAACTTCGAGCCGAAGATTTTTTCCTTATGAGCCGTAATCAAGAAGTCCATGTCGCGCGTCATTGAACTGGATTTGCTCTTCGAGTAGTAGCCACCCGCCATGTGGTCGATGGTGGTGGGTTTGTGAGTGGTGATGTAGTTGTCGTCAGTCCAGTCGAGAGCCACCTTAGCGCTGGCCATCAGCCAAGGCGTGATGTCGTAGAACAGACGGACGGAACCGTACATCTTGTTGCGGTCGAGGGTCGTGTTGTTGTTGTAGAACGTCCAGAAGGTGCTGTTGTAGATGTACATGTAAGGATAGCCGTCAAACTGGTTCATCGTGCCGTCTTCGTTCTCGTAGGAAGTGACCTCAAGACCTTTCCAGCTACGGGGCCAGCTGTAAAGCAAACCTTTGTTGAAATTGCTGTTTGACTCGCCGATTTCGGGAGAATTCAGGCGGTAGTAATCCAAGTAGTTGAACGACACATCGACCTTGATTTTCTCCGACACATTGAGCAAAGTACCCACGTTGACCGTGGTCTGACGCAGGTTGCAGTTTTCGATGATGGCATCAGTACGTGAGTCAGTAAAGGAGACGCGGACGCTGCCGAAGTCGCCGGCATTTTGGAAGGCGATGTTGTGATTCATCGTGTGGCCGTTTTTAAAGAGCATCTTCAGGTTGTCGGGCTGAGGGTCGTATTTACGCACCACACCGTCCCACCAGAGGACACTCTCGCCGTTCATCTCGGGACCCCAGCTCTGGGCACCGCCGTAATAGCCGAAGGTGGTGTTGGTAGGCTCACCCGCAGGGCCGTTGTCGACGCTGTAGATGCCTGGATACTCATAGATTTGGTTGCCATTCTCGTCGGTCATGCCCTCGATAGGCGTCAATGTCGGCGTGTGGAAGGTGATAGGGCCGCCAGCACCGTATTTGTTCTGCACCGAGCGGTAAAGATAAGGCGTAGTGATCTTGAAGCCAGCCGAGTAACTGATGCCGAGACCCCGCTGTTTCGAGCCTTTCTTGGTGGTGATG
>Ga0265298_10008526_pt1 | contig 12308 bp, 7 predicted proteins | sample AusTroGonzalo_MG_3_FD_193486 | JGI IMG/M metagenome (GOLD analysis project Ga0265298, IMG submission 193486) | Bovine rumen microbial communities from tropical cattle in Woodstock, Queensland, Australia - Gonzalo_01 | ecosystem: Host-associated > Mammals > Digestive system > Stomach > Rumen ...
GGGTCTTTGAAACGCCGCCGTTTTATGGTAGAATACATGCGCTTTTTCGGCCGGTATAGCGTAGTGGTAGCGCAGCGGTTTTGTAAACCGCTGGTCGGGGGTTCGAATCCCTCTGCCGGCTCCAATGTATTTTGCGGATGAAAATGACATTTGGCGTGGCAAAGTTCAGAGGCTTCCTCTTGGTGGCCTCGTTTTCCATGGTGATCGAATTCCTTATGGGATTCGCCGATAGTGTCATTGCCGGAAACCTGCTAGGCGAGACGGCGCTCTCCGGCCTCAACCTGCTTCAGTCGCCAATGAACTTCGTTTCGTTCGTCGCGTGCCTCCTGGGCACGGGCACTGCCATCTGCTTCTCAACGGAGATAGGCCGCTTCGACCGCGATCGGGCAGCCGAGCTGTTCTCGCAAGGGGCGTTTGGTGCGGTGCTGTTCGGCGTTGTCGGCATAGTGTCCTTTATAGTTGGGCGCGATGCGTTCCTCGGCATGTTCGGCGCGTCGAAGGAGGTGATCGGCTACGCGGTGCCGTACTGGAACTGGTATGTGCCGAACGTCCTTCTGGAGCCGCTCGCCGTGCTGCTGGCAAGCGCGGTCTATGCCGACGGCGGTACGCGTATCTGCTTCGGTACATATATCGTGCAGCTCTTCGGCAACTGCGCCGTCTCCTATTTTCTCTGCAAGGCGATGGGCATTTCGGGGTGCGCGTTGGGTTCGACGGTCGGGAACATTGGAGCGATACTGTTCGTCTCCTGCCATTTCCTCCGCAAAGAACATACGCTGCGGTTCGTCCGTCACTTCTCGTTCAGGGACTTGCTGCACATCTGCAAGAGTTCGTTCGGCGATGCGAGCGTGCGGCTGTGCTGGGCCTTGCTTTTCATGCTGCTGAACGCGTATGTGATCGACCGCTTCGGTTCCGAGAACCTTCCGGTGCTGAACGTGGTTCTTGCCGTGATAGGCTTCTCGGAGGCGTTTAACGGAACGCCTAATGCCGCGCAGCCGATAGTTGGCGTATACCGTGGCGAGGGAAACACGCTTGGCGTGCGCACGGTGATGCGCGCCGCCACTTGCGTGGCGACCCTGTTCGGAGGCGTGGTCCTTGCGATCCTCATGTGCTGTCCGCAGATTGTGGTGCGGCTTCTGGGCATCGACGATCCGAACCTCGTTCCGGCATCCTGCACGGCTGTGCGCATAGTTGCCTCGGGACTTGTCTGCACTGCGCTTGTGCTGCTGTTCAACTCCTATTACCTCTTCATAGAGCGCGAGTGGCTGGCCTGCTCGCTGACGGTGCTCGCGAACCTCGTGGTGCCGGTCGCGCTGTTTCCCGTCTGCGGAGAGCTCTTCGGCATAAACGGCGTCTGGGCTGCGCTGGGAGCGGCGCCTGTCGCGACGGCCTTGCTTTTCTGCGTGTTCCTGCTGGTGCGGTACGGACGCAAACAGTTCCCGCTTCTGCTGCCCCACGAGAGGGAGTTGAACCTCCACGTGCTGAATCTCATGCTTACGGAGAAGGAAATAGCGGCCGCCTCGGAAATGGTCGGGAAGATACTGACTGCTGCGGCCGCGCCGCAGTCCACGGTGCTGCGCGCGGCCCTGATGGTGGAGGAGGTCCTCATGGCGGTCATGGATCGCAACGGCGCGCGTCGCGTGCGCGCGGAGGTGACGCTTGACCTCAACGGCAGCGAGGCCGTGCTCATCCTGCGTGACGACGGCGAGGTGTTCAACATAACGGACGCCGATGCGCGCATCACGTCGCTGCGCACGTATTTGGTCGCCTCCGTGATGGAGTACCAGCCGAAACGGATGAACCTCACCACCATCGGATACAACAGGAACATCTTCAAGTTCGAGAAAGGAACCAAATAATGATAACGTCCAAGAACCAAGACGGAAACCGCCTGACGGTCGCCCTCGACGGGCGCATCGACACGCTAACGGCCCCGCAGCTGGAGTCGGAACTCAAGCCCATGCTCAACGGGATATCGGAACTCGTGCTTGACTTCGCCCAGGTGGCCTACATATCGTCCGCGGGGCTGCGGGTGCTGCTCGCCACTCAGAAGGGAATGCGCGCGGCCGGTGGCTCGCTGACGATCGTGAACGCAGTCCCCGCAGTGCGCGAGGTCTTTGACATCACCGGCTTTTCCGACATCCTGACGCTCGCCTGACATGGACGTCCAGAACACAGATCCCGGCGCCAGGCCTGAGAGCGTGCTGGAGAAGACAGTGCCGGCGGACATGGCGGCGATGCCGGACCTGGTCGCGTTCCTCGAGGGCGCGCTCGAGTCCATGGGCTGTCCGCTCGCCATCACCACGAAGCTCATGGTGTGCCTGGACGAGATCGCGTCGAACGTGATGAAGTTCTCCGGCGCGCATGACCTCAGGGTACGTCTCGAGCACGGCGCGCCGGAAGGCACGTGGCGTCTGTCCTTCATCGACGACGGTACGCCCTGGAATCCGCTGACGCACGCCGATCCGGACATCACCCTGTCTGCGGAGGAGCGTCCGATTGGCGGGCTCGGCCTGCTGATGGTGAAGAAGATGATGGACGACGTGAGCTACTCGCGGGACGGCGATACGAATGTCCTTCGGCTCAGGATCGCCCAGAAGAGCTAGCCTGCGCTTTGACAGATGCGGTGGTTGCAGGTATAATCAAGTTCAGTTTCAGGAAGGATAGTCATGAAGATCGAAGGCACGATTACTGCTATGGTGACGCCGTTCGACAAGGACGGCGCGGTGGACTACGGAGCGCTCAAGGCGTTTGTGGACTGGCAGTGCGAGAACGGCGTTGAGGGCATATGCGCCGTCGGGACGAGCGGGGAGTCGCCCACACTCTCGCACGACGAGCACCACAAGGTGATCGAGAAGACGATCGAGTACGCGGCGGGCCGCGTGAAGATCATCGCCGGCACTGGTGCGAACTCCACCGCGGAGGCGATCTCCCTCACGAAGGCCGCGATATCCTCCGGCGGCGCAGATGCGACGTTGCAGGTCACGCCCTACTACAACAAGCCGAACCCCGAAGGCATCTACCGCCACTTCGCTGCCGTCGCCGACCTCGGACTGCCCGTGGTGCTCTACAACGTGCCGGGTCGCAGCGGCAAGGAGATTCCGCTCGACGTGGTGGCGCGGCTCGCAAAGCATCCCAACGTGACGGCGATCAAGGAGGCGGCGGGAAGCGTTGACCGCGTGAGCGCCATCCGCAACCTCTGTCCCGACCTCACCATCCTCTCCGGCGACGACTCGCTCACGCTGCCGATGATCTCCGTGGGCGCGAGCGGCGTCATCTCCGTGGCGTCGAACGTGATCCCGAAGGAGATGGGCGATTTCGTGCGTCTTGCGCTCGCCGGCGACATGGCTGGAGCGAGGGAGCGCCACGCGAAGTACTATCCGCTCTTCCACGACCTCTTCATCGACACCAACCCGGTGATGGTGAAGGAGGCGCTGGCGCTCATGGGCCGCATCCCGGCCGTGTTCCGCCTGCCGCTATGCGAGACGACGGCCGCGAACCGCGAGCAGATGCGCAAGACACTCGCCGCGCTCGGACTGGTTGCCTGACATGAAGAATGCGTTCTATCCAGTTGCCGAGTTTCCTGATTTTCCGGCGATGACGCCGGAGGCCGCCCACGAGGCGATGCCTAGGCTGCTGGCGGACGCAAAGGCGTCGGTGGACGCCCTCGAGGAGCGCGCCGCGCCGACGTGGGACGGCTTCGTGCGCGCGCTCGACCTCTCCACCCGCCCGCTCTGGGAGGCGTGGGGCTGCATCATGCATCTCCTCTCCGTGGCGAACTCCGAGCCGTGGCGCAAAGTGCAGGAGAAGTACCAGCAGGACATCGTGACTTTCGCCCTGCGCGTGGGGCAGTCGAAGAAATTCTACGAGCTCGCCAAGCAGACGCCTGCGGATACGTCCGCGCGCAAGCGCATCCTTGCGAAGATGGTGCGGAGCGCCGAACTCGCTGGCGTGGCGCTTCCGCCAGAGAAGCAGAAGCGGTTCAACGAGATACAGGCCGAACTCGCGCAGCTCTCCAACGACTTCCGCAACAGCGTGATCGATGCGACGAAGGCGTTCAAGCTCGTGCTGACGAATCCGGCCGAGGTCGAGGGGCTGCCTGCCCAGCTGAAGGCGATGCTCGCAGGGACGGGTGACGCCGAGAAGGGCCCGTGGACGGTGACGGTGGAAGATGCCGTCTACGTGCCGTTCATGAAGCATTCGCGCAACAGGCCTGTGCGCGAAGCGTTGCTGCGCGCCCGCTCGACGCGTGCGCCGGAGAACGCCGAGCGGATCGACCGTATCCTCGCGCTGCGCAAGGAACAGGCCGCCCTGCTCGGGTTCGCGAGCTACGCCGACCTGTCGCTTGCCGAGAAGTGCGCACCGTCCGTCGCCGCCGTGGACAAGATGATCGCCGACCTGGCAGAAGCCTCCAAGCCGGTGGCAGAGCGCGAGGAGGCGGAGCTTTCCAAATTTGCCGCCGCAGAGGGGTTCGATGGTACGCTACAGCCGTGGGACCGCGCGTTCTGGGCCGAGCGTCGGCGCGAGAAGATGTACTCCTACTCCGAGGAGGAGCTTTCGCAGTACTTCAACATGCCTGTGGTGCTGAACGGACTCTTCAAGCTTGCTGAGCGGCTGTTCGGAATCTCCATTGAGCCTGCGGACTGGACAGCGCCCGTGTGGCACAAGGACGTGCGCTTCTTCAGAGTGTATGACGAGACCCATACTCCGGTGGCGCACTTCTACTTCGATCCGTACTCGCGTCCCGAGACGAAGTCCGGCGGCGCTTGGATGAACGAGTTTCGTTCGCGCGAGCTGAAGCTGGACGGCACCGTGACGAAGCCGCTTGCGGCAGTATGCTGCAACCAGGCCCTGCCTGACGCCGAGGGGCGCGCCCTCATGCGCTTCTCGGAGGTGGAGACGCTCTTCCACGAGTTCGGCCACGCGCTCCAGCACATGCTCACGAAGGTGGACGACGTGGGCGCTTCCGGCATCAACCTCGTCGAATGGGACGCCGTGGAGGTAGCATCCCAGTTCATGGAGAACTGGTGCCTGGACGTGGCGACCGTGAAGAGCTTCGCGCGCCACGTCGAGACGAACGATGCGATTCCTGCGGAGCTGTTGGAGCGCGTGCGCGCGGCGAAGAACTACCGCGCCGCCACGGCGTCTATGCGCCAGCTCGCCTTCGCGACCCTTGACATGCGCCTGCACGTCTCGCCGCCTGCCGATCCCAATGCCCTCAAGAACCGCATCTTCCAGGACTTCATGCCTGGAACGACGATCCCTGAAGACCGGTTTCTCAACGCCTTCACGCACATCTTCGCCGGCGGGTACGCCGCCGGCTACTACGGCTACAAGTGGAGCGAGGTGATGAGCGCGGACGTGTTCGGCGCTTTCGAGGAGGCGGGGCTGGATGACGAGACGGCAGTGCGCCGCATCGGGCGGCAGTACCGCGACACGTTCCTCGCGCTCGGCGGCAGCGTGGATCCGATGGAAGTGTTCAAGCGTTTCCGAGGCCGCGCTCCCACGATCGACGCGCTTCTGCGCCAGACAGGTCTTCGGTAGAACAACATCTTAAACTAAAAGGAAAGGAACAGTAACATGTCTTCAAGATGGATTCTCGCGCTTGCCGCATGCGGCGCTCTTGCGCTCGCCGCGGAGGAAATTCCGCTTCCGGAACATCCGCGTCCAGACTGGGAGCGCGCCGAGTGGATCAACCTGAACGGCAGCTGGAAGTTCGCGTTCGACGCGAAGGACTCAGGACTGAAGGACAAGTGGTTCGCCGCCAATGACGACCGTTTCGCGCAGAGCATCCTCGTGCCGTTCCCGTGGGGCAGCAAGCTCTCTGGCGTGAAGGACGAGGCCGACATCGGCTGGTACCGGCGCGACGTCACCATCCCTGCCGGGTGGAAGGGCAAGCGCGTGTTCCTCGTCGTCGGTGCCTCCGACCACGACACGACCGGCTGGCTCGACGGGCAGAAGCTTGGCTCGCACTCCGGTGGCTACACGCCATTCGAGTTCGAGCTGACCGATCTGGTGAAGTGGGGCGAACCGCAGAAGCTTACGCTCCGCGCGTGGGACGAGGGCAACGTGCCCGCCCGCAGCAGCTGGCGGCTCTACGGCAAGCAGGCGTACGGCAACGCGCGCGGCGTGTGGCAGACCGTCTACCTGGAGGCGCGCGGAGGAGAGTACCTCGAATCCGTGCATTTCACCCCCGATATCGAGAACGGCGCGGTTCACGCCACGATCACGCTGGGCGAACCTGCGCGGAAGCCGCTCGAGTTCGAGCTGGCGTTCAAGGAAGATGACCGTGCGAACCCGGCGCTCGCGTCGTTCCCTGCCGGAAAGCAGTCTGTCAAGATCAAGATCCCGCTCCGCAACGTCAAGTTGTGGGATCTCTCGAACCCATATCTCTACGAGGTGCGCGCAACGCTGAAGGGCGAGGGGAGCGAGGACGCGGTGTCCACGTACTTCGGCATGCGCAAGGTCGGAGTCGGCAAACTGCCGGGCACGGACCATCCGTACGTGACGCTCAACGGCAAGCCGATCTACCTGCAGCTGACTCTCGACCAGAGCTACCATCCGGACGGTTTCTACACGTTCCCGTCCGACGAGTTCATGAAGAACGAGATTCTCATCTCCAAGAATCTGGCGCTCTCGGGCAACCGCGTCCACATCAAGGTGGAGGTGCCGCGCAAGCTGTACTGGGCGGACCGCCTCGGCCTGCTGATCATGGCCGACGTGCCGTGCGCGTGGGGCCCCGCGAGCGAGGCGATGTTCGCCGAGCACTGGGCGTGCTTCGAGGACATGGTCAAGCGCGACTTCAACCACCCCTCCGTGTTCTCGTGGGTGCTCTTCAACGAGACGTGGGGGCTTTTCGCCGACGGACAGAACTGGGGTCGCGACCGTGCGAAGCGTTATGCGCCTTGGGTGCGTCGCCGCGTGGCGAACGCCTACGCGAAGGCGAAGGCGCTCGACCCGACGCGCCTTGTGGAGGACAATTCGCCTTGCAACCACGACCACGTGATCACGGATATCAACACGTGGCATGCCTACAGGCCCGGCTACAAGTGGGAAAGTACCGTCGAGGAGTACTGCAAGATGACGTATCCCGGCTCTACGGGGAACTACGTCGGCGGCTTCGTGCAGGGCAGCGAGCCGATGCTCAACAGCGAGTGCGGCAACGTGTGGGGCTACAAGGGCTCTACGGGAGACTGCGACTGGAGCTGGGACTACCACATGATGATGAACGCGTTCCGCCGTCGCCTGCAGTGCGGCGGATGGCTCTACACGGAGCACCACGACGTCATCAACGAGTGGAATGGCTACGTGCGCTACGACCGCTCGCCGAAGTTCACCGGCGTTGAGGAACTGTTCCCCGGCTCGTCGCTGAAGGACTGGCACGCCGACGCGTTCCTTCCGCTCGATACGGAACTGTGCCGCGAGTTCGTGGCGGGCGAGACATGGACGATGCCCGTCGACATCTCGCTCACGACCGGGCGTTTCTCCGGCAAGCGGCTGGCCCTCTCGTACCGCGTGCGCTACTGGAACTCGGCAGGGCGCATGGTGGAGGGCGAGCACGTGGCGGCAGGCGAGTTCAAGGTGGCGTCGTGGCAGTACGGCCGCCTCGCCGACGTGCCGGTGAAGCTGCCCTACGAGACGGCGTGCGGCGCGGTGTGCTTTACGCTTTCCGACGGAGACGAGGAGGTGGCGCGGAACTTCGCGTGCTTCGTTACGCGCGGATTGCGTCCGACGAACGCCGTGTCGCTGCCGCCTTCGGCGTTCGCGAAGGCGGAGTGGTCGCAGAAGCAGTGGAACGTGCTTGACGGACTCAAGGTCAACGGTGCCGGGAAGGGCTTCTTCGAGTACGAGTTTTCTGGCGTGCCGGCGGACAAGCCGATCACGTTCCGCGCGGAGGTGTCCGCAAAGCGCCTGAACGCGAAGGACTCTAAGGACATCGACAAGGGCGTGCGCGACCTCGACTGCATGCTGGGCGGCGGCTTTGCCGACCGCTCGAAGAACCCCAACTCCTACCCGATGACGTGCGCGGAGAAGTGGAACGGGGCCGTGAAGGTGTACGCGAACGGCGTGTTCGTGAAGTCCGTGGATCTGCCGGACGATCCTGCCGACCATCGCGGCATACTCTCCTGGTTCTCGCAGCAGCGCAACGACACGCTGCAGGAAGCTGGCAGCTACGGATATCTCGTTGAGGCGGCGATCCCTGCCGACGCCATCGCGCAGGGCAAGGACGGCAAGCTGACGATCCGTCTCGAGTCGGAAGGGCGCGGCCTCGCGGTCTACGGCGCGAAGTTCGGCCGCTTCCCGTTCGACCCGACCGTTTCATTCTGACGGCGAGCTAAGTCATGGATAATCATTATTCTCGATTCTCGATCGCGCTTGCTGCCGCGTTGGTCGCACTGGCTGCGCAGGCGGGGAACGTTTCGTTCTCGATGAAGGTGGCGAAGTCCACCGCGCAGCCGCAGAAGACCATCACGTCCGACGAGATGAAGAACTTCCGCGAGGAGGCGGACAGGCTAGTGTGGCGCGGTCATCCGTTGCTCGGCGACACGTTCACGGTGACAGCGACGCGCAAGCAGGCTACGGTAGGCAAGGACGAGGGCGCCCTTGCTACGGAGTGGGGCGTTGCTTACGAGGGAAACGAGACAGACTGGTTCGTGGAGGAGGTGGCGTTCCCGCAGTGGGCCGTGCCGCGGACGGACCGCACGAAGGTGTTCTTCCCGCGAATCAGCGGCATGGTGCTTGCGCCAGAGTGGGAGAAGGCTACAGCGGGGCAGGCGGTGGCGCGGCAGGGGCCGGGCTTCGGTGCGCCGCACCTGATCGCCGTCCTCGGCGAAGACGGCCGCTCGTTCTACCTTGACCAGCGCGGCGACGCCCGGCTCTACTCCACGCGCTTCGAGATCACGAAGGGCGCGAAGCCGAACACTTGCGTGCTCAAGAGCGTCTGCATCCTCCCGCTCACGGAAGAGACGCGCCGCGCCTACAGTGTGCCGTATCCGTCAGTCACGACCGAGTTCCGCGGCGGCTGGTTCGAGGCGGTGGCGATTCATCGCGACTGGGTGCACGCCCAGGACTGGTACAAGAAGGCCGCCGCGCGCGACTTCTCGAAGCTTAGGGACGTGTCGATGTGGATGTGGAACCGCGGACGGAGCGAGGTGACGGTGCCGCCCGCGCTGAAGTTCATGGAGGACACGGGTCTCAAGGTGGCGCTCGACTGGTACTGGTGGCACGGCGTGCCGTACGACACGTACTACCCCAACTTCTGGCCGCCACGCGAGCCGATTTCCTCGTTCACTAACGGCATCGCCCGCATCCACGCCGCAGGTGGATATGTGCAGCCATACACGAACGGCATGCTTTGGGACTGCGACGACGCGCAGTGGGCCGAGGGCGGAGACGACAGCACCATCGTGTTGCGCGACGGCAAGGTCAAGTGCACGATGTTCAACCCGTACACGAAGCAGCGCCAGGCGTGGATGTGCGGCGAGGCGCCGAAGTTCCAGGAGCGCATCCGCATGGTTGAGCGCACCATCCGGGCGGCCGGGATGGACGGCGTGTACATGGACATGATCGGCCACGCCGCGCACGGTTGTTGCTATAACCCCCGCCACCGCCATCCCAAGGGGGGGGGACGGCACATGGTGGACGGCTACCGCGCCTATGTGGAGAAGGTGCGTGCCGACAACCCCGGTTTCTACCTCTCCACCGAGGAACAGGGCGAGGCGTACCTGGAGCTCTTCGAGTCGTTCATCTTCGTCCATTCCAGCGCCGAGCGTTTCGGTACGGGGATATTGCCCAAGTACGAGCTCGTGCCCGCATTCCAGGCGGTGTACCACGGCGCGGTGGTCGTGTTCGGCTCGTTCGCGACGATCGACGACCAGCCGCCGTGGGACGAGCGGTGGGGCGAGAACCCCTTCGGCGTCGAGACGACAGAGTGGGAGAAGAAGTATCCCGACCAGTTCGCGGTGGAGTTCGCTCGCGGCGTCGCCTGGGGCCAGCAGCCTACTGTTCACAAGTTCCTGTTCGAGCATGCCACTTCGCCGCGCTTCGCCTACGACTACGCGTTCATGAAGGACACGGCTCGTTTCTACTTCGACAATCGCGACCTGCTCTTTGACGGCGAGATGCGCGCACCGGGGCGTCTGGAATGTCCAACGCAGCGCGTGGTGTTCCTGAGGCGCAGTTCCTACACGAAACCCGACCAGGTGAAGGAGGCCGTGCAGGACGCGTTGCCGACCGTGTTCCATTCCGTGTGGCGCTCGAAGGGTGGGCGTACGGCTGCGGTGCTCGTCAACTGGTCGCGAAAGGAACAGACCTACAACCTTGACTCGCCCGACGTCAAATCATCTGGCACCATCCCCGCCCGCAGCTGGTTGCTCGTGAAGCCTCGGTGACGCGCAGTTTTGTTTGGTATACTACTGCGCATGGAAAACAATCATGGTCTGAAGCTTGTTCTGACAAGCGGCGTTTTCGTCTGGTTGCTGAATTGCGCGTTTGCCTCATCTCTCGTGACGGTGTTCGACGATGCGGTTCCCGGACAGGACCGTAAGGCGAACCGCGCCGTCGTGGTCGCGCTCGAGTCGCGCGGGTTCAAGGTGGAGACGCTCGATGTCGCTGGCATGGCGAACCTTTCCAGAGACCGCCATGCCGCTCTCGTCTTGCCGTCATGTGAAGCCATCCCTCGTCCCGTCGCCGCATCGGCGCTCTCGTTCGTCCAGGCTGGCGGCCCCACCGTGTTTACGGGCGGACCGATGCTCGACAAGGAAGTGTTCCGCCGCGATGGACGCTGGTACACGCGCGAGATGGTCGAGGCCGAACTTGCCCGCACGCCGATCGGGTTTCGTCCGCCGTGCCTTTACGCTGGCTTTAACGAACGCGCCTGGCATCGTGTGCATAACGGCCGCGCGCTCGAAGGCAGTTTCTTCCGGCGGGAAGGGGACTGCTTCCATCTCTCGACCGTGCCGCTCATGGGCTGGGACGTGTTCCACTCTCCGCGCGGTGTGCGCTTCTTCGGCGACGGCGAGACGATGTTCACGTTCACCGCTAAGGCGGACGAGACGAACACCGTGCTGTCGGTTGAGTTCGTGGAGTCGGACGGCAGCCGCTGGGTCGCGACGCCGCCGATCGGCGTGGACTGGACGCGCGTGACGCTGTCGCGCAACGATTTCCGATACTGGCGCGATTCTAGCGCGAAGGGTCGCGGCGGCCCCGGCGACCATTTCAATCCCGAGCGCGCTATCGATATCGGCCTGGGTTTTTCCCAGTCGCATACGCCGGTGATGGCCGGGCGCGCCGGATCTGTCTGGTTCCGCGATTTTGGTTCCTGCCGCGATCCCTTTGCTGGCGCTGGTGCCGAGCCGGAGGTGAATGTGCCAGAGCAGGACTGCGTGTATCCGCGCTACAAGACGATGCGCGTGTCTGGGGAATTATGCGCGGTGCCGCGTCCGCAGGGTGAAGGTTTCGGGCAGGGCATCTGCTGGCGTTTCATCCCGCTCCGGACCGTGCGAGCGGTGGATGCGGTCGCGCAGGAGCGCGACCCTCCCGCGGAATGTATGGGGCGTGCGAACACGGGATGGCCGCGCTCCTGCGCGGCCGAGGGCGGCGAAGGAGCCGCCGAGTGGATGCTACTGGAACGTCGGCCGGGGAAACCCGCACGGCGATTGGCTGGAATGGCGGTCGCAGCAAGCTGCGACCCTCCCGCGGAATGTACGGGGCGTGCGAACACGGGAGGGCCGCGCTCCTGCGCGTCCGCCGGCGAGAGAGGCGCCGGTGTGGCCGATATGGTTGCGCGGCTCGTCAGTGAATCGCGGCTGTACTGCGCGGGCACGGATAAGTTCGCATATTTCCCCGGCGAGCCGATACGGGTGGGTGCGGACTGGTATGGTCCTGCGACCTCCGCCGAGGCGGAGGTCTGTGACGCGGAAGGGCGCGTCGTGTGGCGCGGTGTGCTTACTAATGGCGTGGCGGTGACGTGTCCGGCGGCGTTGCGTCCGAGCTACGCGTCGTGCCGCGTGTCCGTGCGCCTTGGCAACGACGCGATCGTGCACGAGTTTGCCGTGCTGCCTGATGGGCCCGATGCGCCGGGTGATTTCATCACGGTGAAGGACGGCAACTTCATGTTGCACGGAAAGCCGTGGTATCCGGTGGGTGTCAACTTCTGGCCGGGTTACATCGCTGGGATGGCGCACAAAGACTACTGGGATGGCTGGATGCGCGGAGAAGCCTACTCGCCAGCGCTCGTCGAACGCGATCTCGCCCACTTCGCGGCGATGGGCGGCACGATGATCAGCATCCAGGCGCCGGCGGTCAAGCAC
>Ga0265298_10008528_pt1 | contig 12307 bp, 7 predicted proteins | sample AusTroGonzalo_MG_3_FD_193486 | JGI IMG/M metagenome (GOLD analysis project Ga0265298, IMG submission 193486) | Bovine rumen microbial communities from tropical cattle in Woodstock, Queensland, Australia - Gonzalo_01 | ecosystem: Host-associated > Mammals > Digestive system > Stomach > Rumen ...
AGAATAGCAAGCAACGCCAGTGTCAGTACACTTTGGCATTTTCTTCAAAAGCTGTATTTGCTTTTTCAGAGGAGAGCAAGCATAGCAAGTGTCGTTATACTTTCGACTTTTTGAAAAACTCTTAACACTTACAGCTTGCCTTTCTGGGAGATCCCCAAACCCTTTTTATATTAAATTCCTGTTCTTTTTTTACATATAAAATTATAGAGATATTTTTATTCGTTGGAGTTGAAATCTAAACGCAAATGTGGTAAAATCAAATGAAAAGGTATAGTTTCTCATGATTGGCAAAAACTATATCTTTTTGGTTTATAGTGGTCCTGACGGTGAGCTTGCAGCTTCGCTCCGTTATCTTAATCAGCGTTACGCAATGCCCTACGGAGAGGTAAAGGGACTGCTGACTGACATCGGAACTGAGGAGCTGGCGCACCTCGAGATCATATCGGCGATACTCTATCAGCTGACTAAAAATCTCTCCGTGGACGAGATAAAAGCAAGCGGCTTTGACACCTATTTTGTAGATCATACCACCGGTATCTATCCTGTTGCAGCTTCCGGAACTCCTTTTACAGCAGCTTATTTTCAGTCAAAGGGCGATGTGATAACAGACCTCAGTGAGGACATGGCTGCCGAACAGAAAGCCCGGACAACGTATGATAATATTCTCAGACTTGCTGATGATCCCGATGTAAGAGATCCCATCCGTTTTCTGCGCGAGCGTGAGATAGTTCATTACCAGCGTTTCGGTGAAGCGTCCTGCACGAGATGAAGTATGGCATCATTCCGGCAAGAAGCAGGGAAATATAGCAATTTTTTTATTGACAACAGGGAAAGAATGATATATAATAGTTAAAATCAATGTTATAGGGGGGACATTATGCCACATTCATCAGGGGGCGGTTCGCGTGGCGGTGGTTCTCGGGGAGGACACAGCGGTCCACGCGGCGGCAGCCGAAGCGGACCTACCGTAAGCAGCAGGCGTTTTCCGGGATCAAGGAGATATGCTACATACCGTCACGGTTCAACGCGATATTTTTATGCCAGCAGTGATTATGAGCCTAAATACAATAAGAAGAGACTGCTTTTGGGTATAATGTATCTGCCGTTCCTGCTTTTTGTTTTTCTCGGACTGAAAAAGGCAATGCCGATCGTTCCGAAAGATTACAATCATAATATCATCATAAGAGATGACGCAGATGTTATAGAGAACGAGTGGGCTCTGCGTGACAGCCTTGAGGGCTTTATGGATAAGACAGGCATTACTCCGTCGGTGGTTACGGTTTATGTTGATGACTGGCTCGGAAAGTATCCTACTCTTGAAAAGTATGCTTATGACAGGTATTACTCGGAATTCGATGATGAGATGCACTGGCTCATAGTTTATTCAAAATCGAAGGTGTATACCTCTGAAGGCGATTACGAATGGCAGTGGGAAGGCAGGCAGGGGAACGATACCGCTCCGTTGCTGAAAGAACGTGAGCTCAGCAAATTCAATAACGAACTCCAGAGCCAGCTCGAAAGAGGAGATACTGATGTCGGTACAGCTGTAGCTACTGCTTTCAGCATTTTTGCGGATAAAATATCCTTTATGCCTGATATGGCGGTCCTGATACTGACCATTTTCATGCTCGGATTTATTATTTTCCATGCGTATTATATGCTCGGGCTGAACGAGATCAAGTACAGAAAAGGATTCCCGGCTCCTGAAGAGGGAATAGACGATATGTCTCCCTATGTATACGATCCAGTCGATGAACAGAGCACATTCAAGGCAAACAGACAGGAAGAAACGGAGCAGAGTATATGTCCGTACTGCGGCGGAAAATATAAGGCTGCACTTTCCGGGCGCTGTCCTCACTGCAATGCTGAGGTTTCGGAGGGAAATTAAAAAATATTAAGCGGATAAGCATCTTTACGGCAGCTTATCCGCTTTTTGTCATATATCATCGTAAATACGTTGATCTCATCAAGTTTAAGAATATTATAGCATTTGTTTTTGAAATTGCAATAGCTGAGCGAAATTTTCAGAATATAAACTAATCAGCGTAAATGCTCATTGTATATAATGCATAATAAATTGGTTGAACAGATGTGCATACTGACATAATATATTAACAAAATATAACGGTGTCAAAAATGTATGCAAATAATAAAGCTGTATAAACAAGAGAGAAACATATGTGATCAGGATAAGAATTTAAAGGATAAAACTCAGTTCTCTGAGAGGTATTCACAAAGGTTCATGACAATATATTCTCCTGATTGCGACGTTTTCACACATGAGTTTATATTCATATGTCATGATAGCAAGAGCCGGAGGTTGACATTAGTATGTGTTAATTATGTTCTTGCGGTTTCATTGTTGTTGCAGTAATGATAACAAACTGTTGCTAAATAATTAATTGCGCAAATGCTTGAATATAAGCTCTGCCTCTGTGACATGAGCCGGCTTTTTGGAATAAGGACATACTTACGCGCAGTAAAATCAATGCGGAGGTGTTGTTAATGACAGATATCGACAGAACCGATCATATTGCTTCGGAAAGAAAGATTATTACTTGTAACGGACTTCTTGTCACAGAGACTCTTACTCCTGTAAGCGTTAACGAGGAAGCCAAAAGAAATGCAGAGGAGCTCCTGCGTGAGCTTGCAGAAAAATATACGGAGCGCAGCTGAAATGACAGCAATATATGCAAGACAGTCAGTTGAAAGAGCAGACAGTATATCCATTGAGCAGCAGACTGAAATGTGCCGCTATGAAGCGAGAGGAGACGAATGCAGGATATACGCCGACAGGGGATACAGCGGAAAGAATACTAACCGTCCTCAGTTTGCACAGATGATGAAGGATATCGGAAACGGACTGATAGACACGGTGGTAGTTTACAGACTGGACCGCATAAGCCGTTCTATAGTGGATTTTTCAAATATGATGACAGTATTCGGGAAGCATGGCGTAAAGTTCGTATCCGCCACTGAAAAATTCGATACCTCTTCACCGATAGGCAATGCAATGCTGAATATCTGTATTGTTTTTGCGCAGCTTGAAAGAGAGACTATCCAGAAGAGAGTTGCTGACGCATATTTTTCGCGCAGCCGGAGGGGCTTCTTTATGGGAGGAACTGTGCCCTATGGCTTCAGAAGAGTACCTGCTGTGATAGATGGGGTGAATACGTCGATGTTTGAGCCCGATAAAGAGGAGTCAAAGGCAGTTCGTATGATATTCGGTATGTATGCGGAGTATGAGACTACATACGGCGATATTGTAAGAAAGCTTGAAGAACTCGGCATACAAAGGCGCGGAAGGAAATGGGAGCGTTCAAGGATAAGGGAGATGATACTTAACCCGTTGTATGTAAGAGCGGACAAAGCTGTACTTGAGCTTTTCAGGTCAGAGGGAGCTTTGGTGGAGGAGAACGGAGCAGGATTTAACGGAGTAAACGGCTGTTACTGCTATAAGGACAGTTCTGACAGGAAAAAGAAGGTAACTTCTTTTGAAGGGAGTCATATTGTATCTGCGCCGGGGGAGGGCATAGTCGATCCGGCTCTGTGGCTGAAATGCCGCAGTAAGTGTATTGCCGACAAAAAAGCTTCACCTGTCAGAAAAGCGAGTAATTCATGGCTGTGCGGAAAGATAAAATGTCTCTGCTGCGGCTATGCGCTTGTTGTAAAGCGCGGCGGAAGAAACGGTATAAGATATCTTATGTGCAGTGAAAGACTGAGAAAAGGAGAGTGTTCGGCTGAGACCCTCTATGCAGATGAAGCCGAGGAGGCTGTCTACTCTGAAATAATAATGAAGGCATCGACCTTTGGTACAGATATTTCGACTGTATGGGACAGGATGAGCTTTGATGAAAAGCGTCAGCTGACGGATATGCTTGCTGAAACGGTTTATGCCTGCAGGGGACGTATAGTTATCAGATGGCGAGTGTGAAACTGTTTTCTTCTGTTTCATTTCGTACTGAGCGGTGAAGCGCTCCGCCTTGCACAGGATAAGCTTGATTCAAGGAATTTCTATGCCTGCAACCCTGCATTTGACAAGAACTGCGGTATGAAAAAGTGAACTTTACGGCTCCCGGAAGGGAGCCGGTTTTTTCCTTTTGTATTACCTGAAAAGCAGTTTACAAATCGTATAATTATTTAGTTTTTAAGCTCGTCAAAACGTCTAAACAGGAGAACTGCCAACTGTACTAAACAACGAAATTCCGTTCATAAATGCGGATATGTATTGACATACAGAGAGTAATATGCTATACTTTAATCATAGAAGGGGAGGGTCCGGTAAGAGACCTGGATACATAATTAAATTAGGCATGGACTCGAAGGGGGTTGGATAAGCAGCCGACACGTTAAGTGTCGGCTGCTTTTGATCGTGGGAGCTGAAAAGCTCCCGTTTTCTTTTTTATCCGCATAAATAATGCGACGAAAAATGAGCACCTGCGGCAGAACATTATGTCGCAGTTTATCTATAAGGCTCGGAAAAAACAGAAAAAACGGCATTGCTGCCGCGGATAGTCGTTAAATATTTCTTTCCGGAGCCGCTTACAGCTGTTATACTGTTTACAAAGGAGGCGACTGTAATGCTGGATAAGCTTTTTTCAGACGAAACGTATGTGAGCGGAGTTGAAACGGAGGGGCTGATCTATTCCATACATGATGGTGAAGCTGTAGTCACGGGATTTACCGGCAGACCGGAATATATTGATATACCCGATTTTTTCAGCTGTTACCCCGTTACTGAGCTCCGCGACAACGCATTCTATAACTGTGAGACGCTGAGAGGGATAGACCTGCCTGATACTGTTGCACGGATAGGACATCATTGTTTCTATGCCTGTGACAGGCTTGAAGCAGTAATGCTTCCGGATGGACTGGAAGAAATAGGAGAGGGCTGCTTCTGCGGCTGTGTCAGGCTTTCGGATATCTCTCTCCCGGCGTCTTTGGACAAACTGCCGGATTCATGCTTCCGAGCCTGTGTCAGTCTTGCTGACGTGGAACTGCCGCAGGGACTGAAAAGCATTGGCGAATTATGCTTTTCCGACTGTGAGGGACTTGAAAGGATAAGTACAGGCAACGAGCTCAGTAGCATCGGCGGCGGAGCTTTTTATATGTGTCCGAGGCTGGAAAGTATCTTTATATCGTCTGCCTGTACCTACATAGGCGATCAGGCTTTAGGGTATGATTGTATCGGCAATAAGCTCATAAAAAATGATAGTATGGTAATTCTCGGAGTTGAGGGCTCAGCTGCTGAAAGATATGCTTCTGCGAACGAACTGGCTTTTTCGTGCTATAACGGAGATGATATCACATCTGCCGGATACTTTTTAGTGCCGAAGACCTTGAAAAAGGCTGATCTGGCTGCATTTTCCGGAGCTGCTGTTTTTACGGTGCTGATAATCGTTCTTCTTCGGCGTTTGTTTTTACAAAAGAAAGGATAAAAGCTTAAATTATTGAGCGAAAGATTTCCTCTGACCGTTTATTGCGCCTGCAGAAAAAAATCATCATTTTGAGGAATGTTTTATGAAAACTCTTGCATTTTCAGTAAAAATGTGCTATGATACTTGTGTAGGTATGCGTTAACTTCGATAATTAAAGGTAGGCACTTAAATTATCGGGTATATATAATTTAATATTATACGATCTGGAGGGATCATTTTGAAGAAAGAGATATTAAAGCGGTCCGCAGGCACTGTGGCGGCTGCTTTCATTGCTGTGACAGCGATGAGCCTTCCCTCTGCGCCGGCAGTTCCCGAAAAAGCTGCGGCAGCTGATACCGTTCTGAAGTATGAGTTTGAGGACGGCAGTACCAGCGGCGGCAAGATCCATGTAAACGGAGCTTCTGATGTCAAAATGGGGGATTTCCCGGAAGATACCGACCTCAGCGGTTTTTCGGGAAAAGGATTTGCTTACCTCGACCAGAAGGGCACGACTCTTACCATTGAAGCCGATGTCCCCGAAGAAGGACTGTATGAGATGACGATATGCTACTGCGAACCCAGTGATCCCCGCAAAAAGGTGCAGTATCTCAATGTCAACGGCGTCAATCAGGGAGAGCTGACCTGCCCGTACACAAACAGGTTTGCCGAGACCTCCGGCGGTGTGGTGAACCTGAAAAAAGGAAAGAATACCATCGAGATCAAGGCGTACTGGGGCTACACATTCTTCGATTACCTCACTCTGAAGCCTGCCCCGGAAAAGCTTACAAATCTGTCGCCTACAAGGGAGCTTTCAAATCCAAAGGCTTCCGATACGACAAAAAGACTCTACAGCTACCTCTGCGATGTTTACGGAAAGCACATCATCGCCGGTCAGCAGGAGTATTGCGGCGACCACAACTACAACCTCTGGAACAGCCCCGACGTTTTCATCAAGGACAATGAGGCTGAATTTGAATATATTATGGAAAAGACAGGCAAGCAGCCTGCCATACGCGGTATCGACTTCCTCGCTTACAACACCTCTTCGGACTGGCGCGACCACGCTCCGGAGCGTGTTATCGAGTGGGTGAACAAGTACCACGGAATAGCTACCGTCTCATGGCACTGGAACGTGCCCTGCGAGGAGGGAAGCTCCGACGTAGCATTCTATGTTGAGTCTGCAAATCCCAAATTCACCACCTTCAGCATATCAAAAGCCCTTGAGGAAGGCACATGGGAGAATAAAGTCATTATGGCTGATATAGAACTCATTGCCGGAGAGCTGAAAAAGCTGAAGGACGCTGATGTGCCTGTGCTGTGGAGACCTCTCCATGAAGCCGAGGGCGCATGGTTCTGGTGGGGAGCAGAGGGCGCGGAGCCCTGCAAAAAGCTCTACCGTCTGCTCTATGACAAACTCACCAATGAGTACGGTCTGGACAATCTGATATGGATATGGACGGGCTCCACATCTCCCGAGGCTGCCGACTGGTATCCGGGCGATGATGTTGTGGATATCATCGGCTGCGACAAGTACAACTGCGCCGACGGTGTTGCCAATCTCAGCTCCATATCGTCCACGTTCTACAGTCTGGTGCAGAGCACGGACGGACAGAAGATGGTCACAATGTCGGAAAACGACTCCATACCGTCTCTTGAGAATCTTGTAAACGACAAGGCTGCATGGCTTTATTTCTGCCCGTGGTATATGAATTACCTCACAAGCGAGCAGAATAATCCCGTGGATAACCTCGTTGAGATATACAACAGCGACTACTGCATAACTCTCGACGAGCTGCCTGACCTGAAAAGCTATCCCATTGCGGGAGGCGGAGATACTGTAGTTACCGTAACTACTGTTACGTCAGAGCCGGTCACAACGACTTCGACCTCCGCTGTTTCAACTACTTCAGAAAAAACTGCTGCTTCAACGACGACCACTGTTTCTCAGACTTCGGAGACCACAACATCTGGTCCTGAGGACTACAGAAAGGGTGACGCCAACTGCGACGGCACTGTTGATATGGCTGATGCCGTACTTATAATGCAGTCGCTGGCAAATCCTGACAAATACGGCGTGAATGGCACTGACTCGCACCATATCACCTCGCAGGGACTGTCAAACGGCGACGTTGATACCGGCAGTAAGGGTCTTACTTCAAATGACGCACTGGAGATACAGAGATATCTTCTCGGCCTTGCGAAGTGGGACGATATAAAAGCTAATTGATTCACATTATTTTAAAGGGAGGAAAACATGATGAATCACAAAAAACTGATCGCAGCGGTAACAAGTTTAGTTACTGCGGCAACATCATTCTGCTTCACTGCTTCGCCTGCACTGGCGGCAGATGACGAAGCAGTGCAGGAGTTCTGCGCACCTATAAGTGAGGTCGTAACGGATTCAGGTCTGGATATCGACTACGCACGCGCACTCCAGTATTCACTTTATTTCTATGACGCTAATATGTGCGGCGATACTGTTGACAATGACAGCCGTCTTTCATGGCGCGGCAACTGTCACACATACGACGCTCATGTTCCTATGATAACATGGGACAAGCAGACAAACAAGACCAGCAAGGGCGGTACTAACCTTTCTGAGTCATTCATGGAAAAATACAAGGACGTCCTCGATCCTGACGGCGACGGCACTATCGACGTTGCAGGAGGCTTCCACGACGCCGGCGACCACGTTGAGTTCGGTATGCCTGAAAACTATTCTGCGGCTACACTCGGCTGGGACTACTATGAGTTCCGCGACGTGTTCAAGAAGCTCGGTCAGGACGACCATATGGAGACTATACTCCGTCACTTCAACGATTATCTCATGAAGTGTACGTTCCGCGATAAGGACGGTAAAGTCATCGCTCACTGCTATCAGGTAGGCGACGGTAATATCGACCACGCTATATGGAACAGCCCCGAGGTTGACACTATGCCCCGTCCGGCATTCTTCCTCACAGCTGAAAAGCCTCAGACAGACTATGTTGTTTCTGCCTGCGCTTCACTGGCTATCAACTACCTAAACTTCAAGGACACTGACGCTGAGTACGCTGAGAAGTCACTTGACTACGCAAAGGCTCTCTGGAACTTCGCAAACGACAACGAGAAGGAGCTTTCAGACAACGCGGACGGCCCCGGAGCATTCTACGGCTCTACAAAGTGGGAAGACGATTACTGCTGGGCTGCTGCATGGATGTATCTTGCAACAGGTGATGAGAGCGTATTCGACTACGCTGTTGAGATATTCGATTACTATGCTCCTTCCGGCTGGTGCTACTGCTGGAACGATATGTGGAGCGGCGCTGGCGTAATGTGGGCTGCTATTAATCAGCAGCACCCCGAGCTTGATCTCGTTCAGAAGATCAGGGACGCACAGGGAAAGAACCAGTACGTATTCGACGATTTCTGGGACGATGACTGCGTAGGCAAGTGCCTGAAGACATGGAAGCAGCTTGAGACAAAGGGCGGCTTTGCATACCTCAACCAGTGGGGAAGCTGCCGTTACAATACTGCTATGCAGATGATTTGCCTCGTTTACGACAAGTACAAGAACGACGGCAAGCCCAGCGAGTGGAGCGAGTGGGCAAAGAAGCAGATGGACTACGTTCTCGGTCAGAACGATATAACATACAAGGAAAACTCAAAGCAGACAGTTCTTGCCGGCAAAAACGGCACACACGGTCCGAGAGCATTCATTGTTGGCTATAACGATACAGCCGTAAAGAATCCTCACCACCGTGCTGCTTCCGGACTCCTCATGGCTGAGGATCCCCGTGAGCAGAAGCATATCCTCTGGGGCGCTCTTGCAGGCGGTCCTGACGGAAGCGACGGTCACAGCGACAGCACAAACGACTGGGTAGAGAACGAGGTTACTATCGACTATAACGCTTGTCTCCCAGGCGCAGCTGCTGGTCTCTATGCACTTTACGGTACACCTGAAATGGCTGTAACCCCCAACTTCCCTCCTGAGGACGAGAAGAGAGTTTACGGCAGCGGAAGCGGCGACGGCGGCGGAAGCGGCTACTGGGTAGAGGCTGTCGGCGTAGACAAGCCCAACCTTAACGGTGACGGTTCAGGTACGACACAGGTATCCTTCAAGGTCCTCTCGGGCGAGAGCAATCCTTCAAAGAAGATCTCTGTTCGTTACTTCTTCAATATCAAGGAAATGTCAAAGGGCATCGACGGCCTCGGAGAGGTCCGCGAGCTTTATGACCAGTCAAGCACTGAGGACGGCGAGGTAGGCGCTGACGGCGTACTCACAGGTCCCTTCAAGTATGACAAGGTAGCTGATACATACTATGTGGAGATCACATGGGACGGCTATGTTATAGCAAACTCAGGCAAGAAGTACCAGTTCGATCTCGGTATGTACTACGGTGATATATGGGATCCTACAAATGACTGGAGCTATCAGGATCTCAAGATCGGCAAGAGCGAGGACTTCTTCGCAGTTGACGATCCGCCGGAGAAGCGTACAGATTATATCTGTATCTACGATGACGGTGTTCTCGTAGGCGGTATCGAGCCTGACGGAACAAAAGCCGAGGAAAAGACAAAGGATACAACGACTACTACATCTAAGACTACAACAACTACTTCCAAGACTACTACCACAACAACTACTACTTCCACAACATCGACCACATCAAAGACTACAACTACTACTGTATCCGACACCAAGACAACTACCTCCACAACAGTTACTACAAGCGATGAGCCTTCAAAGGTTGATAGGGTAACACTTGCAGGCGACGTAAACTGTGACGGTACTGTAGATATGGCAGACGCAGTTCTTATCATGCAGTCTCTTGCCAACCCCAACAAGTACGGCATTGGCGGTACTTCCGACAAGTGCCTGACAGAGCAGGGCGCAGCAAACGGCGATGTTGATACATCTGTAGCCGGACTTACTTCAAATGACGCTCTGAAGATACAGGAGTTCCTTCTCGGAAAGGTCAAGGCTCTCTGATTCAAAGCAAAAAGCTGCACGGAAACGTGCAGCTTTTTTATGTGGGTTTTCACATAACTTTCATTTCTCTCACAATTTACCTGTTGTTTTTATAAAATGAATGTGTTATAATTTTATCATACTTGATATAGGAGATGACTTTCAATGAATGAAGAAAAGAATCCAATAAAGCAGTATGCCATATACATAGCAGTATGTCTGCTACTGCTGATGATCTTCAATTCCGTGATAATGCCTGCTATGAACAGGGCTGCGATAAAGGACGCTGATTACAGCTTTTTCCTTGACCAGCTTGACGAGGGAAATGTAGGAAAGGTCCAGATAGAAGAGAGCGAGATAAAGTTCACTGTGACTGAAGCCGACGGAAAGGAACAGGCGTACAATACAGTCCGTATCTATGATCCTGACCTTGTATCACGCCTTCATGAGCATGATAAGGTGGAGTTCACAGGCAGCATACAGCAGCAGAGCCCTCTCAGGGACTTCCTTTTCGGCTGGATACTTCCGATACTGTTCATGGTGGTTGTGTGGAACCTGCTGTTCAAGAGCATAGGCAAGCGCATGGGAGGACTTGGAAATGCTATGTCATTCGGAAAAAGCAATGCTAAAATATATGTAAAAGCTCAGACCGGCAAGACCTTTGACGATGTGGCAGGACAGGACGAGGCTAAGGAAGCTCTTGCCGAGATAGTTGACTTCCTACACAATCCGGAAAAGTATGCGGAGATAGGCGCTGATCTTCCCAAGGGAGCTCTTCTTGTAGGTCCTCCAGGCACCGGAAAGACCCTGCTTGCACAGGCTGTGGCAGGTGAGGCGGAGGTGCCGTTCTTCTCTATTTCCGGCTCTGAGTTTGTGGAGATGTTCGTAGGTATGGGCGCAGCGAAGGTGCGTGACCTGTTCAGTCAGGCTACGGACAAGGCTCCTTGTATAGTTTTCATAGACGAGATAGACACTATAGGCAAAAAGCGCGACGGTCAGATAGGCGGAAACGATGAGCGCGAGCAGACCCTGAACCAGCTGCTTACTGAAATGGACGGCTTCGACGGAAAAAAGGGAGTAGTCATTCTTGCCGCCACCAACCGTCCCGAATCCCTTGATCCTGCTCTGCTTCGTCCCGGACGCTTCGACCGGCGTATCCCTGTTGAGCTTCCGGACCTTGCAGGACGTGTGGCTGTGCTTAGAGTCCATGCAAAGAAGATAAAGCTCAGTGACGGCATAGATTTCAACGCTATAGCCCGCGCGACTGCGGGCGCATCGGGAGCAGAGCTCGCCAATATCATCAATGAGGCTGCTCTGAGGGCTGTACGCAGCGGCAGGAGCTCTGTTGACCAGTCCGACCTTGAGGAGAGCGTTGAAGTGGTCATCGCCGGCTATCAGCGCAAGAATGCAGTCATTTCTCAGAAGGAAAAGGAAATAATCGCATACCATGAGATAGGTCATGCCCTTGTTGCTGCAAAGCAGAAATATTCAGCGCCGGTACATAAGATCACTATCATACCAAGGACCTCGGGCGCTCTCGGCTATACCATGCAGGTGGACGAGGACGAGAAGTTCCTGCTCTCAAAGGAAGAGGCGCTTTCAAAGATAGCTACGCTTACAGGCGGCAGATCGGCAGAGGAGCTGGTTTTCAATACCTGTACTTCCGGCGCTTCAAACGATATTGAAAAGGCTACGCAGATAGCACGTGCCATGGTGACACGCTATGGTATGAGCAGCAGCTTCGATATGGTCGCCCTTGAGACCGTGAATAACAAGTATCTCGGCGGTGACGCTTCTCTGGTATGTTCTCCCGAGACTGCCGCAAAGGTTGACGAGGAAGTAAACAATATCGTCAAGAGCGCCCATGTTAAGGCGCTGAAGATACTTTCCGATAACAGTGAAAAGCTCCACGAACTCGCGCGTTTCCTTCTTGAAAGGG
>Ga0265298_10008529_pt1 | contig 12306 bp, 9 predicted proteins | sample AusTroGonzalo_MG_3_FD_193486 | JGI IMG/M metagenome (GOLD analysis project Ga0265298, IMG submission 193486) | Bovine rumen microbial communities from tropical cattle in Woodstock, Queensland, Australia - Gonzalo_01 | ecosystem: Host-associated > Mammals > Digestive system > Stomach > Rumen ...
GTACTATTTAGCAAGCATTCCATTTATAATGAAGTAAGTAAAAATAATAAATCATGCGATGCAGCAGACTTCATAGGATCGTTTGTAAAGAGTGAAGTACCTGCCGGAGAAAACAATTTCTACCTCCAGGACAACAAACTGTACTACTCATCGACTGCTACTCCTATTAAAGGTACACGCGCGTGGATTCGTCTCAAACCCCAGGGAGTAAATCAAGCTGCTGTAAGAGCCCGCATCGTTCTCGGTGGTCAAGTGGCAACTGAAATCAGCCTCATTGATGCAGAAGACAACAACGCTACAATCAAGACGATTGAGAACGGACAACTTATTATCATCAAGAACGGTGTTCGTTACAACGTAATGGGCGTGATGTTGAAATAAACATCGGACAAGTTAACAAGATTATTAATCTATAAAAATAAAGCATTATGAAAAAGCAGTATAATATTCCAAGCACAACGATGGTTTCCTTCTGCGCAGGTTCTATTTGCCAAACAAGTGCAGGCGGTGCATCAGGTCCTGTTATTACCGGTCCGGACATTACCGGAGGAGGAGAGCAACTCGGTGGCAATCCTGACTAACTCCCCTTGTGCCTCGCGCACTACTCTGATACAACAGCAGCCCGAAAGCGTCGGGCTGCTGTTGTAAACACCGTCTATTGACATAACTATATCATATCATGAGAAACTTTTTCCTTGCTTTGTCATGTGCGTTAGTATGCGCGCTAACACTCAATGCCGCTACCGTCAACGTCTCCCCTGGAGAGGGTGCGATCAAAGCTGCAGTAGGTAAAGCCGCAGCAGGTGACATACTTATCCTTGCGGACGGTGAGTACACGGAGTCTTCCAATATCAAACCCGCCGTGGCCCTTGCTATTCAAGCCGCTGAGGGTGCTCAACCTATTCTTAAAATGAGTGCTCGCTTTGAGATAGCAGCGGATATTACCCTACAAAACTTGACACTCCAATGCACCGCTGAAGCCCTTCGTCTCGTTCCGGGAACATGTGCATATGATGTTACCCTCCGCGGATGCAAACTAAGCGGGTGTCCCAGTTATTTCCTCCGCGTTTATAACACCGACCAGGAAGCGCCATACATCAATACTATAACCATCGACAATTGCCTCTTCCTGATGGGCAGTGACGAAACAAACACCGCCCGCGCCATATTTATCAGCAAGGCACCTCATCAACTAAAGAGCCTGCTTGTTCGCAACAGTACCTTCGACGGCGGAACACATGGCACCGGACGTTTCTTATACGTCTATTCGGGAGACGGCAATATGGCTTCGCTGGAAAGTCCGGTGGAAATTGACCATTGCACATTCTACAACAGTACCGACACGCGCGGCGTCTATCCCGCAAACATAGACAACAGCCACATTACCAATTGCATCTTCATGAACCCCGAAGAACGGGAGAATACCAATAGTTTTGCCGTCTATGGCTCTAACTCCTACGTACATAACTGCCTTGCATTCAATGCCCCTGTCAAAATAGGAACAGGAGGTTCGCAAGCCGATAACCTTATCCGTAATCCTTATTTCGTAGATGCAGCCAACGGCAATTTCCAGCTTTATAAAAACAGCCCTGCCGTAGGAGCCGGTAAAGACAACAGTACTATCGGAGACCCTCGCTGGGGTGTTTCTACGGAGAATTACGACAACAGCAGCGATCCGTATATACCATATAAAATGCCGTATTCGATGGCGCCAACCACCACTTCCGTAAAAGTGCTGTGGCAGATGAACGACGAGACCGAAGCAACCGATGCGCTGGTGTATTATGGCACCGACCCGGGTAATCTGGACAAACAGATACAGACCAATGCCGGGTGGAACGTGGCGGACGAAGGCTATGTGCACGTTGTTACGCTTACCGGCCTGCAACCGAACACACGGTATTACTTCACGGTCGGAGCAAGTGCCACCCGCCGCTGTGACAAAATCAGTAGCACCAAGACTGCACCCGAGCAAGGCACAGCCTACCGTATCTTCTCTATCAGCGACATACATGGCAATGCTCGTAACAACTGGTCGAATATGCAGGACTTTATCTGCAACCTCAATTGTGACATCGCACTCATGAATGGCGATTTCGTCAGCAGCAAGGGTAATGACCGCAACTGGAACAACTATTTCTTCACACCCGGAGCCAAATTCCTCGGGCAGGTTCCGGTAATGTCTTCGTCCGGCAACCATGAGACGGGTGACCCGAGAGGCTATCGCTGGTCATCGTTCTACGACTATTTTCATCAATTCCCGCACGAAGGAGCCTGCGAAGGAGACACGATTGACCCGCGCAAAGAGGCCTATTTCCATTTTGTTTATGGCAATGCGGACATCATCATGCTTAACCTCAATGGCGACGAGAGTTCGCCTCAGTTCCTGCCCGGCAGTCGTCAGTACGCTTGGGCGGACTCTGTACTGAGTGAATGTACACGCCCGTGGATAATCATATGCCACCATGTGGGAGTACATACAACCGGCTATCACGGCCAGTGGGCGGATGAACCGAGGCAGATGGGAGCGCTGTTTGAGAAACATGCAGCCAACGGCAAGCATATTATCTCCCTTTCGGGAGACGACCACTCGTTCGAGCACCTTTACAAAGATGGTGTGCACTACGTGCGTCCCGGTTGCGGACGGGATGCCAACTACGACCAGCAGAAACAGTTGAAGGATTTCCGCTACTCAATGTTCTATCGCCGCGTGTCGTGCTTCTCCACGTTTGACATGTCGGCTGACGCATCAAAGATTGCCCTTACTGCCTATGACTCTGTCGGAAACAAGTTCTATTCCTATGATTTTCTGCTGAAAGGCGAAGTTATCACTCCTTCCGTCAATTTTACGGTTCCGACAACGGAGGTTAACGCGGAAGATTCTGTCTTGCTTCGTTGGTTCACGTTTGACCCTGCCGGAGATGCTTCCGTGTCCTTTTATTATTCGCAGAAAGCAGATGCAGCAGATGTGTCCGCAATGACGCCAATTGTTACCAATCTGCCCGGTTCGACAGAGAAATATATGTGGCATACGCGTGATATATTCCCCAAGGGTAAGTATTATGTCTATGCCGTCATCTCTTCCGGAGGCAAGAATTACGTGGGCGGTAACAAGGCTGTTGTCAATCTCCTTGAAGACACCACTCCGCCTCCTGCACCTACCGGGCTCAGCGGTTTCCTGAACAATGGTCAGTATCATCTTCGCTGGAGCAACCCGACCCACCTTGTGCATCTGGACAGTCTCCTTGCGGACTTCGGTAACGGCACAGGTAAAATGGAAACCGGAGGCGATGAGGGAGCTTCGATGGTCATCAAGAATACAGACGGTGCGCTTCAGTGTGATTACAGTATTACCTCCGCCTGGGCAACCGCTTCAGCGGATTATGTATTTGATGCCTCTACGGATATGCATCAGACACCTGTACTCTCTTTCCGGCTCAAGGGAAACGGTACGGCAACCGATTTGCGTATCGTATGTAAGAATATGTCTGCAGGCCATGAAGACTGGTGGTTCACCGAGAAAATCAATCTTGCGCAGACCGATTGGCAGGAGGTGACGCTGGACATGCGCACGCTGCAGGCGTTCGAATGGTATGCCAATACTGATGAGCACAATCAGATGGAAGGCGTAGTGCGGATCTCGTTCGGCGTATCAACCGGCGAGCCTGTTTCCGGTACGTTCTGGCTGGATGATATTCGCCTTGGCGGAGATATTCTCCCTGCACCGGATTTTGCACAGACCATTATTGTACGCAAGGACAATGCGTTTCCTGCATCGCCTTCTGATGGCACGGAAATATACCGTGGTACGGCGGAGACATGTGCAGATCCTTCGGCAACCGTCGGACAGGTCTATTACTATGCCGCCTTTGCCTCGGATGACCGCAACAACTGGTCGGCATCGGACTCAAGCGCACAATGGAAATCAGAGAATGTGGCAGAAGACCTGGAAAACCTGCAGCTTTCAACTGACAGCTATCAGAAAATGCTCCGTCACGGGCAGTTGTATATCCGTTACGGAGCAAAGATCTATACTGTTTTAGGAATACCAGCAGAATAAAAGTCTGTATTCTAAAGAAGTTCTATTCCTCCGAAGAACTGCGGGCAATGGAAATCCGGCTTCGGCAGAGGTATCGGCTGCCAGCTGAGAAAATGCGGTTTCTTCGTCTTGTCCGCACACTTATAGAAGTTCGCTTTCAGCACTTGCGGGAAAACGGGCTTCTTTTCTCTGAAGATCAGTTTCAGCGGAATAGCCAGTTCCACCGTCCACTCGAACATACCGTCTCTCTCCTCGAACGCCTCGCGCGGGAAGGAGCACTTGCGTTCTATGAGCGCCATCTCTTCCGGCGGAAGGGGCCGCACGTCCTTGTCCCGCCCCAGGCGTCGCGAACCGACCATCGCTCCGATGCAGTTGGTCTCGAAATTGAAATAGTGCTCGTCTCCCGGCACCTGGCAGAAGAACTCCACGCACGAGTCTTCCCACACGGGCCCCTGGTCTTCAGCCGTCACAGCGCGCAGTTGCTCGCCGCGGACATGCCATACAAGGAACAGCTTCTCATGATTGTTCTTTACCTCCACCGTCACTTCCGGTTTCTCCGGCCATCCTTCCGGCCAGTTGACTTGATCAATCTTTAAAATCATAACCTATCACCAATTACCAATTACAAACGAGCAATGATGCTTTGCATCTGCTCCGTTACTTTCTCCTGCTCTTCCACGAGTCTCAGTTGTGCACGCGTACGGACGAGGTTATGCTCCGGGTATTGGATCTTATAGTATGTGTCGCCGTTGATGTAGTCGGTAAAGAACCGCACGGTTTGCATGTAACTGAGCAGCCGGCAGCCGTACGGCAGCAGTTCTTTCTCCAAATCCGTCAGGAAAGTCGCTTCCTTCAGGTAACCGCGTGCGTACGCCTCAAAGATGTCCAGGTCCACATGGATGTTTTCCAAGTTCGGGTCGTCCTCCAGTCCGGTATTGGCTGCCGTGCGCATGAAATCGCCAAAATCGCTCAGTACGAAACCGGGTATGACCGTATCCAAGTCCACAATACACATGGGCCGCCCTTGCTCGTCAAACAGTATATTGTTCACCTTGGTATCGCAATGGTTGATATGCTTGGGCAGTTTGCCCTCGCGGAACAGACGCTCCGCCAGACACATCTCTTCGCGCCTCTTGTCAATCTCGGCAATAATGTCCGCGCAAGCGGCTTTGCGGCCTGCCGCATCGGCTTTCAGCGCCTCGTCCATTTGCCACAGACGGAACTCGATGTTATGAAAATTGGGTATCGACTCGCACAGCGCGTCAAACGGCAGGTCCGCCAGCTGGCACTGGAACCGCCCGAACGCTTCTCCGGTCAGTTCCGCCGACTCCGGCGTCACTTTCTCCTGTGAGCAGGCGTTCTCTATAAGCACGTACACGCGCCAGTAGTCGCCTTCCGGCGTCTTGTGGTATAACTTGCCTTCTCTGGTGGGAACCAACTCCAGCACCTTGCGCTCAATATCGCTCTCGCCGGCTGCCGTTAATTTCTTACGGATGTGGTTTGTAACGGTCTGTATGTTCTGCTGCAGGCCCTCCACATTCTGAAAGATATGATGGTTGATGCGTTGCAGAAAATACGATTTTTCACCTGCATGTTTGGCTCGCACGATAAACGAGTCGTTGATAAATCCCACCTTCAGCGGTTGCGGGTCTGCCACCTCATTCGGGATGGCGAAATGACTAAGTATCTCTTTCATGGTTATAAGATTTTTTTCAGTTGTTCAATACTCTCTACCGTCTTCCATCCTGCGAACAGTTCTCCGGCGCGGCGGTTCTTGTCCAGGTCGTCCACATAGACGGTGTGCGCGCAGTCGATGTCTGCGTGTTGTACCACGTAGTCGAAAATCTCCTTGTTCGGCTTCGCCATATGCAGGTGCTGGGAGGCGAATACAAAATCAAAATAGTCTCCCAGACGGTATTGTTCCCATATCGGTTCCCAATGCAGCTCGTTGGAGTTGGACAGGAGTACGGTCTTGTATCCCGCCTTGCGCAGGCTCGCGATATAGTCCAACCGTTCCTGTGGCAGCTCGTCCAGCATGCTCAGCCACGCCTCGCGTACTTGCTCGACGCTTGTGCCCGGGTGGCAGTAGGACTGCACGGTGTGCAGAAAAGCGTCTGTGGAGATGTTGCCGTACTCATAGTCGTGCATCAACTGCTTGGTGGCGGCACTCACAGCCACTACTCCTTCGCCCTCGTCGTCAATCCCTAACACGTCACGCACGTTCGCTTCCCCCATCAGACGCAGGAAGTTTCCTACACAACGCGGCACATTCAGATTGATGATGACGCCGCCTAAATCAAAGACAATAGTATTTTTTTCCATTGGGCATGATAATATACAATATTCCGTTTTCCAGTATCTTGCGTGGTCTGCTTTCCCCTTCCTTCACTTGATTCTGCACGCGCTCGCTGCTTTCCGTCTGCACATCCGGCAGATCTCCGGGGTCCGATGAAGCACTGCCGGAAACCGTCAGCTCGGCACCAAGGTCGTTCAGTCCGGTCGTTGCGTCCCACATATCCTTGTTTGCCAGCCGGACGGCATAGCGCGGGTCATTCCTTATCGACTCGTACTTGTCCGGCATCCACAGATACAAATGATACGTACCTTCCTTGATGTCGTCGGGCAGCGTTACCTGTTCGTTAATGGCACTCACGGCACCGTTCGGCAGCCACCTCCGCGGGTCTGCCTGTAACGGAATACAGACTGTTGAATCCTGACCTTTTACAACCAGATAAACCGGCCGCTCGTTATAGATAGGCGCGTAACCGTCATTGCGCACGCGTACCGTCACATTCATCTTCCCTCCGGGCGCCGCTTCGTCACTGAACTGCCCGTCCAGCAGGTTATACCGGTATCCCATGTGTACGTTCAGCGTGTCAAACAACCCGCTCTGACGCCAGCGGCCGGTTACCTGCGTGGCATAGGACGAGCCGCAGAACGACCAGTGGTACCTGCGCATCTCTGCCAGCGCGTCGGCATATACTTTTTCTGCCAGACTGCTCTTCTCCACATTCGTCTCTCCGCCGTTAGGCACATACAGCGTTTCCGTTGCCACGTACTGCCGCACAACCGGGTCATCGTCCTTGTCGTCACTGGCATAGGTGCCGTCGTTGCCGTAGTTGTTCAGAAACGCATCGTTGTGACAGCCCATGCGCGCTTTGACCGTTCCCGAGAAAGCCTCTTCCGCACCCAGCGGCGCTTCGTCATCCAGATACTCCGTCTTGATCATCGGGTAGCGGAACAGAAGGAAACGGTCTTTCGGTACGTTCTCAAGCAGACAGTCTATGACTTGGCGGCGCTTGCTGTTCATATGTTGGCTCTCATTGCCGTAGTTGGTAGTGTAATACCATTCGCCCCAAGAACCGATAAATCCTGCTTCCAGCACATAGATGACATCCGCGTTACTCTCCAGATGCGGCTTCAACTGCTCCAGATGACGCTTCACCCATTGCGGCGTGGCGTCCTTCTTGTCACTCTGCGTCTCTGTGTAGGCGAACCGCAGCACGCATTTGAGCCCGTTGTCCCGTAGCACCTGCATGTCCTCGTCAAAACCGTTCAGTACTTCATCCGGCAGGTCGGACGACTTGTAGTTATAGAAATTATACAGTACCATCGCCAGACTCTTGTTGTCCTTCTTGCTCCAGCTGCTGCTTATTCCGCCTTTGACCACATTGGGTTTGTCCGCAGACACCTTGCGGCTGAGCTCTTCCGTAAATCCCCGTTCCGGATTGAGAAAAACGGTTGTGTTGTCAGCTTGGTACGTAATCGTGACAGCAGACGCCGTCCACACGAAAACCGTGAGAAGGCTGATTGAAAAAAGCAGATGTTTCGTGGACTGGGTCATCGTTTTGCTGCACAAATTGTTTTACGCTGCAAAGATACATAATTTTTGCGACATATGCAAGAGAAAAGGAAAAAATTGCATCAAAATTTGCATATGTGCGGATTTTGTTGTACCTTTGCACTCGCAAAGGTTCATAAATACGAATGACTATGGCTAAGATTGTTGTTTTTACCGGTGCAGGAGTGAGTGCCGAAAGCGGTTTGGGAACATTCCGCGACAGTGACGGGCTATGGGAGCACTACCGTGTGGAGGACGTGTGTACGCATGAAGCATGGTTGCGTAATCCGCAGTTGTGCGTTCAGTTTTACAACGAGCGCCGTCGTGACGCGCTGGCGGCTCAACCCAATGCGGCACATATAGCGATTGCCAGGTTGCAGCAGGCGTTTCCCGATACGCGTGTCATCACGCAGAATATAGATGATTTGCACGAGCGTGCGGGCGCGAAAAACGTTATGCATCTGCACGGCGAGATTACCAAACTGCGTTCAGAGAACGATGAACTGGCCACTGTTCCGCTGGAAGGATGGGAACAGCACTACGGGGACCGTCATCCCGACGGGTCTTTGCTGCGGCCGTATATCGTGTTCTTCGGAGAAGGAGTGCCTTATTTCGATGAAGCCTGCCGCATCGCCTCTACGGCGGATATCATGATAGTGGTCGGCACGAGTCTCAACGTCTATCCCGCTGCCTCGCTGCTTCACTATACGCGACCGGGTATTCCTGTCTATTTTGTGGACCCGGGGCAACCGGAATTCGGCGTCTGGGCGGACAAAATCACCCATATCAAGAAAAAAGCCACGGAAGGCGTACCAGAGTTGGTGGAGCAATTAATCAATCTTAAATCATAAATTTGAAATCATAAATCAGTCATAATGTATCCCCAACAGATTATTGACGCCTTGCGCCATGTGCGCTATCCGGGAACAGGCAAAGACCTGATTGAAAGCGGAATGCTGGAGGACGATATCCGTATTTCCGGTTATGAAGTATCCTTTTCGCTTATTTTCCAGAAAGACAACGACCCCTTCATGAAGTCTGTTGTCCGTGCTGCCGAAACGGCGCTGCAGACCTATATCGACCCGAATATATCTGCGCATATCCATACCAGGTTTGTCAAGAAAAACAGCCAACAGCCAACGGCTAATAGCCAACAGCCCATACATGCAAAGCATATCATCGCCATCCATAGCGGCAAGGGCGGAGTGGGCAAATCCACCGTGACGGCTAACCTTGCGGTGGCTCTGGCACAACAGGGATACCGTGTGGGACTGCTTGATGCGGATATTCACGGTCCGTCTATGCCGAAGATGTTCGCAACGGAGGATTGTCGTCCGGTGTCCGTGGAAGAGGACGGACGCACACTCATCGAGCCCATTGAGCAATATGGGGTCAAGATGCTCTCCATCGGTTTTTTCGTCAATCCGGAGCAGGCCGTCATCTGGCGCGGAGGCATGGCGTCCAATGCCATCAAACAGCTGATTGAGGACGCCCATTGGGGGGAGCTCGATTTTTTCCTCATTGATCTTCCGCCCGGAACCAGCGACATCCATCTGACGCTCATCTCGGCCTTGCAACTGACAGGCGTCATTGTAGTCACGACGCCGCAGCCCGTAGCGCTCGTTGACGCCCGTAAGGGAGTAGAGATGTTCCGCAACGAGAAAGTGAACGTGCCTATTGTGGGACTGATTGAGAACATGGCTTGGTTTACCCCTGCGGAACTGCCGCAGAACAAGTATTATATCTTCGGTAAGGATGGCGGCAGACATCTTGCCGAGGAACTGAATATCCCGTTACTGGGGCAGATTCCGCTGGTTCAGTCCATCCGGGAAGGCGGAGACAACGGCCTCCCCATTGCCCTGCAAACGGGCCATCCTGCCGCTACGGCGTTTGAACAAATAGCTAAATGCCTGAATAAATGACCAAATGGTAAATGACTAAATGGTAAATGACTAAATGGTAAATGAATAGATGTCCCGAACAACCGAATTAGGAACCGCGCCTGTACACCGATTGCTTTGGAAGTACGCTCTGCCCGCCATCATCGCCATGACGGCTACTTCGCTGTATAATATTGTTGACAGCATCTATATCGGTCACGGCTGCGGAGCGCTGGCTTTGGGTGCCCTGACCGTCGCGAAACCTTTCATGGACATCTGCGCGGCGTTCGGCAGTTTAGTCGGTGTCGGGGCTTCGTCGCTTTTGGCCATCTATCTGGGCGAAAAAGACTACGACCGGGCCAACCGCGTGTTAGGCAATGTGATTGTGCTCAATATCATTCTGTCGGCGGTGGTGATGGCTGTCGGATTAATCTGGCTGGATCCGATATTGATGGCTTTCGGAGCGAGTGAGGACACACTCCTCTACGCGCACGATTATATGGAGATTATTCTCTACGGCAACATCCTCACGCATATCTATTTCGGCCTGAATGCGTTGCTTCGTTCCGCCGGTCATCCGCGCTTCTCCATGACGGCGACTATCGTGGCGGTGGTGATCAATATCATCCTGGATCCGATTTTTATTTTCGGACTCGACATGGGAGTTCGTGGAGCCGCATTGGCAACGGTCATCAGCCAGGCGGTGGCGGTGGTATGGCAGGTTACCAAATTCATGGACAAGAATGAACTGGTCCGCTTCCATCGGGGAATATGGCGGCTCAACCGGCATATAACAGGCAGGGCGCTGGCCATCGGCATGTCGCCGTTCCTCTATAATATAGCCCACTGTTTCGTGGTCATCATCATCAACAACCAGCTCAAATCGTTTGGAGGGGACATGGCCATTGCGGCATATGGAGTCATCAACCGTCTGACTTTCGTCTTTGCCATGATGGTTATGGGTCTCAACCAGGGCATGCAGCCTATTGCGGGCTATAACTACGGTGCCAAACTGTATGACAGGGTGCTCAAGTCTTTCTATCTCACCTGCGCCTACGCCACCGGTGTCATGGGGATCGTGTTTGTTCTCGGCGAGTGCTGTCCGGTGCTGATGACGCTGATGTTCACGCACGACGCTATGCTTGTTGCGCAGACCGTCCGTCCGATGCGGATTGTATGCTCCACCATGCTGATTATCGGTTTTCAGATGGTCACCGGTAACCTGTTCACCTCCATCGGAAAAGCCGGAAAAGCCATTTTCCTCAGTCTGACGAGACAGGTGATTTATCTTATACCCTTGGCACTGCTTCTTCCGATGGCGTTCGCGGATCCGCTGGACGGAGTGTGGTGGGCGATACCGGTCAGTGACACTCTTTCTGCTGTTACGGCTGTCATCGTTCTGTGGACTTCCCGTCACAAACTGCATATTTCTTGATAAATTTTGCCAAAAAATTTGGTCATATCAAAAAAAAGCAGTACCTTTGCACCCGATTTGGGAATCATTGAACTGCCGCGATGTTGGAATAGGTAGACAAGAAAGACTTAAAATCTTTTGCCCAGTGATGGGCGTGCCGGTTCGACCCCGGCTCGCGGTACACATCCCCAAATGCACGTATGTGCCGGAAGAAAGGAGCTGAAACTCCTTTTTTTTATTAAAAAAATTACAAATATTGCTTATTTTTCTCAAAAAACTTGCATATATAAAAAAAAATAACTATTTTTGCAGGCTTTTTACTGAAAGTAAAAAAATAACACACCGTCAATTCATAAATTAAATATAATTAATATGTCAAAAGTTACAGTTGTAGGCGCAGGAAACGTAGGAGCTACGTGCGCAAATGTGTTGGCCGTAAATGAGGTGGCTAACGAAGTATGTCTGATTGATATCAAGGAGGGCTTTGCAGAGGGCAAAGCGATGGATATCATGCAAACGGCTCAGTTGATGGGCTTTGACACGATTGTGGAAGGTGTGACGAACGATTACAGCCGCACAGCCGGTTCCGACGTCGTTGTCATCACTTCCGGTCTGCCCCGTAAGCCCGGTATGACGCGCGAGGAACTCATCGGTGTCAATGCCGGCATCGTGAAGAGCGTGTGCGACCAGGTGCTCAAATACAGCCCGAACGCCATCCTCGTTGTCGTTTCCAACCCGATGGATACGATGGCTTATCTGACGCTGCATGCACTCAAGTTGCCGCGCAACCGTGTCATCGGTATGGGTGGTGCTCTCGACAGCGCACGTCTGAAATATTTCCTCAGCCAGGCACTCAAGTGCAATGCCAACGACGTGGACGGTTTCGTTATCGGTGGTCACGGTGACACTACCATGATTCCTTTGACCAGCTTCACGACCTACAAGGGTATCAACGTACGCGAGTTCCTGAGCGAAGAAGAGTTGGAGAACGTAGTGAAGAGCACCATGGTTGGCGGCGCTACGCTGACCGGTCTGCTCGGTACTTCCGCATGGATGGCTCCGGGTGCGGCTGCCGCATCGGTGGCTGAGGCTATCATCAAGGACCAGAAGAAGATGATTCCTTGCTCCGCTG
>Ga0265298_10008530_pt1 | contig 12305 bp, 9 predicted proteins | sample AusTroGonzalo_MG_3_FD_193486 | JGI IMG/M metagenome (GOLD analysis project Ga0265298, IMG submission 193486) | Bovine rumen microbial communities from tropical cattle in Woodstock, Queensland, Australia - Gonzalo_01 | ecosystem: Host-associated > Mammals > Digestive system > Stomach > Rumen ...
CGCTTTGAGAACATCGAGCAGCAGCTCCGCAAACTGGGGGGCATGGTGGTGCTCGTAGACTCCTGTGCCGATTCTGTCAAAGGCCTGTTCTCTTCCGTGACGCAGTCTTTTGCGGATGACACCCATGATGCGCTGGTGGCCGGGCTCACGCAGCTGCGCAAGTACAACGAGATTGTCCTGGTCCAGTCCAGTCCCAAGGAGCCCAAGGAGCGCTACGACGGCCTGCAGCGTTTCTGCCGGGAATATGGTTTCGAATGCATGCTGCTCAAGACCATGAAGGACATGCCCATCCGCAACGGCGTGGTGTATCTCACGCCGGAAGACCGGGAGATCGTGAACATCATGCGCTCGGCCGAGAAGCAGAACCTGAAGGAAGGTGAAGACTTTGGTCTGGTGGCCTTCAATGAGCAGGAACTGAATGAAATCCTCTGTGGCGGGCTCACCACCATCTCCACGGATTTTGTCCTGATGGGGAAGACGGCGGTGAACCTGGTGAAGGAGAAGGGAATCCGGACCATCCGGAATCCCTGGCGTCTCATTCTCCGGAATTCCCTTTAACGGGGCAGTTTATCCCAGTCGTCGGTCCGGAAAGGCAGGAGCGGAATGCCGCTGGCATTGAACAGCGAACCTTCTCCCCAGTTCCGGAAACAGTAACGCACGGCCACCGGCTCGCACACGTCCGGGGCACTCACCGTAATCTCATTTTTGTATGCCACGGCATGGGCCGGGTGGAAAACCTGATCGGCCCCGGCTATCTCGAAACCGCCCACCGGCACCTTGGCGGGAAGCAGCCCCACGCCTTTGTCCACCTGCACGGTCACGATGGCTTTCCCGTCCTCGAAACGGACACTTTGGTAGCAGGGCGCCACGGGGTCCACGCCTTGGAGGCCATAGTCGTTCACCAGGGCCAGCATGGCCAGGCGCTTGCCCACTTCCATCTTCTTGGGCGGATGGATGAAGTAATAGCTCCCCAGGTCTACCGTAGGGGCCATGCCGCTGTGGGGAATGAGGGCCAGGGTCTTTTGCTGCGCTTCGTAGAAATAGCCGGAGTTGAAGGCGTCGGCATGGGAGTAGGCGTAGGGCGCGATCTGGACAAAATAGAAGGGCGCATCGGGGTTCTGGAATTCCTCCCGGATCATCTGCACGAAACGGGGCTGGAGTCGGACATACTGCTCGCAGCGGCCCCGGTTGGCCTCGCCCTGATACCAGAGCATGCCCTTGAAGCTAAAGGGAATGAGCGGCGAAAGCATGCCGTTGTAGAAGATGGCCGGCGTTTTCTGGTCCCGCTTGTCAATCTCGTCGGTATCCAGGAGGGAGGTGTCAAATTCCCCGGGGAACTCCTTCTCCAGGATGTCCCGGCTCATCCAGGCCTCGATGGTGGAGCCGCCCCAGTCGGCCGTGATGATGCCGATGGGAACCTGCAGCACATCGTACATCTGGCGGGCGAAGAAATAGGCGGTGGCACTGGTTTCGTAAACCACCTCGGGCCGATTCTCCATCCAGGTTTCCTCGCTCTGGAAAATGGGCACTGAGGCCTTCTTGCCGGGGAAGTCGATGATGCGGATGGGCACTTCCGGGCGCGCGCTCATAATAAAGTCGGTAGCGTGCTCGACGGGCTGTCCGCCCCAGCCGCGCATGGGCATGTCCATGTTGGACTGGCCGCTGCAGAACCACACCTCGCCGATGAGTACATTGCGGATGACCGTCTTTTCCCCGTCGTTGAAGCAGAGCTCGTAGGGGCCGCCGGCGGCAGGGGTCTGCAGGCGGGTGAACCATTTCCCGTCGGCATCCGGCACGGCCACGGTCTTCTGCTTGGTCCAGGAGGCGGTAATGGTCACTTTCTTGCCGGTGGCCGTGCCCCAGAGGGCTACCTGCTCCTGTTGCTGGAGCACCATGTTATCGCTGAAGATGGAAGGCAGGTCCACTTTGGCCTGCAGGGAGGCGCCCACAAGCAGCAGGGCGGCCAGAAGCATGCATTTTTTAATCATGGGTTACGTTTTTTCGGGTGTAAAAATAGCGAAATAAGCCCGGGGAACGAAAACTGATTTGCAAAGCCGGCAGATTATCATACCACATTAGCTTGACATTCCTTTTTCGTTGTATCTTTGTACAAGCCCGTAATGGATTCTTAACTATGCATTATTTGTTCATCCTGCTGTCCGTCCTGGCGACACAGCTCACCGAGGCCCCCAGAAGGGTCATCATCCGCCTGTCGGCCCAGGAGCCTGCAGCCATCGTATCGGCCGTGAACGCCTTCGACAAGGCCGACCTCCAGTTTGCCATGGAGCGCGAGCTCCGTAAGGAAGATACCCCCGAGATGAAAAGCGCCCTGGCCATGGTGGTCTGGAAAAACAACGAGCTGGTGCCGGCCGTGCCGGCGTTCCCTTCGGTGGATGTGGTGGATACCGACCCCGCCGGGATGGCCGATGTCATCGCCGCCGCCCTGGCGGAAGGCTGGCAGGTGAAAACGCCCGCTGTCTGGCGCAAGATCCTCCGGGACGAGGCCCGCAGCTACGGCGGCCGCTGTTTCTACGTATCGGCCCAGGGGGATGACGCGGCCGACGGCCTGTCCCCGCAGTCGGCCTGGCGCTCGCTCTCCCGCGTGAATGAGGCCGGGCTGGGCTTTGCCGATACGGTGCGCTTCCGCTGCGGCGACGTGTTCCGCGGACACCTGGAGCCCCAGTCCGGCCGTCCCGGGGAGCCCATGGTCTATACAGGCTTTGGCGAAGGCGACAAGCCGGTGCTGGAGCCGTCCTTCGATGCCTCTTCGGAAAGCGACTGGGTGAAGGTGGGCCGAAAACTGTGGAAATGCGAAAAGCCGTCCCGCAACGAACTGGGGAACGTCATCTTCGATCACGGGAAGAAGGGTTGCGGCTGGAAGGTGGACCGCCTGGACCAGCTGGGCCGGAAAGACCTCCGTTTCTGCTGGGTGCGGGACGAGGGCGCCGTCTATCTGGTGAGCCGCCGGAATCCCGCCAAGCGTTTCCGCTCCATTGAACTGGCCGAGAAGCAGCATATCGTGGACGAGACCGACTGTCACGACATTGTGTACGACGGCCTCTGGCTGCGTTACGGTGCAGCCCACGGCATTGGCGGCAGCGGGGTAAAGGGCATCAGCATCCTCAACTGCGACATCTGCTGGATTGGTGGCAGCACGCTGTATATCGACGAAGGAGGCCGCGGCGTGTACTATGGCAACGGCATCGAGTTCTGGAGCGCGGCGCAGGATATCCTGGTGGAGAACTGCCGGGTGTGGGAGTGCTGGGACGCCGCCCTCACCAACCAGTCCAATATCGACGGGGTGGTGCAGAAGAACATCACCTGGCGCGGCAACGAAATCTGGAACTGCGAGTATTCCTATGAGTACTGGCAGCAGGGTGACGGGGCCCGCACGCAGAATATCCTCTTTGAAAACAACGTATGCCGCGATGCCGGATACGGCTGGGGCCACGTGCGCCGCTGGAATCCCAATGCCGGCCACCTGATGTTCTACGATACCACGGCCGAGACGGAAGGCTTCGTGATCCGCGGCAACCGCTTCGAGCGCAGCAAGAATTGCGGCATCCGCCTCTTCAATGCCTGGTATCCCTCCATGACCCTGGAAAACAACAGCTGGTACATTCCCTGGCATGTGCTGTGCCGCTATCACGGCCGGCCCACTGCAGACCTTAAGTACAAATACCCGGACCGGCTGGACCGTACGCATAACGACAGTGAGGCCGAAATCCAGTCCCAGACCGTGGAGGAACCGCTCAAAATCCGTTTCTCCAAGCGGGGTCTCAAAGCCTTTAACCAAAAATTCGGAGCCCAATGAAAAAGTTCAGTTTTGTCGCCATCGGCATCCTCCTTTCCTGCTGCCTTGGCTGGTCACAGCATAAAGAAACCCTCCTCGTAGAGGCAGAATCCTTCCAGGACCGCGGAGGATGGGTGGTGGACCAGCAGTTCATGGACCAGATGGGGTCTCCCTATCTGCTGGCCCACGGCCTGGGCAAGCCCGTCGCGCCGGCCCGGACCACGGTCAACCTGCCCAAAAAGGGCCAGTGGCATGTCTTTGCCCGCACCTGGAACTGGTGTGCGCCCTGGGGCGTGGAGGACGGCCCCGGCAAATTCCAGATTGCCGTGAACGGAGAGCGCTTGGCGCAAGTCCTGGGCACCGGGAAGCAGTGGGGCTGGGAATACGCCGGCAGTTTTACGGCCAGCGGCAAGGAGGCCACCCTGGAATTGTGTGACCTCACCGGTTTCGAGGGACGCTGCGACGCCATCATCCTGTCCCGCAGCGCGGAGCCGGCCCTGCCCAACGATGTCAAGACACTGGCGGCCTTCCGCCGGAAACTCCTGGGACTCCCTGCCCAGCCGCGCAGCGCCGGGAATTTTGACCTGGTTGTCGTGGGAGCGGGCGTCGCCGGGCTCACCACCGCCGTCAAGGCGGCCCGGGAAGGCCTGAAGGTGGCCCTCATCAACGACCGGCCCGTCCCCGGCGGCAACAACAGCACGGAACTCAAGATCATCGCCAGCGGCGACCTGAATGTAGCCCCCTACCTGTCCCTGGGCAACGTGACCCGGGAGATCAAGGATGTCTATAAGCAGGAGGAGCAGGTGCTCCAGACCCTGGCTGCGGAGTCCAATCTTTCCTATTTCCCCAGCATGCATGTGTTCTCCGTGACGATGGACGGCGGGCGCATCGTATCGGCCTGTGCCAAACATATCGAGACCTCGGAGGAACTGGCGTTTTACGCACCCCTTTTTGCCGATTGCTCCGGCGACGGCAACCTGGGCTATCTGGCCGGTGCCGAATACCGCAGCGGACGCGAGATGCGGGCCGATACCCGGGAAACCCTGGCGCCCGACCGCCCGGACAACATGGTCCTGGGGGCCTCTACGCCCTGGAGAACCCGGGTGATGTCCGAGGAGGTCCCGTTCCCGGTGTGCGACTGGGCCATCCAGTTCACCGAGAAGTCCTGCGAGAAAGTGACGGAGGGAAGCAACTGGTGGGAAACCGGCTTCTGGCACGACCAGGTGCGCGAGGCCGAATACATCCGCGATTACCTGTTCCGGGCCATCTACGGCAACTGGTCCTATCTGAAGAATCAGAGTGCCGACAAGGAGACCTGGGCCAAGCTGGAACTCTCCCAGGTGAGCTTCCTGGCCGGAAAACGGGAGTCCCGGCGCCTGATCGGCGACGTATTTTTCACCCAGGGGGACATCGAGCGGGACTATGTCCGCTACGACGACGCCCTCATCATCGGCACCTATTCCATCGACCAGCATTTCCCCACGCCCAAGAATCATTTCTTCTTCCCCGGCGAGGAGTTCATCTCCACCATGAAGCATTATTTCAATGATCTGGGGACGCCCCGCATGTACCTGCGCAAGGAGCAGGTGCCGCCGCCCTACCGCATCCCTTACCGCTGCCTGTACTCGGTGAATGTGGACAATATGTTCATGGCCGGCCGGAATGTGAGCGTGTCGCACATCGCCCTGGCATCCACCCGGGTGCAGAATGTGACGGGCATGATGGGCGAGGTGGTGGCCGTGGCCGCCGCCCTCTGCAAGCAGTACGGCTGCTCCCCCCGGGAGGTCTATACCAGCCATTTACAGGAACTCTTGGAAGCTTTTAAATAATGCGCCGGACGCTTTCCCTCCTTTCCCTGCTGTTTTTGGTAGCGGCCTGCACCCCGAAGAACCTGACCCCCGAAACGCCGGATCCGGAACCGGAACCTGAGGCCAGGCCCAAGACGGAAGTGACCGTATCCGGCGTGTTGCACCTCGTTGGCGACTCGCTTTGCTGCATCTGGCCGGATTCGGCCCGTCCCAAGGCCGGGTGGGGGGAGTTCCTGGCGGCCCGGCTGGGCGGGAAAGCCGTCGTGAACAACTATGCCGTCAGCGGCCGCAGCACCAAATCTTTCCTGGCTCTGGGGGATTGGGACAAGGCCGTGGCCCAGATTAAAAAGAACGACCTGGTGCTCATTCAGTTTGGTGCCAACGACAGCAATACCTCCGATCCCAGCCGCTATGCCGAGCCCTACGGCGCTTTTTCCGACAACCTCAAGCGCTTTGTGCGCGAGACGCGGGCCAAAGGCGGCATCCCCGTGCTGGTGACCGAGCCCAATGCGCATAAATACGGCTCCGACGGGCAGCTCAAGCACACCTGGGGGGAATATCCCGCCGCCATGCGCAAGGTGGCCAAGAGCACCAGTACCACGCTCATAGACGCGAATGAACTCACCTTCCAGTGGCTCAAGAAAACGGGGGAGGACGCCTCTGCGAAGTATTACATGTCTGACGAAACCCACTTCACCCAGGACGGTGCCGACGTCGTGGCCGGCCTCATTGCCCAGGAGCTCGCTGCCCTGGGTCTCTGGAAATAGCGACCGAAATATACCAACTTATTAGGATTGACTGCCGGGGTTTTTCCCCCGAACTTTGCAGCCGATAATTATTCGTGTATGGATCTTAATAAGTTGTGGGTTGCTCTGGGAGCAACATGGCTTGGCATCTGCGCCTTCACGGTGAATGGGGCAGCCCAGATACGGGGCATTGTTTTGGACAGCGTCGAGGGAGACCCTCTGCCCGGCGCCATGGTCATGATTGAAGAACTCAAGAGGGGTGATATTGCAAACGCCGACGGCGTTTTTTATTTTGCCCAGATCTCGGCAAAAACCTATACGCTCACGGCGGAATACATGGGCTATATGACACAGTCCCAGAAGGTTACCGTAAAGGAGGGCGAAACGGCCCAGGTCACTTTTGATATGGTAGCCTCCCCGATGACGCTGGCCCAGGCCACGGTCATGGGCAAGAGCGAAGCCCGGCAGCTGCGGGAGCAGGCCATGCCGGTTTCGGTCATCAGCATGAAGCAGCTGCAGGGAACGGTGAGCGACGTGCAGGGCATCCTGGCCAAGACGGTGGGTGTGACCGTCCGCTCCACCGGCGGCGTGGGCAGCAGTTCCCGCCTCTCCGTGCGCGGTCTCGAGGGCAAGCGCATCGGCTTTTTCATTGACGAAGCGCCCCTCAACGACCAGTCGGACTTCCTGGACCTGAACGACATTCCCGTGGACATGATCGACCGCATCGAAATCTACAAAGGCGTGGTGCCTTCCAAGTTCGGCGGTTCCTCCATGGGCGGCGCCGTGAACATTGTCCTGAAGGAATACCCCAGCCACTATGCCGACATGAGCTATACCCTGGAGTCTTTCAACGTGCACAAGGCGCAGACCGTGTTCAAGCGCAACCTCAAGGACGCGGGCCTGGTCTTCGGCCTGGGCGGCGGCTATACCTATGCCGACAACGACTACAACATGGAATCGCCCTACCAGAAGGGGCTCGTCATCCGGCGCGACCACGACAACTTCCGCAAGCTGCTCATCGGCGGCAGCCTCAAGGCCAAGAAATGGTGGTTTGACGAGGTGGAGTTCGAGCCGGCCTTTGTCCAGACCTACAAGAACGTGCAGGGCATTGAGACGGATATCCGCCAGGCCCACACCACTTCCCGGATGCTGCTGCTTTCCAATAAACTGGAGAAGGACGACTTCTTCCTGCCCGGCCTGGACCTGGACATGACCAGCGCCCTGGCCTTCTCGGAGGCCTGTGTGGTGGACACCGCCAAGCTCTGGTACGACTGGCAGGGGAATGCCTACCCCACGCCCTCTCCTTATGGCGGAGAACTGGGCAACCGCTTCCCTTCCAACGCCGTGAATAACAAAGTGACCTTCGTGAACAAACTCAATCTGGAGTACCTCATTGATGTCCATAACTCGGTAAGTATTAACTCCTTGTTCACTTTGGCCGATGGCTCTCCCTCCGACCCGGCCAAGGAGCAGGCCATTGGCAAGAAGACGGAATTCGACTCCCGGATGCGCAGCTGGGTGGGCGGCCTGACCTGGGACCTTCGATCGGCCGACGACCGCGTCCTGAACTCGTTGACGACCCGTTTCTACTGGTATGCCACCCACACCGCCTACCAGAACATCTATGTGAACACGCCGCCGGAGGATATCCGCATCAACAAGACCAGCGTGGGCTTCAGTGATGCCTTCCGTTACCGCTTTACCCCGGCCTTCATGGGCAAGCTGTCCGGCGGATACGACGTGCGCATCCCGGACGAAAACGAACTTCTGGGCGACGGCTATACCATCATTCCGTCCGAAAGGCTGCTGCCCGAGCGCAACCTGAGCGTGAACGCCAGCCTCCTGTATGACGTGGCCGGCACCAAGCCCAGCAACCTCCAGGTGGAGCTGAGCGCCTATTACATGTACCTGCAGGACATGATCCGCTTCGCAAAGGGCATCCTGGGTGCCCAGTACCAGAATTTCGGACAGATGCGCACGCTGGGCACCGAGCTGGAAGTGAAGGCCGATGTCTTCCCCTTCCTCTATGCCTACGGCAATGTGACCTATCAGGACCTCCGCGACGTTCGGGAATGTGAAGAGGGGAGCAACCTCCCCAACCAGACGAAGGGCAAGCGCATGCCCAACATCCCCTATTTCATGGCCAACGCCGGCCTGGAGTTCCACCGCGAGAACCTTTTCGGCGGCAAGGGCCAGAACACGCGCTTTTTTGCCGACCTGGCCTTCGTGGAGGAGTACCTCTACGACTTCGAGATCACGGAGTATGCCAAGCGCCGCATTCCGCGCTGCACCACCCTGGACCTCGGTTTTGAGCACAGTTTCCTGGACCAGCGCCTGTTCCTCTCCGGCAAGATGAAAAACGCCACCGACGCCAAGGTGCTGTCGGAGTTCAACCAGCCCCTGCCGGGCCGCAGCTTTGCCATTAAACTACGTTATATTTTCAGATAATAAAGATTAGTTAGTATGAAAAAGAAAATGCTTGCCTTGAGCGCAGCGGTGCTGGCCGTAGCCGCATCCTGCGAGAAGAATGAACCCGAAACGGCCGGCCTGATGGGCGGCGAAGGAAACATCCTGCTGGAGACCACCGTGAAGAATGCCGATGGGGCCAGCGGCCAGTCCTACCTGCAGCAGATCAGCGAGATTGGCGGCAGCGTGGACCTTTCCAAGGGTATCCAGATTGGCTTTTCGGCCACCCTCTCCGTCGTGGGCAACGACGTGTACGTGTTCCCGGAGTTCGGCACCACGGGCAACCAGAACTTCTCCAAGTACGAGCACACGGAGAAGGGACTCAGGCTGGTAGGGGAGCTTCCCATCATCCCCAATTCCTATCCGGTGAATCTTACGGCCATTTCCGCGACAAAGGCGTATGTGCCCCTGTACAACCTGGGGAAACTGCTTGTCATCAACCCCCAGACCATGCAGCAGACGGGTCTCATCGACCTCACTTCCTATGCGCACGGGGACAGCAGCGCCGACCCTGCATCGGCCCTGCTGCTGGACGGCTATTACTACCTGACGCTGGACCAGATTGGCTCCAACTGGATGCCGTACGACGACTACCACCAGGTGGACGTGCTGGTCATTGACACGGCCACAGACCAGGTGGTGAAGGTGCTGCACGAGACCGCCAGCGGCCTTTGCTTCCCCACGCGCCCCTTCCTCAAGGACATGATCTTCGCCACGGAGAGCAAGGACATCTATATGGCCTGCTGCGGATACTTCGGTTACAATCCCGCCAACGTGAAAAACGGTTTTGTCTGCATCAATGCCTCCACCCAGGCGTTTGACGGGAGCAAGACCTGGGATATCAGCGGAACCCCCATCGCGGGCTGCGACTACAAGGCCTCCAGCATCTATAACTGCAAGTATATCGGGGGCGGCAAGGTGGTGGCCTATGTGGGCGTGCTAGAGCTCATGGGCGACAACCCCTACACGGCCCGCAACTCCATGGCCGTGGAGATGGACCTTGGCGCCAGGACCATCAAGAAAATCGAAGGCATTCCCTACACCGACGGACACAGCGTGGCCATTGCGGAGCATAACGGCGAGGTCCTGTTCTCGGCCTACGGTGAGGACAAGTCCGGCCTCTTTGCCTACAACCCCGCTACGGGTGCCGTCAGGCACGCCCTGTCGTTCAACAGCAACATCGTCTATGTTCACTTCTTTTAGTGAAACCGCTTGACTCTGGCCCGACCCGAACCGTAGAATGGATGTGCTTGCCAGTCAGGCGTTTAACAAAAAGCCTCTCCCTGAAACCGGGGAGAGACTTTTTTATAAAGTGTTTATTATCAGCCGTTTCTATTCGACGGCCGATAGAGCCATACTATTTGTCATTAACCACACGGACAAGCCGGACAGCGCCACCGCTTTTACGAGCAAGTGATTTGCCGTTTTGAATTGTATTGCCGTCCTTCTTGAGCTGGCTCGCACCTAATGCTATGTCGTTGAATGCGAAAGCTGCTGCGTTTTTGCTGGTAGTTGCATTGCTCGACCAATACCATGCGTCGCCTGGCTTTATCGTTTCAGAAAGAGTTCCCTTTGTACGAATATTGGTGATAGGGAAAAACACACAACCGGCACCCTCGATCTTGTCCCATTGTTCCAGCGTAAGAACGTTGTCCGAGCAACTGCCATTAAAGGCGCTGGTTGAATTTGTAGCTGAATTGTTAAAGGCCGGTACACCGGCAGGATGCGTATACTGGTCGGGAGCGATGATAAGGCCGTAAGCAATGGGCGTTTCACCGTCCATGATGGTGGCCCTGCAGCGAAGTCCTCCTCTATTTAACATCACCTTATACCACTCATCCTTGGTGAGGATGCGCCAGGTATCTGCAGGATAATCTCCCTCTGGCGTGCTGATTATGTTGTGGCCCCAGTCAAGCAGAAGACCGCTGTAGTTGTCGGTTGTACCTGTAAGTATATCGATATTGCTGCCAGAAGGATACAAGATACCATACTTGTACTTATCATCTTCATAATCACCTGTATATCCCGTAGCATCTCCTCCAACCCAGGCGAAGAGGTCGATAACATCGCCCACTTTCGGTTCTTGGAGAGAATTGATGGTATAGGTTGTTCTGGTATCCTCCGGGTTTACATCCTGTGGCATTGTTGCCCCGATGGCATCATACTGATGCGGTGCAAATTCCCATTTGGAGGCATAACCGGGCTTGTTACTCTGAGGCTTTGCTGCGAGTGTCGCCCTTAGGTTTCCAGGAGCAAAGACAACCTTGGTTCCGGCATCTACTCCGTTGCTGACAGTAATGCCAAATACGGGCAAATAGGCGATGCGCTTGCGGGCGCTCCTGCGGCCTGCGGCCCAGTTTGCCGAAGGATTGATGGGGGTGGTGAGGGCGTTGATCTTGTGGTTGTCACTGTCGTACGTGGTGATAATAACGTCCGTATAGGTACCCACGGGAACCGGGAGATTGACGATCAGGCCTTTATGGAAGGTGCTGAAGTAATTATTATTGTTCACCCGGATGACATCCTCGTCTTCCGTGTCCTCCGTCTCGATGGCGCTTTCGCCGGGGACCACTTCCGTGAGCGAGAAGCCGCCATAGACCTTCTTGCCAGGGAAACGGAACGTGATGTAGCTGGTTTGTTTGGGCACGTTCACCAGTTTGAAACGGAGCAGGGCGCAGAGGTTCTTGAAGGCCAGGCCGCCGTCCGGGGCGTTGGTGGCAATCATGGGCGCGGGAACCCTCGCATAGGCAACTTGTGACAAGTTGTATTCGCCCGGGAGATTCAGCGTGAGGCATTCGGCGTCATGCTCTGCGGCGCTGTTTTCATATACCGTACTGCCGTTAAAGACCAGGCTGGAAGGGAAGATGGCAAAGTCCTGTCGGCCGGGGTTGATATCCCCCGAGAATTCGAACGTGGCTTCCGGGGCGTTGTTATAGTCGGCGGCCAGGGATTTGGACTGGTAATACTTGCTGCCGGAATAGACGGCAATCCGGTCATTGGAGGACCAGGTGAACGCGGCATCATCATCGATGCTGGCCTTGGTGGCGGCCAGTTCGCTGCCGTTGGCAAAGATGTAGGTGATATCATCCTGCTGGACGGCAGGCTGGTCTTCCTGGACGGGCTGCACCGTTTCCTTGGCGCAGGCTGTGAGCCAACAGATGGCTGCAGCGGTGATATAGAAATAAATACTTTTCATGGTGCGTCAACGGTTAAAGGGTGTTAAAGAGATCTCCTTCCCAAGGGTCGAAGCCTTCACCTCCGACCGTGGGGATGTTCCCGCTTTCGCATAAGACACTTTCCAGACAAACCGGAACAACCCAGGTTTCCGGGGCGGCATATAAAGCTTTCATGATGGTTGGTTTTATTCTTGGGTGGTGGTAACTTTCCAGGGTTCGAGCTTCTTGAGCTCCTTGGCAATCATTTCGGCTACGGCCTTGGCGCCGATGTCGGTGAGGTGGGTGTTATCGGCCTCTGTGGCGCCCCGTTTGTACA
>Ga0265298_10008531_pt1 | contig 12304 bp, 9 predicted proteins | sample AusTroGonzalo_MG_3_FD_193486 | JGI IMG/M metagenome (GOLD analysis project Ga0265298, IMG submission 193486) | Bovine rumen microbial communities from tropical cattle in Woodstock, Queensland, Australia - Gonzalo_01 | ecosystem: Host-associated > Mammals > Digestive system > Stomach > Rumen ...
CTGCAGGGCGCGGTTGTGCTCTTCCATGCGGGCGGAGTCGAGGTCCAAGCTGGTGATCACGCGGTGTTGCGTGCCACGCTTGCGGCCTGTCAAAGCCCAAGGATACTTGGCCTTGATTTCCTCTTCGGTGAGGCGGGCCTTCTGCTCGGGCAGGACGACCTTTTCCATCATCTGGCCGATGGCACCGTCGGAGAGGATGCACACTGCCATTCTGTACTTGAAGGCGAGGTCGAAGCCCAGCGGCACGAAGTCAGCCATTTCCTGGACGGAAGCGGGGGCGAGGACGATGTTGCGATAGTCGCCGTTGCCGCCACCCTTGGTGTTCTGGAAATAGTCGGCTTGCGAAGGCTGGATGGTGCCCAGACCCGGGCCGCCACGAACGACGTCGGCGAAGACGCAAGGCACCTCGGCGCCGGCGATGTAGGCCAGACCTTCCTGCTTCAGGCACACGCCTGGGCTGGAGGACGAGGTCATGACGCGCTTTCCGGCTGCACCGGCAGCATACACCATGTTGATGGCTGCCAATTCACTTTCTGCTTGGAGAACGACCATTCCGGTGCGTTCATAAGGGTTCTGTTCCGACAGATACTCAATCACTTCCGACTGGGGGGTGATAGGATATCCGAAATAAGCATCGGCACCGCAGCGGATGGCGGCCTCGGCCAATGCCTCGTTACCCTTCATCAGTTTTAATTCTCCCATTATGTAAGATTTTTGATTTGTTAGACAATTGGTTGGGTTACAGGGCTTTCTTGTAGACTTTAATCACGCCGTCGGGGCAGGTGATGCCGCAACTGGCGCAACCGATGCAGGCTTCCGGCTTGGCCATGAATGCGTAGTTGTAACCTTTTCCGTTTACTTCTTTTGCCAGTTCGATGACACCGCACGGGCATGCCGTGATGCAAACGCCGCAGCCTTTACAGCGTTCAGTGTCAACAACAATGGCTCCTCTGAATTTTGCCATATTGATTAGATTTTAGGATTTTGTGTTTTGCTTTAATTAAAGTGGCACGAAATTACGGTTTTTTGCCCAAACGGAGCGCAAGTTTTTTCTTATTTTCGGGAAAATCCAATAATTTAGATTCATTATAAATTGCATTTGGGCTGTGTGAAGCTTGTTTTTTCGTCAACGGTCTTGTAAATGATTAGATTCTGCTGGTTCTGTGTGACTTTGTCCATGATGAAGGTTTTGAGGTCACAAACACACGAAAATAAAATAGGGACGCAAACTTGCGTCCCTACTCTTAACTTCTCACTCCAGACTCATCACTTCACTGGATGATCTTTCGCAAACGCAGCCAAGCGCTCTGCCAAAACAGGAATTTCCTCCCGCTTGATGAGCGAAGTGCAGGCACGCACACCTTGCTTGGTGCTGCCGCAGGTGTCCAACGAGATGCCAGATACACCGTAATACAGCATTTCTTCCACGAGGTCGGCACCGCTGAAGCCCGGATAGCAATAGGTGAAGTAGAACCCGTCGGCGATAGGCTCGCCGCAGTCCTCGTCGTAGGTGATGTAGAAGCCGTTGTCGGTGAAGGCTTTCTTCATCAATGCGGCCTTGCGACCGTATTCCAAAACATCCTCACGATAGTTATAAGTGCCATCGTTGACGGCTTTCAGCACTGCTGCCAAAGCATGTTGTGCCGAGTGCGAAGTGCCCGAACTCAGTGGGTGCAAGGCACCGAAGAGGATGGCGCGCAGGAAGACTTCTTGTCCGCAGAAGGCTTTCAGGTCGGGGAAATGGTGCTGGGCCAGTTTGTCGCTGATGCCGAGGATGGCGCAACGTTCGCCGGCGTAGCTGAAGGCTTTCGAGCTGGAAATCATCAAGATGTAGTAATCGGTGTACTTGCCCACGGTGGGTTGGAACGGCGCTACGCCTGGGCGGCTGTAGTCCTTGCGGAAGTCCATACCGAAGTAGGCGAGGTCTTCCATCACGATGACGTCATACTTGTTGGTCAGCTCGCCGATAATGCGGAGTTCCTCGTCGGTGAGGCACACCCATGCCGGGTTGTTGGGGTTGGAGTAGAGCAGGCTGTGGATGTTGCCTTTGCTCAGAACCTCTTCCAATTTGGCGCGTAGTTTCTCGCCACGGTACTCGTAGATGTCGAAATTTTCCATCGGGATGCCGAGCACCTTGCACTGGAACTTATGCACAGGGAAGCCTGGATCGATGAAAAGCATGGTGTCTTTCTTCTTGTCGGTGTGGCCGCTGATCATGAAGGAGGCGAAAGCGCCCTGCATGGAGCCGACGGTCGGGATGCAATTGGCTGGGCTCACGTCGATGTCAAGGAAGTTCTTGATGAAGCGCGAGGCCTCCTTTTTTAAAATAGGTGCACCGTCGATAGGCGGGTAGTTGGCTGGAACGCCATTCTCCAAAGCCTTGATTTGGGCCTCAATGCCGACACGTGCGGCGGGCAGTCCGGGATTGCCTAACTCCATGTGGATGAACTTCTTGCCGCAGGCGGCTTCAAGGTCAAAGGCCAATTTGTTGATTTCGCGGATACCTGCACTTCCAATGCTCGGCAGGCCGCTTTCTGCAAAGATTTTCTTTGCCAAATCTTCGGGAACGATATTGTGTTGCATCATATCTATAAATAAATTTGCTCGTATTATTTTGAAACGGCAAAGTTAGGGAATTAGTTTGAACTATGCAAATAAAAAAAGCGGGCAATGAATTTTGCTCGCTTTTGATGAAAAATGATGATATTGACGATTACCCTTCCACAACCTTAATCTCATCCTCAGTCAAACCGTAAAGCTGATACACCATTTGATCAATTTCTTTATCTGTTGCAGCGATTTGGGCTGATATAGCGTTGCATTCGGTCTTGTATTTATTGAAGTAGTCTTCTAAATCGTCCTGTTGGGAGAAAGAGAGGCTAATTTTCTGCTTCTTCAATTCAGTTTGAATGGTCTTGAAGTCAACTTCGTCAAAACGTTCCAAGGCGGAGGTGATTTTCTGCACGCCAAGGCTTTCCTGCAAACGATGGATGAAACGCTGGCGCTTTTGCTGAAGCTGGGCATTGAGAGAAAGCATTTGGTCGGCGAGGGCGATGAAGGGCTGTTGGGCTTCAGGAGAGATCTGCTTGATATATGTGTTTTTTAAATTTGGGGCTGAATACAACAAATAACCGCCCGACATCCTTAATCCATCAAACAAACACTCAAAGGTGTAGTTGTATAATTTGGAGTTTAACCAACACAATATATATTCAGGGATAAAGTCAGAACTGAATGAATGGACGCAATTTGTGTCGATGGAAGCGAAAGCACCCTCCTTGTCATAAAATGCCTCACAACTCAAACCAATTTTTGAAATAATAATTTTTGGAGAAGAATAAAGCCTGTGACGATTGAGCGAAATAAAGTCGGAGTTTTTTGGAAGGTAAGGGGTTAAATACTGCTTGCCTTGTTTCGTCAAGGTTTTGAAGCCCCATGCATTCGTAAATGGGTCTATGGTTCCTGTATTAATCAACTTATATCCATCAATTTGTTCGTTTATCAAAGGTGCATATTCATCGGCCTCTTTTGCGGTAGATGTAGCATTGATTTCTCCGACGCATGACAAAGAGACGGATTCCTCTATGATTTTCTTGGTAATAGCCAGTTTATCGTTCAAAAGGAATCCTAAAATGTCATCATCTAAAATATCAAGTTTATCGGCGGGATAGTATCTTGATACTAAGTTTTGGCTATCATCAAATTTTCCACAAATAATGTCATTGTCGCTAAATCCATTCTTTAAAAATGTAATGACGGGATATGTCGATGCATCTTCAAAGACTTTTTTGTCGGAATAATCCACTAACTGATAGAAAGACTTCTCTTGTATGATGAATTTTCTTAATTCAAGTCCATAACTTGCTGATAAATATCTGTTTGGCGTAATGTATGCCAAAAAACCGTTTTCCTTCAATACGGACAGACCTTTTTCAAAGAAATAGATGTATAAATCTACAGTTCCCTTGGCGGTTCGATAGTTTCTCTTCAAGAAACCATAAGCCTCCTCGGTGTAGCTTTTTTTCAATTCATTCGCACTCACATACGGCGGATTTCCAATCACCACATCAAAACCGCCTTTTTCGAAAACTTTTGGAAATTCCTTTTCCCAACAAAATGCCTTATCGCCTGCAATGGTCGGGTCGTCAATCAGCGAGTTGCCACACTTGATGTTGTTGTTCAAAGAGTTCAGCTTGCGGTGGGGCTTGGCGGTACGCAGCCATAATGACAGTTTGGCAATCTCGACACTCTCCTCGTTGATGTCAACGCCATAAAGGTTGTTTTCAAGGATTGAGTTCTCGACATTGGGAAACACAATGGTAGCACCCTCAACCTTAGCACTCATTTCATCTATCAGCTTGTGTTCGGCAATGAGGAAGTTCAAGGCGGCATTGAGGAAGGCACCACTGCCGCAAGCGGGGTCGCAGATGGAGATTTGCAGCAGCCAATCACGGTAGGCATCCAGCTTTTCGATGAGGGCTTTCTTGGTGGCCACCTGTCGTTTCTTGTCGGTGAAATACTCGCTCTCGTCAATGCCTAATTCCGCTTTCTTCTCCTTACACAGCTTGCCAACCGTATTCTCCACGATGTATTTTGTGATGTATTGCGGGGTGTAGAAAACGCCGTCTTTCTTGCGCTTGCTTATCGTGGGTTGTTCCAGCGGGTCATGACCCGCTGTTAACTGCGCCGTTACCTCCTCTATTTCCGTTAGTGAGTTCTCGAAGATATGGCCGAGGATATTGACATCCACATCGCTGGCAAAGTCATAGTCGGCAATCTTCTTGCAATAATCCCTAAGCACTTCGTCGGATATGGTCAGGCCGTCAAGGACTTCATCGGGTTTGAAGAGACCGCCGTTATAGGCAAACACTTCGTAGTTCTTGCCTTGGAAGCCTGTGTTCATGTAGCCGAAATACTTCTTCAGACGGTTGTAGAAAGGTTGGTACTCGTCAAACTCCTTCAGCTTTTCCCATTGGTTGATGATGAGCATGATGGAATTAGGGGGCAACAGTCCTCTGTCCTCGGCAAAAAAGATAAAAAGCAGTCGGTCAAGGAGTTTCTGTGTCTTTTTGAATAACAGGATTTTATGCTCTGTGTCATCGGTAGGATTGTTCTTCAAGATGTCCTCAAACAAATCTCGCTTGAAGTTGGAATAGTCTTTATAAAGCGCGTTGGTGATTTGCTCTTCGTTGGTCAAACTCGCCGCCTTGATTTGCTTGGGCAGGTTCTTGGCTATGTTCTCGTATGCCAAACAAATCCATAGCCTTGCAAAGTCGTCGCGAGTTAGATGAAACAGGTCAAATTCCTCGTAAACCACAGCGTTGTCGATATAAAAACGAAGTTTTTCGAAATTGGAGGTAATCACATAGACGGCTTCCATATTCTTGTTCTTATACCCAAACGCCTGTGTCTCAATTTGGCTCAGGTCGGGTGTCTTGTGGTCTTTCAACTCAATCACGCCCACCACTTTGCCGTTTACCAATATCGCGCCATCGGCCTTCTTGCTGTTGTCCTCGTTCTTCTGCTCGGTTATCAAGTTATAGTTCGGCGACGGGTTGAGTGTATAGCCCAGCACCTTGACAAACAGCTCGCGCAGAAAACCTTCTTGAAACTGTTCCTCTTTGCTCTGGTGGATATTCTCTTGGATTTCGGGATTGAGGAAATAGTCGCTGTAGAGCTTATAGCGGCTGTCAATCATCGAGTTGTCAAGACCTTCGATGTACTTATTGAGGATATTGCGTTGGAAGATTTGCATGATGAATATATTTTTCTATAAACTATTACAGTTCGTCCGGAATACAAAACTGACTGCAATCTCTAATTATTTCTGTCTTAATACTGTATATTCCGCTATGATCATTTTGTTCCATTACGGCAAGATAAGGCCTTAATCTTTCTTTGATTTTGTCAGCGTATGGGTCTTGGATGTAGATGTGCTTCAGGTGCTTCATTTCTTTGAAAATACTCCTATCTACTGAAATATTAAAGAATGGGAATGAGTAACCTATAACAACCAAAGCTTCTGCATCACTAATGCAATTTGACACCACATTAAAATTGTCAGTTTTTGTGTTATCCCATGCGAATGACAAGGTGGTTTTATCACCGTTATATTTTGAGCTGTATCTCTTGACTATTGCTTCAATTGTATAACTATGTTTAATTCCTACTGATTTAAAAAAGATTGGATCGGACATCATTTTAAATCCGGCTGTACCGTTCAATTTGATAATGCTTGGATTTTGAATTGTATTATCAGATTTTAGGTCGCAAACACCCAACTTTTCTCCTATTCTTTCATATTTTATACTCTTGTCGTACTCTTTATACATTATTTCAAATTGACTATCATAGTTCCAAGAAAGTATCTTGATTTCATCGGGCAACTTCAAATCTGTCGTCAGCAAACTGGCATAAAAAGTGTCATATCTAGAATCGGGTTTGTTGGTTATTTGCTCCATAAAGAAATAGAGGGATAATAGAAACTTCACCGAATCATAAGATTCAATGTCTTTGGTAAGAAATAGCTTTTTTGCGAAAGTATCAATAGTTGCATGTTTGGACGCTTCTTCTCTTAGCCATGCAAAACCACTTATCAACTTATTAACATCATATTTTACATCTTCAGCAAACTCATTACTTCGTAACCTGTAAAACTCGCTTATCTCATTTTGAAAATACCCCAACCTTTCATCGATTTCACTTACTATGGGCATACCTTCAACTATTTTATTTGTCGAAGAATCATTAGGGGACTTGTCGGTTGTTCTGATTCCACGGCTTGCACCTGCACCAATTAGATATACGATTTTTGACATAGAAACATATTATTTAATCATACTCAAACAGTTATCGTTTCTACCATGTTGGCATTACAGAAGAGCCATCTTAAGGCCGTTACTTTGTTTATTACAGCCGTCAAAGATACGAAAAAATTGATTTCTCTGAAAACAATAGATTTCGGAAGAACAAAAAAGAATACCCAAAAAAGAATTAGAGCAGGAATTTTGCGCCGTTCTAAACTCGAAAAGTCAGCGTAAATCGCTGACTTTTAAGATCTTGTGGGACGTACTGGACTCGAACCAGTGACCTCTGCCGTGTGAAGGCAGCGCTCTAAACCAACTGGGCTAACGTCCCTCCGTTGAAAGAAAAAACGCCGTCGGGCGTTTCGTGTGGGGCGAACAAGGATCGAACTTGTGACCTCATGCCTGTCAAGCATGCGCTCTAAACCAACTGAGCTACCGTCCCAAATGCGGCTGCAAAAATACGGCTTTTTCTGAAACCGACAAGTTTTTTTCTTCCTTTTTTCAAAAAAATTCTACCTTTGTGCAATTAAAATCACTAATCATGAAAATTAAATACTTGTTAGTCAGTTTGTTCCTTGTTTTTGGAACGCTTTCGGCTTCGGCCCAAGAGAAGAAAAATTTCGATTTGGAAGACCTTTACATGCGCCCAACCTTCTACGCCAAGAGCGTGCGCGGCATGAATTCCATGAAAGATGGCAACACTTACGCCTCTTTCGAGAAAGGTCAACTCAACATTTACAACTACAAGACAGGCAAGCTCGTGAACACTTTGTTCAAGATTTCCGACCTTACCATGCATCCTGATTCGTTGCCCATTGCCATGCAGGATTATGAGCTGAGTGCCAATGAGGATAAGATGCTGTGTGCCACGGAGATGGAGAGCATCTATCGTCATTCGTTCCATGCCACTTATTATGTCTATGACCTCAAGACCAAGGCGTTGCAACCGCTTTCTGAGAACGGCAAACAGCGTTTGGCCACCTTCTCGCCCGATGCTACGAAGGTTGCCTTCATGCGCGACAATAACCTGTTCATCAAGGACTTGGCGACAGGGGAGGAGAAGCAATTCACCAATGACGGCCTCTATAACCATATCATCAACGGTGCGCCCGACTGGGTGTATGAGGAGGAATTCAGCTTTTCGCAGGGCTTCTATTGGTCGCCAGACAGCAAGAAAATTGCTTTTATGAAGTTCGACGAGTCGAATGTGCGCGAGTTCCAGATGGAGGAATTTGAAGGACTTTATCCCGATTGGTACAGTTTCAAGTATCCCAAGGCGGGCGAGGACAATTCCATCGTCGGGATTTATGTTTACGACCTTGAAAGCGGCAAGACGATGAAGATGGACACAGGCACCGAGACCGATATTTATCTGCCCCGTATCGCATGGACGAAGGACACCAATGTGTTGGCCATCCAGCGTCTCAACCGCCATCAGAACCATTTGGAAATTCTGGCCGCCGATGCCACGACGGGCAAGAGCCGCGTGTTCTACGACGAGACCAACGATTATTACATCGACATCACCGACGACTGGCACTTCCTTGAGGACGGCAAGCGTTTCCTTATGACTTCGGAGAAGAGTGGCTACAATCACATTTATCTTTACAATTTGGACGGCACTTTGGTGAAACAACTCACCGACGGCCCTTGGGACGTGACCACCGTTTACGGCTTTGACGGCAAGGAGGTCTATTTCCAAGCTGCCAAGAACACACCCGTCGACCGCCAGATTTATGCCGTCGACTTGAAAGGCCAGATGCGCGAGGTGATTGGCCGCGAAGGTACCAACTCGGCGCGTTTCAGCAACGATTTTAGCTACCTTATTAATATTAATAGCAGCATTACGCAGCCGCGCCAGTTTGAACTCTACACGAACAAAGGCAAATTGGTGCGTGTGTTGGAAGACAACCATGAGTTTGCCGAGAAACTGAAGACTTTCAACCTTGGCGAAAAGAAGCTCTTGAAAATCAGTGACCCTGCCTTCACTTTGCCTAACGGCACCCAAGTCGATGTGGACGCTTGGCAAATTCTGCCTCCCGACTTCGACCCCGCCAAGAAATATCCCGTGCTGATTTACGTTTATGGTGGTCCTGGCCATCAAACCGTGAACAATTCGTGGGCCGACAGCGATTTCTGGTGGCTGCAACTGCTCGCCCAGCACGGCATCATCAGCGTGTCCATTAATAATAGAGGTAGTGGTGCTCAAGGTGAGGCCTTCAAGAAGATGACCTACCTGCAACTCGGCAAGTACGAGACCGAGGATATGATTACCCTCGCCAAGTACATGGCCAAGCAACCCTACGTGAACGCTGACAAGATTGGTATTTACGGCTGGAGCTACGGTGGCTTCATGGCCGCCAATGGCATCACCAAGGGCGCCGATGTCATCAGCACGGCGGTGTCGGTGGCTCCCGTGACTAATTGGCGATATTACGATAATGTCTACACGGAGCGTTTCATGCGCACCCCACAAGAAAACCCCGATGGCTACGACCTCAATTCGCCTGTGCACAACACGGCTTTGATTAAGGGTAACTATTTACTCTGCCACGGCAGTGGTGACGACAACGTCCACTACCAGAACGCGATGGAACTCATCAAGGCCATGATTTCCAACGGCAAGCAGTTCGACCTGATGATTTATCCCAACAAGAACCACGGCATTTACGGTGGCTACGAATATGGCAACGGCGAATGCCGGATGCACTTGTTCACCAAGATCAACGGTTTCTTGTTTGAACACTTGCTCGGAGAATAAACACCATCAATGGATACAAGGCTCTTTTTTCAGGCACTGGCAAAGTTTTTCGCTGGGCTGGTGCTTGTGGGCGTGTTGCTTTTTGTCCCTGCTGGCACTTTCTCCTATTGGCAGGCTTGGCTTTTTGTCATGCTGTTGTTTGTGCCCATGTTCGTGGCGGGTTTCGTGCTGATGTTTCGTCAACCGGAACTGCTTCGCAAACGCCTTGCAGCCAAGGAAAAGCAAGAGGAACAGAAATGGGTGGTCGCGCTGAGCGGACTGATGTTCATTGCCATGTTTGTGGTGGCTGGTCTCAACCGCCGTTATCAGTGGTGCGTGTTGCCCAATGGGGTGGTTTATGTGGCATCGGTATTGTTCCTGTTGGGCTATCTCCTTTATGCTGAAGTGCTGCGCGAGAATGTCTGGCTGTCGCGGACCATCGAGGTCCAGGAACACCAAAAAGTGATTGATACAGGCTTGTACGGTCTTGTCCGCCATCCGATGTATGCTGCCACGCTGCTGCTCTTTTTGGCGATGCCTTTGGTTTTGGCCTCTCCGTGGTCGTTTGCCATCATGCTGTTTTATATTCCCATTATCGCCAAGCGCATCCGCAACGAGGAAAAGGTGTTGGAAGAAGGCCTTGAAGGGTACAAGGACTACAAGCGTCGCGTGCGCTACAAGGTGATTCCTTTTGTGTGGTGACGAACAGTGGAAAAGAAAATTTTTTCATTCCATGTTGAGCGAAAAGAAAAAAGTCGTACTTTTGCGGCCTCAAAATCAAACTAATTATCAACCATTAAAAGAAGGAAGTGTTTTAAAATGATTATTATTCCTGTAAAAGAAGGCGAAAGCATCGACAGAGCTTTGAAGCGCTACAAGAGAAAGTATGAAAAGACCGGCGTCGTGAAGGAATTGCGCGCCCGTCAACAATTTACCAAGCCGTCAGTCATCAAGCGTGCGCAGAAGATTAAGGCTGCTTATGTGCTGAAGCTCCGCGAGGCTGAAGAAAACATGTAATACATGTAACTGCCGAAAGAGGAAAAATAATTTTTTTGGAAAACTTCGCTGTAGTTTGGAATTTTATTCCTAATTTTACAGCGAAGTTTTTTCTATGTCTATCGAACTGTTCATATCATACATTCAGAACGAGAAACGCTTCTCCCCACTGACGGTTTCGGCCTACCGCAGCGATATGGAACAGTTCAGTGAGTACCTTTCCAAGAATTACGACGAAAGCGACTTGACCAAAGTCAATAGACAAATGGTGAAATCCTATATTGCTCGCCTTAAGGAAAGAGGGTTGGCCAACCGTAGCATCAATAGGAAGATTTCCGCATTGCGCACCTATTATAAGTATTGTCTTCGGGAAGGTTTGGTGGAAAAAACGCCCATGACTGGCGTCAAGGCTTTGAAGCAGCCTCAACCGCTCGTCAAGTTCGTCACGGAGACAGATATTAATAAGGTGTCGTTTCCTGAGGCCGACGACTTCCCGACGCGGCGCGACCAGTTGCTGTTCGAGCTGCTGTATCAAACCGGTATGCGTCAGGCCGAACTGCGGACGTTGCGTGACGGTGATGTCGACAAGATGGGCATGTTGCTGAAAGTTCACGGCAAGCGCAATAAAGACCGCCTGATTCCGTTATCTCACCAGATGATTGCCATGATTGGACAATACCAGCAATTGCGCGACGCCGCTTTCGACTTCAAGGCCGAGCGCCTGCTCCTCAACGACAAGGGGGAGGAGATGACGCCGTACTTCGTATATAATAAGGTGCATGGTATGCTCGAAGGCGTGACCTCCTTGAAACAGAAAAGCCCGCATGTGTTGCGCCATACGTTTGCCACCCATCTGTTGGACGAGGGAGCCGATTTGCGTGCCATCCAAGAGTTGCTGGGCCATGCTGACTTGGCTACCATCCAGATATACGCCCATAGCACGATAGAACAACTTAAGAATATCCATAAACAAGCCCATCCGAAAGGGGGCTAAAAAGAAAGGAGTCATTATGAAAGTTATGATCAACTCAGTTCACTTCAAGGCTGACCAAAAACTTGAAGAATTCATCACCCAGAAAGTGGAAAAGCTTTGTGCCAAGTACAGTGAGGTAATCAGTGCCGAAGTTACGCTGAAACTCGACAACACCGACACGCCCGAGAACAAGATTGTCGACATCCGACTCGTTTTGCGCGGCGACGACCTTTACGCCAGCAAGCAAAGCAAGAGTTTCGAGGAGGCGACCGATGTCGCAGTTGACGCGCTGAAGAAGCAGTTGGAGAAATATAGGGGGAAAAATGCCAAGTAATTGGGCCTTCATTTGACCCGAAAAACCCTTATTTTTGCATCGGAAGCCAGTCGCGAGAGTGCGACTGGCTTCTTTTTGCTGGTTATATTATATTGATAATCAGTTGTTTGAAAAATAATGAGAAAATTTTTCGAAAAAATTGAAGAAAACGCATTGCCAGTTCGTGGAAATTGTCTATTTTTGCACACCTTTTCAGAGATGAGAGGGTCGGCTAAAAGAAGCAGATCGTTCTTTCACATGTTGCCGGTATAACTCAGTTGGTAGAGTAGCTGATTTGTAATCAGCCTGTCGGCGGTTCGAGTCCGTCTACCGGCTCTGAGTTGTTCACGGGGGAGTCGCATAGTGGCAATTGCAACAGACTGTAAATCTGTCCGGGAATCCGTTCGGTGGTTCGAGTCCACCCTCCCCCACAAGTCAAGCGGAAGTAGCTCATTTGGCAGAGCGAAAGCCTTCCA
>Ga0265298_10008532_pt1 | contig 12302 bp, 8 predicted proteins | sample AusTroGonzalo_MG_3_FD_193486 | JGI IMG/M metagenome (GOLD analysis project Ga0265298, IMG submission 193486) | Bovine rumen microbial communities from tropical cattle in Woodstock, Queensland, Australia - Gonzalo_01 | ecosystem: Host-associated > Mammals > Digestive system > Stomach > Rumen ...
TGACACCCCCTGCCATCATCATCTCGGCCAGCGACGACCGTCTGGTACCGTTAGTGACCAACGGCATACAGTACTATTCGGCCATGCGTAATGCAGGCAACGACTGTACGATGTATATCTATCCCACAGGTGACCACGGCTTCGGCTTTGGTCCTTGGTTCAAGTACCACGACCAGATGCTCACAGACTTAGGCAACTGGCTCGACCATCTGAAGGCTCCCAAGAAGAATGCCGTCAAGGTGGCCTGTATCGGAAACAGTATCACCGACGGCCACGGCATCGACATGGCGACGGCCTACGGCTATCCTGCCGAGTTACAGAAGATTCTGGGAGAGAACTACTGGGTGAAGAACTTCGGTGTGAGTGGACGCACATTGCTGAACAAGGGTGACATGCCCTATATGGAAGAACTGGCGTGGAAGGACGCACAGGCTTTCAACCCTGACATTGTGGTCATCAAATTAGGTACCAACGATACGAAACCCCAGAACTGGCAATATGCCTCGGAGTTCAAACAGGATCTGGAGCAGATGATCACCACGCTCTGTCCCGCCCTGAAGCAGCCTGCCAAGAAGAACAAGCGGGCACGGGCGTTTGTTCCCACCAAACCGCTGATCTATCTCTGCACGCCCATTCCCGCCCTCAAGACGAGTTGGGACATCAACGACTCGATCATCGTAAATGGTGTGATCCCCATCCAGCAGGAAGTGGCAGAAAAGTACGGTCTGAAGGTCATCGATCTGCACACGCTCTTCGCTGGTGATGCCGACAAGATGCTGGACGACGGTATCCACCCCGACGGCAAGGGTGCCCGCAGGATAGCAGAACTTGTGGCTGAAGGCCTTAAATAACTACTGTCCGCCCAAGCGGGAGAAGTAGTCGGCGATATCATCCCAGGTCTTGAAGGTATCCGTACCAAACTGAATAAGTGTCGCCATCCCCTCGGTCTTCTCTATGTCGATCAGATAGTCGCCATAGAGAAGGCTTTTTTGATTGGTAAAGACTGTATGGCCATAGGCGGGCACGTTGATGTACTCGTAGAGCCAGGCATTGATATCTGCGTAATACTGGGACTCTGCGGGTGCTGGTGCCACGAAGAAGAGCTGGTAAGTTTCCAACAGCGTACGAATGGTTTTCTGCGAGGAACTCAGCGGCTTCTTCCAACTATCCATGAGCGTGTTCACGTCGATATAGATCATCGGACGCTCGCGACCCTCCTGTCTGTCGTCAATCCAACGGATGACAGGCACCACGGAGTACATGAACGAGTGGTCGTTCATACGATGCTCACCATGGAAGCGGATGGCTGTGGGGTAATGTTCATGGAACAAGTCGTAGGTGTTCACCGTCGTATCCTCGTCGCCGAAGAGTCCCCACACATGACCCTGTTCCTCAGGAGTTACCTGAGCAAAGCACTGTTCAGTCATCTCCTTATACTCCTTCACGAGAGCCTTAGTCACCATGAAGTCCTGTATGCCGTCCTGACGGGGATTTGAGAAGTGCTGCGCCCCTATCATCCCATGCTCCTTCATCGTGTCGCCCATCTCCAAGGCAGGGTTCACGAGGATACGGTCATAGCCGTAGAGCATTTCCGCGTACATGCCACCCATCGACGTACCGATGATGAGGTCAGGCTGCTCTTGCGCGCATACATTATTTAATAAGGTAATGGCTTCCTGCGGGATGATGGGCAGGTCGGGAGCGATGACCTCGGCCTGAGGCAATACCTGACGAATGCGGCTGACCGTCCCAGACTGTCCACTGCTTCCAAAGCCGTGAACATAGAGCACCTTCTTCCCCTTGAAGAGTTCGGGGAACTGCTTGATGTATTGTTTTTGTTGTTCCATATCAGCGGCAAAGATAATCATTTTTTTCATTTCCCGTGCATTTTTTAGGAGAATTCCAATAACCAAAGACCGTTTGAATACGAATCAGTTCGACGGCCGTAATGAGTTTTTGCGACAGATTTATGGCGCATGAATGGGGTTTGTCGCAATCTGGTTGGGGTGTCGCAACAACTCGAAACGAAAAGTCGAAAAAAGTTTGGAATGGGGCGAAATCCGTCGTACCTTTGCAATGTCAAAAGGAACGAAATCCCACGACAAGAGAATAATTAAACATTTAAATAACAACAGTATTAACAATTAAAAATTAAAGAAAGGAAACAAATTATGGCAAAGACTCCAGTTTCAATGAAAGTTGACGGTTACAAGGATCGCGAAGTGTTGATGGTAACCTATGAGTTTGATCAGGCAACTGATGTAGAAGGACAGATGGCAGGTATCCCCCGTGGCGGTAAGATCCAGGTTCGTGTGAAGGCCCTGAACGACGGTACCCCCGACCTGCTGGCTTGGATGACCGAGCGCAACCTCGGCAAAAACGGTAAGATCGAGTTCTTGGAGACGAAGACGGGCAAGGCCATGAAGACCATCGAGTTCACCAACGGCTACTGCGTGGAGTTCGAGGAGAAGTGGGAAGACAAGATGGGTCACTTCGAGGAGATCACGATCACCTGTAAGGAAATCGCCATCGGCAGCGTTAAGTTCGAGAACGAGTGGGCATAAGACCACAACATTAGACATTAAAGATTAAACATTAAAGATTAAGTATTAACAATTTAAAGAATAGAAAGGAAACGAGATATGGCAGAGAATGTAACACCGGTAACCTTAGAGGTTAAGGATTTCGAGAAGAGAGAGGTCATGATGATCGACTACAAGTTTGACCAGGCTACAGACCGTGAGGGACAGATTGCAGGTATTCCCCGTGGCGGTAAGGTAAGCGTCCGCGTGAAGGCCATGAACGACGGCAACAGTCAGATGCTGCAGTGGATGCTGGCTCCGAATGATCCGCGCGACTTCACCGTAACGTTCTACAATACGGTTGACGGTTCGACGATGAAGGAGCTGAAGGGCACAGGCTGCTACTGCATCCATTACAAGGAGAAGTGGGAAGACGGTGAGGAGCACTTCGAGGAGATGGAGATCGTCTGCCAGAAGCTCGAGAACGGTCCCGTCGGTTTCGAGAACCCCTGGAAGTAATCCTATTTCTATACAGACCTTTTGACCCTCGGCAACCAATTACTTGGTTTCGCCGAGGTTTTTTTATCCAAAAGCTTGCAACTCATTATTTGTCCGTCATCGCAAGCTACGCGACAAGATACTCTTGTTAGCTATAGTTGCCGTTAGGGGTTTAGATTCTTCTTAATCGTGAAGACGTTATGTTGCCCTTCTCGGCGGTAGGTCATGTGATCGCTCATCTTGCGTATTAACATGATGCCCAGTCCTCCGGCTAATCGTTCATCACCTGGCACATTCACATCGGGATCGGATACGGTTGTAGGATCGAAGGGTTGTCCGTCGTCGGTGATGGTCATATTAAGATGGTTGTCATCGACGGTTGCCGTCATTATAATCTCTGTGGCTCCACTGTAGTCGATGATGTTTCCGATGGCCTCTTCTATCATGAGGCGTAAATGGACGGCTTCATCATTGTTGAGACGGACATCTTCTGCCAGGGTCTTCACAAAGGTCGTCATTCGTGGATATTCTTCTTTTAAAGCCTTCAGACGGATGGTGGTCGGTGACAGGCGCTGGATGGCAAACATGGTCAGATCGTCGCTTTGCTCTGCCTCTCCGACAAAAGCACCCACGGCGTGTTTCATCTGTTCAATTAGAGACTGGGGCGACAGGTTTCCATCGGCAATGGCTTTTCGGGCCACGTCGTAGATACTTTCTCTCGTAAACAGTTCTTTGTTGGCATTACGGGCCTCATTCAGTCCGTCAGTATAAAGGAACAGAATGGTGTCGGGCTCCAAGACGGTCTCCAGGGCCCGATAATCTGCATCTTCGAAGGAACCCACGGGGAAGGCCGGGGCAAAGGGCAGTTCGACAGCATCGCTGTTGATCAGCACGGGGGGCTCATGACCGGCAGAGCAGTAAACCAGCTTGCCTGACAGCAGATCAAGGACGCCCACGAAGAGCGTCACAAAGAGATCCGTGTCTTTATACTCGCTCATCGTCTTATTGATGCGCGAAACAATGACTTCAGGCTTGTCGCTATGGGCGGAATAGCCGCGGAACAGGCTCTTGGTGACCATCATCAGCAAGGCGGCAGCCACTCCCTTCCCCATCACGTCGCCAATACAGAAGAAGAGGCGGCCATCCCTGAAATAGTAGTCGAAGAGGTCGCCTCCTACGGCCTTGGCGGGCTTCAGCGTACCATACATGCACACATCGTTGCGCTCAGGGAATGTAGAGGGCAGCATCGCCATCTGGATCTTATTGGCTATACTGAGCTCACTCTCCATGGATGCCTTTTCGGCGGTAGTGGTCTTCAACTGCTCGATATAGGATGCCAACGACTGCTGCATGTTACTGAACGAATCGCGCAGGACTTTGATCTCATCGTTATGACGAATATCAGGCAACGGGGCATTGAAGTTTCCTTTGGCCACCTCGTCGGCACCCTTTGCCAGGAAGTGAAGCGATTTGGTAGATCTGCGGATGGAAGCACGACAGATCCAAAAGATGGCCTGCACGCCGATAAGGATGAGGCCGAGGATGATAAGGCCGAGGATGTACCCTGGGGTACGGAGGCTTCTCATGGGAACGGTTACGACCACGGACCAGTCGGTATAGTCGATGGCGTGGTAGAGCACCAGTGACTTCTGGCCATCGACTTCCATGTAGTCCATGCCCTTCTTGCCTTCTTTTATCTGCTGACAAACGTAGTCGTCAATCGTGTCAGGCGTGGCAGCGGCGCTATCGAAGAAATTGCCATTCATGATACGGCTTTCTTCGTCATGCAGGATATAGTGCCCTTTGTGGCTGACTATAAAGGTCTTGTATCGGGTGTTTGTGTCGTGATCGCCAAAATCCAGCACGCCTGTCTTATAGCTTTGCTTTTCGATATAGTGTACCCTCTTCAGTAGTCCCTCCCAGGATATATCGGCACCAATAACGCCTACCGTACGACCTTCCTTATCATGAATAGGCTGTACGTATGTCACCACCATCTGTTTGGCCCCTGTATCATCGTAATAGGGATCTACAAAGAAACCATTCTCAGCCGTCAATCCTTTCTGATACCATTCGGCCTTGAAATAATCGTGCTTGGCTGAGCCGATTTGCGATAGCTTAGGCTTGCCTTTCCCACGGCTGATAATATAGGGTTCAAACCAACGCCCCTGCTGTGGGTAGAAATAGGGTTCGAAGGCGGTACGGTAGCCTAATATATTCGGGTTCAACTGCAACTCTTCTTTCAGGGTTGCCATCACTTTTTCAGGCGAATCAAGGTATTGTTCCACTTCGTTCCTGACATTCCTGGTTGCCACCACATGCTCCACCATCTCCTTTTCAATTTTCTCGTTGATGATGTGCATGATGCTAAAATAGCGCATCTCAGTATCAGCGTTCATCACGTACCTGGCCGTGAAAAAGGTGATGACCGCAATGATGCCCATGATGAAGAACACCGCATAGACAATATGCTGTGTCAACCGGGTAGAGAAGGATCGGAATTTTTGGATCATTCCACCTCTTCATATAGGTTCAGGAATCCTCCAAAGTGGAGCACCTCCCTCACATTCTTGTTCATCTTAGTGATATATCCATGATGACCGGTATCACGCAGATGTTTATAGAGATTGATCAGCAAACGGAGACCCTTCGAGGAGATGTAGTTCAGGCGACTACAGTTCAACAGGATGTCATACTCATCTTGTGCATAGACGCGGCTCAGCATCTTTTCCACCTCGGGTACTGCTTCATTGTCAAGATCGCCGCAAAAGGAGATGGTCAGTCTTCCGTCTTGTTCTGCAAATCTAATATCCATACGCTGTAGGTTTGAATTAATTATTATCCGTCATCTTCATGCTCATGGCTGCCTTATTGCTATGGGCATCCTCTTCCTCCATTTTGGCAATCTCCTGCTGGGCAAATTCACCGAGCCACTTCTGGTAGGCCTCTTCGATCTCCTGAAGCTTCTTCTCGTGCATCTCATCGCGCCTGGTCTCCCAGTCTTCAGAGAGTTTGTCGAAGTACTGTCTGATATCGTCAGCCTCAGGCTCGTCTGCCAGCAGAGGGGTGAGATTGGCTGTGGCCTGCGCCTTCTCTGCCTCCATACGCGTCTTGCAGTCGTCGTACATGGTTTGGGCCGTCTGTTTCATGAAGTCATGGCGGTCATCGTTCACCTCGGGCATCGTGAGCAGGATGTAGGGCACTTCCTTCTCCACCTTCTCCAGTTTCAGGTTCACTGATTCCACCGTCAGTTTATCGATGCTCTGTTTGAATTCCGGGTGTATCATGGCGATACTCTTTGCCACTCTGTCCATGTCGTCCGTATAGTTAGGTACGATCACAAACTCATAGTCATTCTTCTTAGCCAGGGTGGCTACCTCTTCCAGATTCATCGTCTTGCCTTCCACCTGCACCTTGACGGGTAGCAATGATGCTTCCTCGGCTTTGATGCAAAGGTTCATGAAGCGGTAATTCATCTGATTTACCAATCCTGTATATCTCTCTTCCAGTTGATGATACTGGTTAATAATCGATCTCTTCATAACTATTTTTCCTTTTACTGTTTTACGTTTATGCTGCCGGGGCATCCTCGGTCTTCAACTTCGCACTCAGGCTACCACCTGCTGCGGCACCAGGAACGGCGATACCATCGCTGATGTTGCTTGACTTGAACGAAGACTTGGCCTCCAGGTTGTCGAATTGTCCCTTCGGTGCCTTGAGATCGCCCTTGACCTCGGTCTTGCCATTGACTGTGGTGTCGCCATAGACCTGCGTCTTACTGCCACCCACGTTGGCATTGCCACCGTCGAGCTGAACCACGGCCTTGCCGTCGCCCTGCTGGGCCTCGAAGGTCTTGTCGGCAAAGAGTCCCAACTCCTCGGAGACTGCCTGCAGTTTCTTGCTCTTGACGTCCTTCGACTTCGCTCCCATGTACATCTTCTCTGACACGAGCATCATCGTACTGCCTGCGGCCAGCTTGTCGTCGGTGAGTTTCTCCTTATCCACATCCATCGACTTCACAGTCACTGCCTTGGCGTTCATTGAGATAGCGCCTGTAGCCTTGCCTTCGGCATCAGCAGCCAGGAGGTCCATCTTTTCTGCGCGTACGGCAATCTTGCTGTCCTTCGTCAGAGCCTTTATGGCAGGCTTGCCGTCCTTCATTTCGTAGTCGAGGCTCTCCACGGTCAGTGTCTTCGACTTGATGATGACATCGCCTTCGGCCTTATACTCGCCTCCAGTGATCTTACCTTTGTCGTCAACCTTGATATTCGTAGGATTAGCGGTCGATACCTCGACGGTCTTAGCGGTGATGCTCACCTTTCCATCGGCCGTCAGTTGTTTCTCCTTCATTGGTTTGTCGTCGCCTTCGCAATCATAGTCGATGGCAGCTATCTTGACATCTTTCGAGAGCACTGTCACCGATCCTGTTGCCGGATACTCTTTCCCGTCAGCCGAGGGGTTGATGGTCGAGAAGGCTACATTCTCCGTACTCACGTTGAAGGCACTACCCTCAGTGAGGGTACCCTTGTCGTTGATCATGTTGACACCCATGAATGGTGTCCTCACGTTGATGCCAGCCTCTTCGTTGATGTGCAGGTTGCCATCGCCGTCGGTGGTTGTCATGCTAATGCTTTCAGCGGCAATGTTCATGGAGGCACCCGTGGTGTTGTTCTTGAAGTCGTCGCCCGTCTTGATGGCATTCTTCTCCGTCTCCAGGGCCTTTTTCCTGCGGTTAGCCTCTGCCAGGCTCGATACGATATGTATAAAATTCGAGGTAGCCTGATACAGGGCTGGCAGCACGTTGTCCATATCTTCGTGGATATCCGTCAGATCGTCGGAAACCAATCGTCCTGTGAAGATACTCGTCTCGTTGAGTTTGTCTTCCGCCTCTAATAGTTTCTGCATCTTATCGAAACAATCGTCAACGGTTTTCTTCTGGCCATCCACCTGCTTCTCGTATTCACTGATCTGCTTTGTCAGTTGCTTGATATGGGCCTCAATCTCCTCTTTGCGTTTCTCGGCTGATACCGTTGCTTCTATCTGCATGTTATTGGTAGCGTGTATGCGTATGCCACCGCGTCCTGCCGGGGCAGGCATCTGCGAGAAGGCATCGGTGGCATCGTCGCTCTGCAGTACGATGTCGCAGGCCTGATTCACAATCTCAGATGTCTCGCACACCACATTCTCCAGTCCGTCGGTACCAGGATCCACTGCCATCTGTCGGATACTGGGGGCTCGGCTCACAATAGTACCCGTACTACCGGCACCTTCCAAGTCAACCTCACTACCCTTGATGATCACCTTACCCTTACAACCCAGCAAGTCACCACTGTAATCGACATTACCTATCACGATTTCAGGTGCAGAAATCACGATGCGCTGATCGTCACGATAATACTGACCACACTCTATCTTGTTGTAGATGTCGGTTTTCAACTGCTGAACCTCAGCCTTCTGCTTGTGAATCTCTTCCAAGTCTTTCTGAACACTCTGCCGGAATTCGTCCAGCGTCTGTTTCCACTCACTAAAAATATAATCTGCCATACTATATTACTCCTATATTAATCATCTTCTTCGAGGTTGAACACTTCACCGTTAACATTACCCTGTACTACACCTGCCGCAGGCTGTTGAGCTACCGCTCCGATAGCATTCAGGGCTTGGCGGATAGGTCTCATGAAGCCATTAATCTTCTGGTCGGCTTCATCGCCAAGTTGGGCTCTTGTGAATTTACCTCCACCGAATTTTGTTTCCACAGCCGTAATACGATCTCCCAACTGGTAAGTGTTATTATCTGAGAACAGTATCTTGCCGTTCTTGGCCTTACCCCAACTGTAATACTCGCGAATCGGTCTGACGAAATCGATTTTCTGGAGGAAATCTCCTGCGATAGTGCCAATCAGTCCAGTGTCCTTCTCTATGATCTGACCTTCGGTGATAGACAGGTTTGTCACGTAGTTAACCCATGTGGCATTTAACAAATTGTCTTCCGTTTCAGGTATGACCAATTCTCCCTGCACACCTTGTGCTTTGTCCTTGATGCCCCAGTCGGTTAGCAGATTCACTGCCACTCTGCGTTTCAAAGCTAACTTATGTCCATTGTTGTCCAAAGAATTCACTATTTCTTCGGTGAGTTCCTTGAATTCTGCGTTCCCATCTGTCAGCAGTGTATTATAGTAATAGGTACCTTTCAACCTTTCTGGGTCAAATGCCTTCTTAAACGCTTCAATAAAGTCCTTGGGGACAAATCGGGTAAAGGTACCAAAGTAGTAACCAACATCCCATGTTTGCTGGTAGTTCTTAATATGAACTTTACGTAGGTTTTGTATGCTCTGAAGCAGGGCGTTGGCTTTCTTGACGATATCGGCTCTGTGCTCTTTACGCATTTTTATAACATACCTTCTTTGCTTTGTTACATTGTCAGTTTCGATGAACATATAAGTTCTGCCTCTATTGCGGCATGCCGTAGTTATAACAGCATTGTTGTTTACGCCTACCTCATCATCTACAAAATGCAAGTCTGTTTCTTTGATATCCTTCGTATTCTTATTCCAAAGCAATGCCTTCATGTCGTTGTAGTCATTGCAGTACTTTTTGCCAGTATTTGAGAAATTCATCATATCACCAATAGCGTCTTCAAACTCTATTCTCTTGTCGATACAATCTCTGTAAAGCTTCTTGTAGTTCTTGATCAGATCATTCACGCAAGGGTCAATCTTGCTTATCAGCTTCACAATCGCCGGAGCCATCTTGAACGTGTTGTTCACCTTCGACTTGTATTCCTTCTCCAGGATCGCCTTGCTCTTATACGAGTCATTATCCATCGGATAACCAGCCTGGGCGCCACCAGCTTCCAACTTCAGGAATCTGTTCGACTGAATCTCCAACAGTCCTTCTTGAGGCTTCCAGCCCACTTCGAACATCGTACGGAGCAGCGACAGGTCGAACACGTTCATAGCCAGGCTCTCAAGTTTCTTAGCCACAATCAGAGCCGCATCGCCCATCACGGCAGCAAAACTTTCACCAGAATCCGAACTGGCACGGCTGATAAACTTATTCTTGATGTTGGTACCCGATACCAGTTTCAGGTTGTTACCAGCCTCAATGGTCACGTTCTTACCAGCGATCTTCACGTCGCCATTAGGAGCGCTCACGGTGATACCCGTAAAGGCGTTAATCTTCACGTCGCCCCACGCTGACTTAATGCTCACGCTACGATCATCGGTAGAGCCCTTGATGCTGTAGATGCCGTAGTAGTCGCAAATCTCCGTACTACCCTCAAAATATTTACTCTTATCCTTATCAAGGATACAGCTCAGCGGATCCATTCCTGGGCATAGGCCCTGTATCATCTTCAAGCCTGGTGTCAGACTGGCGGCAAAGGCCGTGTAGCCTGCACCCGTACCGTCGCTGACGCGCAGACCGTGAGCCGCAGGACTCATCATTGCGATGCTGCTGGTTTTCAAGGGCGTTGGTATCTTCTGGTTCACGGCACCAATGACGTAAGGACGCTCAATATTGCCGTTCACGAAATCCACGAGCACCTCCTCGTCTTTGTAGTGACGCCCATGCACACCGGCACCACCTGTCGCTGCATTCTGGGCAAACAGCAGCCATGGTGAAGCCGTATCCGAATCATCCTGCCACTCAAACTTCACCCTGACACGGTTAGAGCGTAGCGGATCGTCATCATCCACCACCTTCGCATGCTGTACGCTCGACTTCCTGATGTGACCAGACTCCAGGAATGGAGGGAAGTAGCCCGTGTAACTAAATTCCTCATCCTCATTCTTCTTGTTCTTTACTTTGTAGGTCATGGTGTCAATAGCCACACCTGTTGCCTCGTAATACATCGAAGAAAGATCCTTTTGATAGCCCTTCAGCTCCACCACGAGATACGTTTCGCCAGCCACCTTGATCTTCTCTCCCAACTTCAGGTTGGGGTAAGTGGTCAGGAAGTCGATTTTCATCGCCTCGCGCCCAGCCGTCAACTCCATCTTCAGCAGATGGGCATAGTCAGCAACACTCAGAATAGGATTATACTCCGAGAACTGGTTAAACTTGTTCTGATCTGAATTAAACTGTGCAGGCGCCTTATCAATGGCTTCTTTCGTAAAGTAATTATTGTCGAATTTTTCATTCTTCTGGTTTTTCTTGATTTCAGCCAGTCCCCATGCCACGAGGTCATCCACCACCGTGTTGAGCGCCCAGGCACCCAGCGACTTGTTGTTAGCAAACAGCGAGGCGATCTTGCTCATGATATACTTGTCCTGACCTCCATCCGGATTGCCGAGCGAGTTAATCTGAGCCTTCACTACGTCATACTCTCCCTTCGTCATCGGGTTGTCCAGCATATTCGCGTCGGCAGTGGCCTGCGAGTGCAGTCCTTTATCATTGGCCATAGCGGCCGTGGCATCGATGGCGCAATAGGTACGGCTGTTGTACTTCTCCACCAAGGTAGGCTCGGCCTCGTTGTTGTAGCCCACGTTCAACTTGCCGTTCTCGTAATACAGGAACTCGCCCCAGCGGTTAGTAATGCGCTTCAGGAAATCGTAATAGCTCTCGTTATACTGAACCAGATAGGGAAAGATGTGCTCCTTGCCGCCTTTCACCACGTGCTGCATCTGCGAATGGTTAATGGCTACTGCAGTATCGGTCTTGTATGGCAATACAAATTTTTCTTTCTGTTCATCCAGTACCTCGCTCAGTCTCTTGGCCACAAACGTACGACAACTCTCGTCGATGGTCATCTGATAGTCAGGGCTATAGATGGTCAGTTTCACATATACATCCGTTGCCGTGTAGAGCGGTTCTATCTTTTGCACATAATAATCGTTGCAAATGGTGTAGTTGTCATTACAAATTGCCTCTACCTTCATTTTCAGGAACATGTCTTCCAACTGCTTTTTGCTGGGAAGTACGTTCGATCCTTCATTGGCATTCTTGATGTGCAATTCGGTCATCATCACATTCGGGCTATACATCTTCTTTGTATAACTGATATCCTGGATGCTGATGTTAAAGAGCGTCTCGTCGTTCTTCACCATCATGTGACCGCTTTTCTGATCTGAACCTGTTGACATCTCCAGATTTCCCTTTTCCACCTTTTGGGAATCCACAGGAACGATGTCCGCCTCTGTCGGAACATAAATCCTTAATGTAATCTTATTAATAATGTCTGCCATAACACGTATTTGATGTATTGTCTTGAAAATTAATAATTTGTTTTGGTTGCAAATTTAAGAAAAAAGCGAGACATGCCTATCATTTTTCCGATTTTTT
>Ga0265298_10008533_pt1 | contig 12301 bp, 14 predicted proteins | sample AusTroGonzalo_MG_3_FD_193486 | JGI IMG/M metagenome (GOLD analysis project Ga0265298, IMG submission 193486) | Bovine rumen microbial communities from tropical cattle in Woodstock, Queensland, Australia - Gonzalo_01 | ecosystem: Host-associated > Mammals > Digestive system > Stomach > Rumen ...
ATACCGACCTGACCGCAGGCAGCGAGAGTCTGGCAAAGCGGGTTGTAATCGAGCAGATGCCGCCCAACACCATAGAAGTGCTCAATGAGGGCAAGGTCGATCTCAAGACCGTCGAGCTCTCGCATGTAATCGGAATAAAGCTTGACGACGTCAACGCACCGAGGACATGCGGCATATTCCGCGAGGTTACGGGTCTCAAATGGTATGATATCGGAAAGATGCCGCTGATATTCAAGTTTGACGACGTCACGCTCTTCGACCCCAAGGTTTCGCAGAAGATAACCATCAATATCGAGAACACCCCCAAGGACGAGGTAGAGCCGTTCGCGCTTGCAATGACCAACGACTCACGAAAGTCCGCGGGTCTTGTGGGTGTCCGCGGTGTCGCAAGCAAAGACTTCGGTCCGACATCCGAGCCTTTCGAGGCCACAAACATAATCGGACGCGTAATCGAGACCGAAAAGATTGCGTCCCTTAAGGAAGGCGACACGGTCTATATAAGGGAGGTGCGGTAAATGCCCAAAGAATACAATCCCGAGTTTGTCGGCACCGTTACAAAGTATGTCTTTGTCGAATCGCCCGATATAACCCCGCAGCATCTCTCGATAAGAGCCTACGAGATCTCGCAGGGCGTCATGATAAAAGAGACCTGTTTCGGTCTTCAGATAACCGGAATGCCCGAAGATGTGGAGAAGGTTATCGCCGCCCTGCGCGAGATGGACCCGTATCATATCCTCGTGAAAGACCGCGGTTTTCCGCCCGGCGACAAGAGGAGATGCCGTGCAAACCTCGGCGGTGCAAGACCCGGGTATTTCGGTCACGAGTTCGAGATGGGTCTTCTGCGCCATATCTCGAAAGGACTTAAGGCTATGGAAAATGGTGTAAAGCCCGATGAAAAATCCGTGAATGCCATCACATATCACGACAAACCGCTTATCGACACGGAGCGTCTGGAAGAGATTGCGGTCTCAAAGAGCAGAGAGTCGGCGAACAAAGAGGCAGACACAGGTGCCGCGAACAACAGAATAACAAAATAAAAAGGAGTCCAAATATGTCAAAAGTTTTTATTTATCCGTCTACAAGCCTGATTCTCTCGGATATGGTCGCAAGATTCGGGCATGAACCGCTCGGAGCCGCAATCAAGATCCGCGAGAGGATACAGACGCCGGGTTTTGACTCGCCGCCGCTTCAGATGACCCCCGAAGACCCGAAGAAAGGTCTGAAATATGCGGCTGTCGAAGTTCCCGCGGGCGTTCGCGGAAGAATGGCAATCTTCGGTCCGCTCATCGAGGAGGCGGAAGCGGCTGTCATAGTCAATGACTCCGATCTGGCGTTCGGATGCATGGGCTGCGCAAGAACAGACGAGCTTGTAAAGTTCATGATCCGTCAGAGAAAGGATATCCCCATACTCGAGATAGTATACCCGACCAACGAGGACGAGGGACTTGCCTTTGTCGACAGCATAAAGAATTTCCTTGACGGACTTTCCGCAAAGGAGGTGCCGAAATGAACGATGCCGATCAGAAAGTAAGAGTCGCCCAGTTATCCTGCGGACCCGAGCACAGCGGCGTTCAGAAGGAGATTGACGAAGCGGCCGCGGCGGTCAACGCCGAGATGTTCTTCCCCGACGTCACCCTTAAGGACGTAAAGAAAGCCTACAAGGAGTTCGGTCTGGAGGCAAGATCCGCCGACCTCAAGCTTGCGATTGCGAGGGCAAAAGCCCTTGTCGACGGCTCGGTCGAGGCGGATGCGGTCTTTATCGCGACCTGCTTCAGATGTTCCGAAGCCGCGATTGTCAGAAACGAGTTGAGGCGCTATATCCACAACAACTCGACGCTCCCCGTCGTCAGTTACTCGTTTACCGAGAGGACGACATCGGGAACTCTGCTTACAAGGATGGAAGCACTGACTACGATTGCAAAACGCAGGGCGCTTCTGGCGCGTGAGAAGCAGGTCGGCATCACTCTCGGTATCGATTCCGGTTCGGCGACGACAAAGGCCGTCGTCATGAAGGATAACGAGATCGTGGGCACGGGCTGGACGCCGACCACCGAAGTTCTTAAGAGCGCCGATATCGTCGTCAACGACGCCCTTACGATGGCGGGTCTGAAGATGTCGGATATTCAGGCAATCGGCACCACAGGATACGGACGTTATCTCATAGGCGAGAAGATGAAGGCGGACATCATTCAAGAGGAACTGACCGTAAACTCGAAGGGTGCCGTCTATCTTGCCGACCGCCAGCACGGAGAGGCGACCGTAATCGATATCGGCGGTATGGACAACAAAGCCATCTCGGTTCAGGACGGTATCCCGGGAACGTTCACCATGGGCGGTATCTGTGCTGGTGCATCGGGACGTTTCCTCGAGATGACCTCAAAGCGTCTCGGCGTTGACATCACCGAACTCGGACCGCTCGCAATGAAAGGACTCTCGAAGGAGGTTCCGATGAACAGTTACTGTATTGTCTTCGGAACACAGAGTCTTGTCAACGCTCTTGCCGAAGGTCACTCAAAGGAGAATGTGGCGGCAGCGGCATGCAGAAGCGTTGCCGAGCAGGTCTTCGAGCAGCAGCTTCAGGAGGTCGATATCAAGGAGCCGGTCATCATGGTAGGCGGAACCTCGCTGATTGCCGGTCTCGTCAACGAGATGGGAAGACTTCTTCAAACCGAGGTCGTCGTTCCCCCGTATTCACAGTATATCGGCTCGGTGGGCTCGGCTCTTCTGGCATCGGGATTTATCGACGAGAAGAAAAAGGGTGAGTAAACATGGCTCTTGATTACTTTGAGGTTGAATGCCGCGAGGAATCAGGCAGACTTGCGTATAAGGACATAGCCGCCGACGTACTGCAGGATCTGGACTTAATCAAAGTCGTCAGTAAACTCTATATCCGAATCGATCTCGACTTCCCGTTCTTCTTTGCCGCAGGCGTCTTAAGGAAGATGCCGCCGCCTGTGAAGATATCGGACTTTGCGGGCGTGATGGTGCGCGACGGCAATATCGTTCTGGACATTACGGATGAGCGCTACATGGCGCAGATGCTCACGGTTCTCTGGGAGAGATACGGTCGCGATCGCGTTATCCAGCCCGACCGCTTCACGGTTACCATCGATTCCTCGATAGCGGAAGCAAAGGAGATTGAGGATACGGTTGTCTTCGATCAGCGCCGATCAATCTATAAGGATCTCCTCTATGCTCTCCAGTGGATAGCGCCCGAAGGATTCAGAGTCCGCCGCGAATGGGTCGACGATCACCGTTTCTGGTATGTCTCGAGCGAGAATACCCTGTCGCCGCAGGCAATCGACGGCATAATCTCGGAGAAGATGGCCATGCTTGCCGCGGACGGCGAAGACGGGGGTGCTTTTGCATGACTCTGGTTCCCGTGACCTATAAAGGCGGAGTATACCGTCACGACATCATCGTCGATCTGATAGACGATCTCGGCGGATACATAATTCAGAAGCAGGTCGTGGCGCAGGATGTCTTCCTTCAGTCCCTGATTCCGAAAGAGGATATCGAACTGGTAAAAGCTACGGGACGCCCCCTCGGCGGAGAGGTTATCGAGTCGCCGCTTGTCGGCACCGAGATTGCCATAGTCTCGCCGAGCCTTGACATTCATCATCTGCCGCATACCTCCTGCGATGTCGCGGAGTATCTGCGCCGCGTTGGTGCGAAGACCAACATGGTAGGTCTGTCACGCGGTTTCGGAAAGCGTATCGCCAACCTGAGCATAGAGGAACGCGATATCATAAACGAGCACGACTGTGCGGTATTCATGCTCGGCAATTTCGAGACCTGCATCGAGTATAAGATGCATTCTCTGAGGCGCGGAATCACGGTCCCAATCATTGTCACCGGCGGACCCGACCGCGAGACGCTTAAGCGCATAATAGAGCCGTCGGTCGACGGTTATGTCGGCGGACTGGGAAGAATAGGTCACCGCATGAAGAAGCAGGAGGGCGAGATTGAGTATCTCGACAGGCTTATCGATGAGGTTTCGGGCGTTCTCGACATCCGCCGCGAATCGATTGCCAAGGATCCGCTCTCGGTATCCCCCGCAAGGCTGATGTCGGTCATAGACGAAGACCTGGGCATTACCAAAGGTTCGACTCATCCCACGCCGGTTACCGTGCAGATTGCCGGTCTTCGCGTAAAGATACCGTATGGCGAGTATGCGGATTACGTGGCGTCGATAAAGATAGACGACAGCGTTAAGGTCGGCGATGTTGCCGAGATCCTGCCCTCAAGGATGCGCGACTACATTCTGCTCAGGATAAAACCGTTCTCGGATACGGGCATTATGGTCTGAATATTAGTAATCCCCTGAATCCCCCTGAATATTTCCGAACCGCTCCTGCGGAAAGTTAATCCTGCGGAAAGATCATCTCCCCTCACCCCTTTTTTGCCATGCCGTGTACAATCCAAAGGCATATTACTTATAAGTTTAATTAACTAAAGTCAGGTGTATTTTTGACAGACTTGTTTGAGGAGATTATCCGCGAAATATATGACGACGGCACGGAAAAAACCGCGAATCACTTAATCAGGAGGGTTAAGGAGAGAGACGGCGATGTTCCGCTTATTTTTACGAAGATGGCGGAGCGACCCGAGGTTCTCATATCGCATCTGCTTTACAAGACCTCGATTGCCGAGACGAGCGCTCTCGATCCGAAATGCGTGGAACTGATAAGTCTTGCCGTGGGTGCGGCACTGAACTGCCGTCCCTGCACGGAATACCATATGAGATCCGCGCTTAAGAAGGGTGTCTCGAAGGATGAGATCCTCGAAGCCGTTCTTCTTGCCGGTATGCTGGCGCAGTCTTCCGTGCTTGCCGACGCATACCGTGTCCTCGACTCCGAGGACATCTGCTCGGACGGTTCATGTTCGGTAGGGGGAATAAGTTCAAAATAAAAACCATATTTATGTCTTAAATTCGTTTTAAACTTCTAAGAGGTACTTTTGATATTCTCAATTATCCGTAAAAGTTTCTGGTAGGAACTATTTCTTTAGAAAGATTGTCACCGCGTTTTATCAAAAGTTTAATTTTTCAGGTATGGACAATCCCCGAGTATGCATGATTGCAGATAAAAAATGTGTGAGTGATAGGGTTGCTTAATTGTACAGTAACGGCTAAAAAAATCAAAAACAGCACAACTTTTTTATTGTAGCATATGATATTATACTATTAAGGATTTTTAACGTCCTGATGGAGGAAATTATGAAAATAGGTTCTAATCTGTCGAGTTCTTTTGCATATGCAAAAGACGGTTTATTTGGACATTGGGTGAAATGGATTAAGCTTATGATCTCGGTGATCATTTTCCCATTAATTGATGGATATACGCTTAAAATTTACCGTGGCGAAAGTCCTGCACCTGATATCGATGACTGGGTAATTACATTCATGGATGGTATAAAAGTATTCATTATTAACTTTGTATATGCCATTCCTGCTATAATTGTTGGTGCAATTCTTGGTATCTTTGTCACCATTATATTAGGAATTGTAGGTATGCTATTTGCGATTATACCTGTTATTGGGCCAATTATCACAGCTATTCTGGAAGTGTGTGCTTTCTTTGGTATACCACTTACTATCGCAGCGTTGTATTTCTTGTTAATTGGACCGATTCAAGCATTTGGACTAATCAAATTTGCACGCACAGGCGAATTTGGTGCGGCATTTGACTTTAATTCAATCATCGAGAAAATAAGGTCTATTGGCTGGCTTTCATATTATATTCAGATGATTGCAATGATATTGGCTTTCATTATAGTAGCTGTTGTATTATATCTGGTTCTATCTTTAGTCTTAGGTTTAGTCTTTGGTATAGTAATTGGTATTCTGGTTGGTAATGCAGTTGCTGCTGCAGCTATTGGTGGCGTAGTATCGTTGGTTTTGGCGCTTCTTATTGAGTGCATTTTATCACCAATCTTCATACTTTGGGGAGCAAAGTACATCTGCAACATTTATGACAATGCATAAATGTGCATGAACAAACAACATTTTTTTATTTTCCTTTCTCTGAACTGCGTTTAATCAAATTTTCCATTTATATAAGCCCACGTATCTATCCATTATCATTTTAGGTATTATTTTTGCCTATTATCAGTTACTGTACTTTCGTAGATTCAGTCGCATTTCAGTCAGAATATTTTTGACCGAAAAAGACGAGAAATATGACAGGGTATTATGGAGATAAAGAAAGATGATGCCGCGCTGCTTGTCGCGGTTATGGTTATCGGAATCGTCTGCGGGTCACTGCTTACGTTTCTTGCGGTCTCGGTAGCGCAGGGCGGCGGTTCCGCGGATCCCATCGTAGGCAAGTGGGCGGGAACGACATCGTTTGCTTACGTCTTTTCGCTTCAGTCGAATCTCTTCTTCTATGACGACAACACCGGCAATGCCGTCTTCGAACTGTCGGCACCCGTCATTGGCACGCAGAGAGCCGGATTTGATTTTTCATGGGAGAAGACGGGGAAAAACGAGTATACCGCGAGCAACGGCGCCGTGAAACTTCCGTTCACAATGTCGGATAAGAAAGGCACAATAACGACAACGGTAAGTCCGAAGGCAATCGGCTACGATATGAGCATCGATGTTGCGGCTTTTGATCTGAAATACGTCAAAGTATAGATAATCAGGTAAAATAGATAAATCAGGTAAATCTCCGTTAAATGCGGCTCAGATCATGCCGCATGCCTCGAGTTCGAATATTCTCCCGACCATGGCGGCATCATCCTCGGAAAATTCGGCGATATGCCTGATAACAATATCTTTTGCCTCCTCGGAGAGGCAGCATACGCTCTCTTCGCCGCTGACAATAAGCTGTGTGAGATACTCCCAGTCTTCGCGCGAGAGATTTGATAGACGGCGATCGAAGTCCTCCGTGCTCTCGGCGATATGGTTGCACAGCGGCGGCAGGATGGACTTGAACTTTACGTTCGCCGACGGACAAAGTTCCTGTTCGTTCTCGGGCGCAAGCGTCCTGAGTATCTGTAAATCCCTTTCGGATAGTTCACGTGCCATGGTTAGTCGTCTCTTTCAGAATCTGTATCTGTCTCTCTTTTTCTTCTCGTTTTCGTTGTATGCATAGACCGCAACCGCGATAACGACGATCACAGCCGCAATCGCGCCGATGATGATTAGGGATGAATCTCCGTTACCGCCGTTGCCCGAATCAGCGGTTGCCGGCGGTGCCTGCGGCGTCTGAGTGCCCGCGGAGACCTCATCGGCGGTCGATACGGTCGGCGCAGGCGTCGCCGGCGTGGGTGCGGTCGTAATCGGGGCAGACTCTGTCGGCATCACGGTCGGAGACTCCGTATTTGCTGCGGGTTGTGGATTCAGCGACATCGTGACCCCCGAATTCTTATCGGGATCGCCGGTATCCGTGTATGCCGTCAGAGTAGGCGCCATGATTCTGACATTGATGTAGGAATACTCCGCCTGCGAGAGATCGTGCCTGTTTTTCGGTTTATTTACGATATATACGATATAATTGCCGTTATCGAGGATCCTGCCGCTCTCCGTCGTGCGCCACTTGTAACTCCAGCGGTTGTTCTTGACGGTCAGCCTCAGGAAGGTAGACGGATCTCCCGATATCGCCGGCTGGGAGAGATCCTCGAGCGACACCCCTCCCGACGGCAGATTCGGACCTATGACGAAGAGATATACATAATCCGAACCTGTCGCACTTCCCGAGAGTTCCACGGTGTTGCCGGAATATGTCGTTACCGTACCTGCGGCGCCTGCGGACTGTACCGTAAGGAACAGTGCCAGTATTACCGCCGGAATCAAAAAAGTCCTGCGGGATATTCCGTCCATGTGAGCGCTCATATTCATATGTAGACTATGAGTCTGCGGTTAATTTATATCTATCACACTTGTCAGAGTTGTTGAAATAAAGGCTGCGGGAATGCGGTTTTAATGCTCGGGTGATGCCGAAGCGATGCCGCAGTGATGCGGCAGTACAATCGCATATAATTAATATAATACGGTATAACCCTTCAATATCGATAAAATGGCAGGAAAAATATTGGTCGCATACGCAACCAGATACGGTTCGACGCTCGAAGTCGCGGAACGTATTGCGGAAAAACTCGAAAAACTCGGTCACGAATGCGACTGCATGGACTTTCAGGACGTTGATGACATAACGAAATACGGCGGAATCGTAGCCGGCAGTGCAATTCAGATGGGCAAATGGCTTCCCGAGGCAAAAGAGTTCATGGAGGGAAAACGGGTCTATTTATCTAAAATACCCGTGGTATTGTTCTCATTGGGCATCACACTCTCCGACCCTACCGATCACGTGACCCGAAAAGCCCTCTTTGCCACGGATGAGATCTGCCAGTACGTGACTCCGAAAGAGATAAAACTCTTCGCCGGCAGACTCATTCGCGATGAACTCATCGACGCCGACAGGGATCTGGTAATCCTCGCAAAACCGCCGTTCGGGGATTTCAGGGACTATAAAGAGATAGAAAAATGGACCGAAGAGATTGAGTCGAAGTATTTCCGTGACCTTCTCTGAGAAATACTGAGAAACACGACGCGACCCGGCACGCTGACCGACAGACCTGCCGGGCGACACTGCCCCGGCAGATACTGCCAAGCGGATCCCGTTGCCAAAGCAGATACCCCTAAAACCATATCACTCTTTTTATTATTCGCACTGTCCTATAGTATTACAAAGGTAGTGTAAAGGGGATATTCAGATATGGATCCGGATTTTGAAAAAGTGCAGACATTTATTCGGGAGTCGCAGGGGACTGAATTCAGCTCTCCGAGATCCGTCTTCAAAAAAGGCGAAGAGGAGAAATTTTCCTATTATACCTCGGATGACAACCCCGACGAACTTCTCTTGATAAGTTCGGACGGCTCCGAGACGGCATTATCCGTGGGTCTTGTAAACGAGGCGGTATTATATCTTCTGGATATCAAGATTGCCGTCATCGCGCCCGAATCCACCGCCGGTTCCGTTCTTTCGCTGGAGGAGCATCTGGAGATCTGGCACAACGGCACTTCCGAGACGCCGTTCGACTCGAAAGTTGTCCCCTATATCGCCGACCTTATTGTTCTCTCGGGGATAGCCGCATACGGCTGGGCAACCGCGGGCGACGGGGAGAAGCTTGCGGCGATTGCCTTGAAGACGGTTACTCCGAAGAAGCACACGGCTCCGAGAGCGAAGGAGACCGCGGAAGACGTGAAAGGCTCGAAAGGTACGAAAGGCACGGCGGATTCGACCGGTGCGACCGAAAACAGATCGGTCACGCGCAGGTCTTCGGATAAAGCGGCTGCGGCATCATACGCGTCGTCGATCTCTTCCGCAGGCGCAAGATCCGCGGGACGAAAGACCGCCGACGGCACCAACTGCATGCCGAAAGGCATAGCCCTCATCACCTACTCCGTAAAGGACGGGGTCACATCCGAGATTGCATGGTCGGTCAAGAACTCCTTTGTCGACGGCGGCATAGAGACCGAGGTCAAATCGATTCAGGATGTCGAGGACGTCAGAAAATACAGTTTCGTCGTTGTGGGTGCGGGGCTTAAAGAGAACAGGCTCGCCCCCGAGGTTATCGAATTCGCAAAACTTCACAGGCACTGGCTCTCCAAAAGACCCGTGGCTCTCTTCATTGTCGGCGAATCCCTCAAGGATATCGACGACGAGAAAGTTATCGCCACAAAAAAGATTGCGGAGTCGTTCACGCGCATACTCGACGTTGTCGATATCGGAATGTTTGCCGGCAGGGTGGATGCCGAAGATCTGACCATGCGCGAGAGGCTCTTCGAGAAGGAGAGAATCGGCGATTTCCGCGACTGGAGAATCATAGGCGAATGGGCTGACGACATGAAGAACGCCTGCCTCAAATACAGGAATTCGAAAAACTGACACGCAAAAGAATTAAAAAAAGAAAAAATCCTATTTTATCGAATATCTTTATTATATAAATATCTTTTTATACGAGTTTTAAGAGTTTTTTGACCAGATTGTCGACCTGCCATTCCGCCGTGCCTATGTAGTTGTCCGGAAGCAGAAGTGCATCAATCTCTTCTCTCGAAAGATACTTCGAGACCTGCGGCTTTGAGGCAAAGATCTCGGCGACCGATGTCTTTGACTCAATCGCCGTCATACAGGAGACCCTCACAATCTCGTGGGCATTCTGCCTCTCCATTCCTCTCTTTGTAAGTTCAATCATGACGGACTCCGCCATATTTACGCCGTGGAGGAGATCGAGATTCCTTCTGATATTCTCCGGTCTTAACCTTACGCCCTCGAGGACTTTTATCATGACGGTCAGGATATGATCCGCAAGAATCGATGCCTCGGGGAAGACAACCCTCTCGCAGGAGGAGTTAGTGAGGTCGCGCTCGTCCCAGAGAGTATTGTTCAGGAGAGCCGGCTCGACAAAGGAGCGCACGATTCTTGCAAGACCGCAGACCTGCTCGGACTTAATCGGGTTGCGCTTGTGCGGCATTGTCGATGAGCCGACCTGATTCTTGCCGAAAGCCTCTTCCATCTCGCCGATCTCGGAACGCTGCATCATGCGTATCTCGACGCCGATCTTATCGAGAGTGGTCGCCATGTTTGCGAGGAACATGACATACTCGGCATGGCGGTCGCGCTGAATCAGCTGATTCGAGACATCGACCGCGTTTAAGTCGAGATACTTCATCATTGCCGTCATTACCGCATGACCGTCCTTACCCATCGACGCCTGCGTTCCGACAGCGCCGGTCATCTGCCCCACGGCGACACGCGGGCGAAGTTCGTTGAGTCTCTCGATATGTCTGGCAACCTCCGCCGCCCAAATGGCAAAACGCAGACCGTATGTGGTCGGCACACCGATCTGACCGTGTGTCCTGCCGGCGCAGACGAGTTTTTTGTTCTCCTCCGCTTTCTGAAGGAGAATGCCCAGGAGTTTTCTGAGTTTCTTCTCGATTATCTCAAGGCTGTCCCTCATCTGAAGACCCGTTGCGGTATCGAGGATATCGTTGGAGGTCGCACCGTAGTGTATCCAGCGTCCCGATTCGCCGGTGACCTCGGTAACGGCTTTGACAACCGCCATCATGTCGTGATTGATCTCCGCTTCAATCTGATTTGCCCTCTCAAGGGTCGCATTCATTGCCTTTGCGGCGATATTGTCGGCATCTTCTTTAGGTATGAGACCTACGTCGCCCTCTGCCTTTGCAAGCGCAATCTCGGCTTTAACTATTGATCTGAATCTGTGTTCCTCGTCCCAGATCCCGCGCATCTCCGCAGTTCCGTAACGGTAGTCTATTGGGTGGATAGCCATATGCTTACATATTGGTCATAGGATTGTAAAATTATTGGGATTGAGTTGCGGCATATCGGATAAGAGTATAAGATGCAAAGAAAAAGATCGTAAGATCGTAAACGAAACAAGTTCGAAAAAAGTCCGAAAAAGGTCCGAAAAATCGTAAAATAAAATTAGATCTTTTGTCGAATCACTCTTTTATCCTGTATTCAGCATCAATGACCTCGCTCTTGACATCTCCCTCCTCGGGTATCAGAATCCATGCGCAGAGATATATGAGGATCATTATGCCTACCGAGCAGAATGCAAGCACAATAAACAATATTCGGATGAGATTGGAGTCAATGTCCGTGTTTTTTCCGAGACCTCCGCAGACACCCGCAATCATCCTGTCATCTTTTGAGCGGTATAGTTTATCCATATCTGTCTCCGATAATTCCCTGACGGAATACATTCAGTGAATATTCTTTTATTCTTCTATGGTGCTTTTGCAATATCAATATGTTTGAACAGTCACGGTTGCGTGAAGAGTCATGAAGAGTCGGGCTGCGTGACCGGTCGGGGTTCGCATTTCACTTTTGCGGCGCACGGATAGTATTATTACATGATGTATTGGCAACATAATAACTGACAATGAATTCTTATGAAGACTGGTTTGCGTATGACACATACCGCCCGCACCAGAAAGAGATGCTTGATTTTGCGGCGGAATGCGTGAATAAACAGCAGACCTGTCTTATCGATGCGCCAACCGGCAGCGGAAAATCGAGCGTGCTCTCCGCGCTTCTTGCTCAGGCAAACGGCAGGAAGATTATAGTCGCGGTAAGAACCGTTGCCCAGCTCAATATCTTCATCCGCGAACTTGAGCTTATCAAGAGGAAACAGCCGCGGCTTAAGGTCTCGTATCTTGTCGGCAAGAGAAAGATGTGCATGATGGGCGGCGAAGGCGACGTCTACCGCATGTGCGAAGGACTCAAGACCTTCTCGACCTCACTCATGCGCGAACGCGCCCAGAAAGGCT
>Ga0265298_10008535_pt1 | contig 12299 bp, 8 predicted proteins | sample AusTroGonzalo_MG_3_FD_193486 | JGI IMG/M metagenome (GOLD analysis project Ga0265298, IMG submission 193486) | Bovine rumen microbial communities from tropical cattle in Woodstock, Queensland, Australia - Gonzalo_01 | ecosystem: Host-associated > Mammals > Digestive system > Stomach > Rumen ...
GCGGGGACCAGGGTCTCCTTGATGGCGCGCGGGATGGCCCAGCGGATGAGGTTGAATTCGCCACCGGCCTTGTCGTTGGTGCCGGACTTGCGGGAGCCGCCGAACGGCTGCAGGCCAACCACGGCGCCTGTGGGTTTGTCGTTCACATAGAAGTTGCCGGCCGCATAGCGCAGCTTGTCGGCGACTTTCTGCACCAGCAGACGGTCCTGTCCGAACACGGCGCCCGTCAGGCCATACGGGGAGGTGGTGTCGCAGAGTTCGACCGCGGCATCCATGTCGGCATCTTCATACACGTAGACAGTCAGCACGGGACCGAAGATCTCTTCCTCCATGGTCTTGAAGTGCGGATCTTTGGCCACGATGACCGTCGGCTCCACGAAGTAGCCCTTGCTCTTGTCGCAGCCACCGCCGATGACGATCTCAGCGTCCGGACTGTTCTTCGCATAAGCAATGTTGGCGGCGATGTTGTCGAACGACGCCTCGTCGATCACGGCGTTGATGAAGTTGTCGGGGTCGCACACGTCACCCATCTTCGCTTCAGCCGCGAAGGCTTTCATGCCTTCCAGGATCTTCGGCCACAGCGACTTCGGAACGTACATGCGGGAGGCGGCGGAGCACTTCTGGCCCTGGAATTCGAAGGCGCCGCAGAAGGCTGCGGTAGCCACGTCTTCCGCTACGGCGGTCGGGGTCACGAAGATAAAGTCCTTGCCACCCGTCTCACCCACCAGGCGAGGATAGTTCACATAGTTGTCGATGTTCTCGCCCACCTGGCGCCAGAGCGTGTTGAAAGTGGCGCTGGAACCGGTGAAGTGGACACCCGCCAGGTGCTTCGAGGCGAAAATCTCCTTGCCGATGACGGAGCCCTGGCCCGGGATGAAGTTGACCACGCCGTCGGGCAGGCCGGCTTCCTTGTAGATCTGCATCAGGTAATAGTTCGAGAGGATAGCCGTGGTGGAAGGTTTCCACACCGTCACGTTGCCCATCAGCACCGGCGACATGTTGAGGTTCGAAGCGATGGAGGTGAAGTTGAACGGGGTCAGCGCGAAGACGAATCCCTCGAGGGCGCGGTACTCCACGGTATTGATCTGGCCCTTGGCGCTCTTCGGCTGGAAGCCGTAGATCTCGGAGGCGAAGTGGGCGTTGTAGCGCAGGAAATCGATGAGCTCGCAGGTGGAGTCGATCTCGGCCTGATAGAAGTTCTTGCTCTGGCCGAGCATCGTGGCGGCGTTCATCAGCGCGCGGTATTTCGTAGAAATGAGTTCAGCAGCCTTCATCAGGATGGCGGCACGGACGGTCCAGTCGGTCATGGACCACTGCTTGTGCGCCTCCATGGCGGCGTCGATGGCCATCCGGACTTCCTTCGGGCCGGCCTTGTGATAAGTGGCCAGCACGTGATGGTGGTCGTGCGGCATCACCACCTTGCCGGTATTGCCGGTGCGGACTTCCTTTCCGCCGATGATCAGCGGAATCTCGATTTCGATGGAGCTTTGGCGCTTGAGCTCTTTTTCGAGGGCTTCACGCTCAGGCGAACCTTTCAGATAGGTCTTGACCGGCTCGTTGGCCGGATCGGGGAATGCATAGATGGCGTCTCTCATTTCAGTATGTTAGATTTGATGGTTTCACAATCTTCAAAATTACGAATTTTTTGTGTAACTTCGCAAGCGTACTTTCCAAAAAGAAGCAATCATGCACATCGGCATCGCAGGCAACATCGGCAGCGGCAAGACCACGCTCACGCGCATGCTCGCGCAGCAGTATGGCTGGACCCCGAAATATGAGGCTGTGACCCACAATCCCTTCCTGGAAGACTACTACAAGGACATCCAGCGCTGGTCGTTCAACCTCGAGGTCTATTTCCTGACGCAGCGCTTCAAGGATGTGATGGAGATTGCCCACAGCAAGGAGACCATCATCCAGGACCGCACCATCTTCGAAGGCGTGTATGTGTTCGTGGCCAACAACGTGGCGATGGGCAATCTGTCGCAGCGCGATTTCGATGCCTACATGGAGCTCTTCGAGGTGATGATGCAGATGGTCAAGCTGCCCGACCTGCTCATCTATCTGCGCTGCTCGATTCCGCACCTCGTGGCCCAGATCCAGAAGCGGGGCCGCGACTACGAGCAGTCCATCAGCCTGGAATACCTCAGCGGTCTCAACAATCGCTACGAGGAGTTCATCTACAAGGAATACAAAGGCGAAGTGCTGACCATCGACGCCGACCATCTCGACTTCCAGAACAACCCGGAGGATTTTGCCTCCATCACCGACAAAATCGACGCCCGCCTGTTTGGCCGTTTCTAGTCCCTGTGGCAGAAGGTATGCTGATTATCAGCTATATACGTAAATCCGCTTGCGTAAAAATGCGCAAGCGGATTTTGTTAATACGCTGAAAATCAGCGTAGGAAACGCCACGGGCTATTTAAAAGCCTGTTCGCTGAGGCCGGGACCACCGAGGGCCAGGTCTTTGAAGTAGTCGGGAACCGGACGGCCCAGCAGGGCGTCGACATAGAGCTTGGCGATGTACTGCGATAGCATGAAGCCGTGGCCGCGCATGCCCACGAAGAGGCCCAGCGACGGGTCGATGATGTAGCGCGGCTCCGTGTAGTAGCCGCACCAGGTGGCCTGGAAGCTCATGCCCTTCAACTGCGGGATCCACTCCGTGAATACCTCCGAGCATATCTCCAGGAACTCCTGCGTATTGACCTTCAGGTTCTTGCCAGCGTCGGTCGCGTCCTGTGCCGGCGAGGCACAGCCGATGATTTGGCCCGTCTCGGCTAGCTGCTGCCCATATACGGCCGAGAAGCCCTTGTAGTGGCGCCGGTCGATGAGCATGTCGAGCGAATCGCCGTCCTTGCCGATGAGCGGCAGGCGCTTGGTGATGAAGGCCTGGTGGCGTACCGGATAAAGGCCCGTCTCGATGCCGAGCTCCCGGGCGAATTTCTCGGCGCCGGCGCCCATGGCATTGACGAAGACATCTGTCTCATAGCGGACATAGCGGCCGGCCCGGTCGCGGACGGTGACGCGGTAAAGGCCGCCGTTCTTTTCCACATGGATGACTTCGGTGTCCTCGAACACCCGACCGCCGGCCTTGATACCGAGCTGGCGCACCGTGTCGATGGTTTTGCCCGGCGTGGCCTGCCAGCAGTCGAGCGAGATCAGCGCATGGCTGTAGAGATCGAGCGAAGGATTGATATAGGGCGAGATCTCTTTCGCAAAGTCCTTCTTGTCAACCATATAGGCATTGGACCAGGCGCGCGATGCGTCGAGCGAGCGATAGGTCGCGTCGTCGTGGACAAAGTTCACGTAGCGCGTCATCTTGAGGTCGATGTTGCGCAAGCCCTGCACTTCCCGGAAGATTTCGAGGTTGTGCGTGGCAATGTCGGCCAGGGCAGGCAGCGAGAAGGCCGGACGGCCACCGGCGATGCAGCGCCAGGAACTGCCGTGCTCGTTGTTGACCAGCACGGGCTTGAACCCGGCTTCGGCCAGATAGCGGAAGAGGGCAGTACCGCCCATGCCGCCGCCAGCCACGAAGGCCCCTACGCGGTGGATTTCCACATCAGTGCACTTGGGATTGGTGATTAGTTCGATCTTCCGATCGGGGTTGATAACATTGCCGATTTCCACAAGGTTGGCCATGGGGCCACGGGGCGTGAAGTCACCCGTGATTTCGATACCATAGGCTCTCAGCGCCTGCTTGGCGCGCGGGAGGCAGCGGGTACCGCGGCACGGACCCATGCCCAGGCGCGAGATGTGCTTGAGTTCCTGCGCGGTGATGCTGGTGCGGCCCTTGAGCAGGGCGAGCAGGTCGCGCAGACGCACGTCCTCGCAGTGGCAGATATAGGTAAAGTCGTCGTTGAGTTCGGTGGGGGTCATCTCCAGCGGCTCGGGATACAGTTCCTTCACGATGAAGCCGCGCGCTGCAAGCAGGGCGTCGTCGCCGCCAGCCTCATCATATAGCTTGTCGGCTTTCACGACCGCAATGTTGGTCTTGTTGGGCTTGGTGATGATGCGCTGAACCGTGCCTTCGCCCACTTTCCGGCCGTTGTCGTCGACCAGGAAGACCTCCGCGCCCTTCTCGATGTTGAACTCGATGGGCAGGAAGAGTTCGCGGCGGTCCGGGCGGTAGCCGAAGATGGCCAGGCCCGGGCAGTGGGCCACGCACTCCATGCAGCCGATGCACTTGTCGTAGTCGATGGTCGGGGTGACGGAAGTGGAGCTCTTGGTGATGGCGCCCTGCTTGCAGGAGAAGGAGCAGGGGTTGCAGGCAAAGCCATAGAGGCAGTCAGCCACCACAAAGCCGCCTTTGCGCCGGCGCTCGGGCGTGGGGATGCGGGGCTCGTCAAGCACGCGGTGGGGCCGCTGCTGCGAGTCGATATATTCCTTGGAGATGGTCAGGTAAGCATTGTAGTCGACTCGGCGGCCGAGCTCCATCTGGATCTCATAGGCGCACTGGCGTCCCCGGAGCACGGCGGAGGTACCTTCACCGATGCGGACCGCGTCGCCTACGCCGTGGCAGGCGCGCCCGAACACCTCGGCGCCCTTGCGCAGCAGCTGGCTGTCGGGCAGCAGTCCCGTGCAGATATTGATGCAGTCGATGCCGTCGATCCGGACTTCGGTGCCCGGAATGGCCTTGAAATTCTCGCACTTTGCGATGATAGCACCCGTCACGCCGCTCCAGTCTTCGTTGGGGATGGCTTCCACCAGGGTATAGCCCGTCATGATGGGCACGCCGAGGCGACGGAGTCGGTTGGCCTGCACCGGGAAGCCGCCTTCCTGGGGCATGGCTTCGATGATGGCCTTCACGTGCGCACCGGCCTGCATGGCCTGGTACGAAGTGAGGTAGCCTATGTTGCCGGCACCCACGGTCAGGATGTTCTTGCCCAGCAAGGTGAACTCCTTGTTCATCATGCGCTGAACGACGGCGGCGGTGAAGACGCCGGGCAGGTCATCGTTTTTGAAGGCCGGCATGAAGGGCAGCGCGCCCGCAGCCACGACGAGCTGCTGCGCGTCCACATAAAAGATCTCCTGTGACACTACGTTCTTCACAGCCAGGCGCTTGCCTTCGAGGATATCCCAGACCACGCAGTTGAGCATGATGCCTTCGTTAGAATCGCCGGCCAGGGTCTTGGCGATGTCGAAACCGCGCATGCCGCCGAACTTCTGTTCTTTCTCGAAAAAGAAGAACTGATGGGTCTGCATCTGGAACTGGCCGCCGATGGAGTCGTTGTTGTCGAGCACCAGGCAGTCGATGCCGGCTTTGTTCAACTCTTCGCGCACGGCGAGGCCGGCCGGACCCGCGCCGATGATGGCCACAGCCGTCCGGTAGACTTTTTTCGTGTCGGACTGGCGTGTGGTGCTGCTGTCCACGGAAGTAAAGCTCTCTTTCCCCACACGGCACACTTCGCGCACGCCGTCGACCTTGGTGATGCAGATGCGCCGAATATGCCCGTCGACCAGCATCTCGCAGGCACCGCATTTGCCGATGCCGCACTCCATGGTGCGCTTGCGGTCCTTCAGGCTGTGGTGGTGGACCGGGAATCCGGCCTGGTGCAGCGCCGCTGCAATGGTCTGGCCTTTCTGCCCCCGTACGGGGTGGCCTTCGAAGATAAATTCATGCAGGTCTTCCTGCGGAATCTCCAGTATCGGGTGGGAAGCGATCTTATACATACGTGTTGGGTTCTTATCCTACAAATTTACAAAAAATAAGCGTATATTTGTACTTTCGAAAAGCAGATTCCGATGAATTACATCAAAACCGATATTGAAGGCCTGTGGATCATTGAGCCGCGGGTTTTCGGCGACAAGCGCGGGTACTTCTTTGAGTCTTTCTCGTTGCGGGATTTTGAAGCCCATGTGGGCCCCATTGCGTTTGTGCAGGACAACGAATCGCTCTCCGAACGACGCGGCGTTCTGCGCGGACTTCATTTCCAGAAAGGCGACCAGGCACAGGCCAAGCTGCTGCGCGTGGTGCAGGGCAGCGTACTCGACGTGGCGGTCGACATCCGTCCCGGGTCGCCGACCTTCGGCCAGCATGTGTCCGTCGTGCTGAGTGGAGAGAACAAGCGCCAGTTCTTCATACCGCGGGGCTTTGCCCACGGTTTTCTGGTGCTGGAAGACCACACGATCTTCCAATACAAGTGCGATAATTTCTATGCGCCCGAAGCGGAAGGTTCCTATCGCTGGAACGATCCCGCCTTCGCCATCGACTGGGGAATCTCCCCCGACGAGGTTATTCTGTCGGAAAAGGACGCCCGGGCGCCGTTCTACACGCCGAGCCGCTGAAGACAGTCGCGGAGGGAAACTTCCCACGGCTTCAGTTTGAGACCGAAGTCGCGGACGATTTTTACTTTTGACATCGTGGAATAAGCGGGGCGGACGGCGGGGGAAGGATATTCCGCTGTGGTGATGGGCCGTATCCGGCAGGGGAGGCCCGCTTCGCGCATGATGGTGGCGGCGAAGTCCGCCCAGGAGCAGACGCCGCCATTGGTGAAATGGTATATTTCGCCCCGGCGTTCGCCGATGCGGGGCAGGGCGGTGAGGATGGCCTCGGCCAGGTCGCGGGCATAGGTCGGGGAGCCGACCTGGTCGCAGACAACGCCCAGTTCCGGCTTTTCAGCGCCGAGGCGCAGCATGGTCTTGACGAAATTGTTCCCAAAGGGAGAGTATAGCCAGGAGGTGCGGATGATGAGGCCGCGGCAGCCGCTGCGGCGCACGGCATCCTCGCCGTCACGTTTGCTCCGGCCATAGGCCGAGAGCGGATGACGCCGGTCGCTCTCCTGATAGCCGCTCGCCTTGCGGCCGTCGAAGACATATTCGGTGGAAATGTGGACCAGGGCGGCGTCGTGCCGGCGGGCGGCCCGGGCAAGGACGCCGGGGCCCGTGGCGTTGATGGCATGGCAGAGGCTTTCGTCGGTCTCTGCCGCATTGACGTTGGTATAAGCGGCGCAGTTGATGATGGCGCCGATCTCGTGTTCCGTGAAGAAATGCTCGACGGCGCGACGGTCGCAGATGTCGAGGATCTGGACACCGTCTTCTTCCCGGATATCCGTGAACAAAAATTGCGGCTGTCCCTCCGTCAGCAGGCGGAGTTCGGTGCCGAGTTGCCCGAAGGCGCCGGTAACCAGTATTTTCTTCATCGTTACACGAAAAATTTGTGCAAAGATAAAAATTAAGTAAGTATCTTTGTAAGTTAAATTAAGGTAAAACCGCTAATATGGATTACAATACGCAGCGCGAGAAACTGATCCTGCCCGAATACGGCCGGAATGTGCAGAAGATGATCGAACAGGTAAAAGCCATCGAAGACAAGGAGAAACGCAGCGAACAGATGCGTGCCGTGGTGCAGGTGATGGGCATCCTGAATCCCCAGATCCGCGAGCTGAACGACTATAAACACAAACTCTGGGACCACGCCCATGTGATCGGCGGCTTCGAGCTCGACATCGACGCACCGTATCCCGCACCGACGCCCCAGCAGTTCGAAGAGCGTCCCGACGTCATCAAACTTCCCGAAAAGCCCGTCAAGGCAGCGTGCTACGGCCGCAACATCGAGAGCATGATCGACCTGATCGCCGATCGTGAGGACGACGACATCAAGAAAGAGATGATCCGCACCCTGGCCCTCTACATGCGTCAGCAGTATCTCATCTGGAACAAGGACAATGTGGCCGAAGAGACCATCTTCGCCGACATCGAGCGCCTCTCCGAAGGTAAGCTCAAGGTGCCCGAGGACATCCACCTTGGCGCCATCTCCCAGAATGCCAATTTTGCCCGCCCGGGCATCAGCGTGGGTGGCCAGAACGGTGGCAACTACGGAGGCAACAAGAAGAACCGCAACTGGAAACGGAAGAAATAAAAGAGAAACATGGCAGACAAGAAGTCCTCGAAGCCCAAAAAGAAGAAAGTGACACCGGCCCGCAAGCCTGCAGCGCCGCGCGAGCCCATCCTGACCGACAACCGCGTGCGGATGGTCCGGATTACGCTGGGCGTGCTGTTCAGCATTCTGGCGCTCTACACGCTGGTGGCCCTGCTTTCCTACATCTTCACCTGGACTTCCGACCAGAGCCTGGCTTTCGACAGTCGCATGTTCACCACGGAGGTGACGGCGGAGAACGCTGGGGGAAAGATCGGCTTTATTTGGGCTGACTTCTTGATATCCAAACTCTTCGGCCTGGGCGCGCTGGCTATGCCGATTTTCCTGGGCGCCATCGCGGTCTACTGTTTCCGCCTGCGCAGCGTCAACCTGCTGCGCGTGTTCCTGCTCTGTGCCTTCGGCGCGGTGATCTTCTCCGTGCTGCTGGCCTATGTTTTCAGCTTCACGCCTTACGACGCCATGCTGGGCAGCGGCGCGGGAGGCTCCTACGGGCACTATGCGAGCCGTTGGCTCTGCTCCATGCTGGGCAAGGCCGGTGCTGCGGGTGTGCTGGTGTTGATTCTTTTCCTCTTTGCCTGCCTGCTGACCCCGAAGGTGGCTTTCTGGTTTGACGATCTGCTCTTTGGTCTCTCGCACCGTGAGAAGAAAGAGAAGGAGGGAGAAGAAGACGATGTGGTGGAGGAGGAAGAAGATGGCATGCCTGGCCTGGTGGTGGAAGGCGCTGAGGAGGCGGATACCGACCCGACCGATGACTGGCTGGCTGCCGCTGACATGGAAAATGAGCAGGTCGAAGAAGAGGAGAACCTGGTGGAAGAGGTGGAGGATGAGACCGGAGCCGAAACGATTTCGGAAGAGGAAGCCTCCCAGCCGGATCAGCCTGCCGACAGCTCCGCTGGCAATCAGGAAGGTAACCCCGACGACGTCCCCCTGACCATCGAAAAGAGTGAGAACGAGATCGTGGACGGGCTCTCCGACGAGCAGTGGCGCGAGCGCTACGACCCGCGGCTCGATCTGCCTAAGTACAAGCTTCCGCCCATGTCGATGCTCAACGACTACAAGGACATGTGGTACGAGGTCTCGCGCGAGGAACTTGAGAACAACAAGCAGCGCATCGTCAATGCGCTCAACAGCTATAAGATCCGGGTCAAAGGCATTACGGCCAAGATGGGCCCGACCGTCACGCTCTACAAGATCCAGCTCGACGACGGCATCAAGGTCGCCCAGGTGCGCAACCTCGAGGAGGACATCGCCATCTCGCTGGGCGCCAAGGGTGTTCGTGTGGTGACACTACTTGACTCCGTGGGCATCGAGGTGGCCAATGTCAAGCCCAGCGTCGTGGCGCTGAAGTCCATCCTGGGCTGCCAGCAGTATCAGGAGGCTTGCCAGAAGATGGAACTTCCCATGGCCATGGGTATCACCGTGACCAACGAACCCTTCTTCCTCGACCTGGCCAAGATGCCGCACTTGCTGGTGGCTGGTGCTACGGGCCAGGGTAAATCCGTGGGCCTCAACGTGATGATCACCTCGCTGCTCTACGCCCGCCATCCCGCCGAGATGAAGCTCGTGCTGGTCGACCCGAAGAAGGTGGAGTTCTCGCTCTACGAAAAGCTCGAACGGCATTACCTGGCCATGCTGCCCGATGGCGACGAGGCCATCATCACCGACACCAAGAAAGTGGCCAATACGCTGAACTCCCTCTGCATCGAGATGGATGCGCGCTACGACCTGCTCAAGAAGGCCGACGTGCGCCAGCTCAAGGAGTACAACGCCAAGTTCCTGAACCGCCAGCTCAACCCGCTCAAGGGACACAAGTTCCTGCCCTACATCGTGGTGATCATCGACGAGTTCGGCGACCTGCTCATGACGGCGGGCCGCGAGATTGAAAACCCGATCGCCCGTCTGGCGCAGAAAGCCCGCGCCGTGGGTATCCACCTGATCATCGCTACGCAGCGACCGACCGTCAACATTATTACCGGTTCCATCAAGGCCAACTTTAACTCCCGCGTAGCCTTCAAGGTCAACACGGGTACCGACTCCAAGGTTATCATCGACACCCCGGGTGCCAACCGCCTGATCGGTCGTGGCGATATGCTGGTAGTTTCACCGGGTCGCGACGAGCCTACGCGCGTGCAGTGCGCGCTGGTCGACACGCCCGAGATTCTTAACATCGTGCGCTTTATCAGCAACCAACGGGGCTACCCCGGTCCGTTTGAGCTGCCCGAATATGTGGATCCCAACGACGAAGATGGCGGCATGAACGACATCGACCTCCACAAGCGCGATCAACTCTTCGAAGAGTGCGCCCGCATGGTGGTCCAGTACCAGCAGGGTTCCACTTCGATGCTGCAGCGCAAGCTCAATGTGGGCTATGCGCGCGCCGGCCGCATCATGGACCAGCTGGAGGCTGCCGGCATCGTCGGACCGCAAGAAGGCAGCAAGGCCCGCGCGGTTTTGGTGACCGATCTCGACACTTTGGACCGAATTTTGGAATCCCTCAATCATATTTAAGATTGAAGGAGCCATGAAACGCTTTCTCTTCCTGCTGATCCTTCTGCTCTGCACCGTCGCCGGTGCGCAGCAGCGCTTTTCCTGCCGCTTCACGATGGTCGACAACGCTACGGGCAAGACCATTGCCGCGGGGACGGGCTATGTGCAGGACGACTGCTATCGCCTGGAGACTGACTGGTTGCAGGTTTGGTGCAACGGCAAGGACCGCTGGATCTTCTCTTCGCGCAGCGATGAGCTGGTCATCGAGCCGAACGACGTGTCCTTCCTGAAAGACATCGACATCTCTCGCCAGACCGGCGGAAAGGCGGTGGTGACCTACGAAAACTACACGATCACGTTGACAGACATCCAGGAGAAGGCCGAGCCCTGGTCGGGCACCTTCTTCATCATCGACCCCGAACTCTTCGGGGACGACACCATTATAACAGACCTGCGTTGACGAAGACCTCGACGATCGAGGGATAAGTGCCTTCCAGATATTCCGGAAGGCGCTCTTTTTCTACCCATTCCGCCCGCGAGATATCCTCTTCCAGTTGGGGCAGGAGCGGCTCTTCACGGTCGTCATACATGGCGTACCAGTACGTGTGCTTGAGGATCTTCTGGCCGAAGAGCTGGTAAGTGTGGTGGGTGATGCAGAGGCGCTCTCCGAGTTGGAGATTGTGCAGGCCGGTTTCTTCTTCCACTTCGCGCAGGGCGCAGGTCTCGATGGACTCACCGGGCTCCTGCTTGCCTTTGGGCAGGTCCCAGACATCGTGCCGGAAGATGAGCAGGTATTTGCCCTCCCGGTTCCGGACGAGTCCGCCACCGGCGGGCACTTCCACGAAGTGGGAACAGAATTCTGCGAACTGGGCGTCATCGACGGTGATATGGTCGCGCTCGAAATAGACGGTCTGCATTTTTTGCTATCTTTGTATTGGGTAAGCGACTGCAAAAGTAATGTTTCCTGCCGAGTTTATCAACGATTTGCGCGATTCTCTGGGGGCAGAGCGGGCGGAGCGCCTGCTGGCGGCTTTGGCTGCCGAGCCGGAGGTCTCCGTGCGTGTCAACCCGAACAAGCTGTCGCTGGCGGCATTACGTGCGCATTTCGGCGCACTGGCCGGTGACCTGGTTCCCTGGGCGACGGAGGAAGCGTTTTATCTGCGTGAACGGCCTTCGTTCACGCTCGATCCGCTCTTCCATGCGGGTGCGTACTATGTGCAGGAGGCTTCGTCGATGTATGTCGGTGTGCTCTTTGAACGGGCGGTCGCAACATTGGGACGAGCCCCCGGACTGCGGGTACTGGACCTCTGTGCGGCACCGGGCGGCAAGACTACACAGCTCCTCTCGCACCTGGACCCTGCTTCGCTGCTGGTAGCCAATGAGATCGTGCCGGCACGCGCCTCGATCCTGGCGGAGAATGTGGCCCGCTGGGGCTGCGCCAACGTGGCTGTGACTTCGTCCGACCCTTCTGCTTTCACGCCGTTGCGCGGCTTCTTCGACCTGGCCGTTGTTGACGCGCCCTGTTCAGGTGAGGGAATGTTTCGCAAGGACGAGCGCGCCGTGGCGGAATGGTCCCCCGAGACCGTGCGCCTTTGTGCGGCCCGGCAGCGCCGTATCCTCGGCGACGTCTGGCCCGCGCTGGCCCCGGGCGGCTTTATGATCTATTCGACCTGCACGTTCAATCGCGCTGAGGATGAGGAGAATGTGGACTGGATCTGCCGCGAGTTGGGCGGGGAATGCCTGGAGCAGCGGCACTTCTATCCTGGTGAGGAGAGGGGAGAGGGCTTTTTTGCGGCATTGATCCGGAAAAAGGGGTCGTATGTGGGGGGTCCGGCCGCTACGCCCGAGTTGTCGTTCCTCGAAAAAGGCAATCTGGTGAAGGCGTTTCCGACGGCTTTCGTCCGTGACTTGGCCCGGCTGGAGAAATCGCTGAAGGTCA
>Ga0265298_10008536_pt1 | contig 12299 bp, 8 predicted proteins | sample AusTroGonzalo_MG_3_FD_193486 | JGI IMG/M metagenome (GOLD analysis project Ga0265298, IMG submission 193486) | Bovine rumen microbial communities from tropical cattle in Woodstock, Queensland, Australia - Gonzalo_01 | ecosystem: Host-associated > Mammals > Digestive system > Stomach > Rumen ...
AGGCGGATCTGAATGATACCGGTGCCAATCGTAACTGCGACGCAATTTTTTCCTGCGTTTCAAATGCTTCCATAAAGGCGTCGCTTGCAGTTACGCAGTCACCTGCCAATACGGACCCGAACAGTCTCAGCATCCTTTCCATCGGGGATGATTTCTCGGTAGATGCAATGCATTACCTGTATCCCGTACTTCAGGAGCTTGGTTATACGACTATCTGCCTCGGGGATCTCGTTATTGACAAAGGTTCACTGGAAAACCAGTCAAAGAATTTCAGCGAAAATGCCGCAGTCTACACCTACTACAGCAATAAAAACGGTCACTGGGTATCGACGGAGAAGGTGGCTCCCGTCACCGTGCTCCAGTCCGAATACTGGGATTATATTGTTCTGCAGCAGGAAATCGGTCTTTCCGGCATTTCGGACAGTTACGAGCCTTTCCTTACAAACCTTGTGGCTGAGGTGCGGAAACACTGCTCTACCACACCGCTTGTCTGGCATATGACCTGGGCCTATCAGGGCAACTCCGACAGGGCTGATTTTGCCAAATATGGGAATGAACAGGAGGAAATGTACAATTACATCGTGAATGCAGTTCAGTCAAAGATCGGAAACAAGACGGTGTTCGACAGGGTTATTCCTTCGGGAACTGCCGTTCAGAATCTCAGGACTACATTCATGGGGGACAATCTCACCCGCGACGGTTACCGTCTTACCGAGAATATTGGACGTCCTCTCACGTCTCTGTTGTGGGCGAAGATATTGACAGGCAAGGGCATCAACCAGATTGTCTATACTCCTGACGATACGAAAGACGGAGAATTGCTTTACAAGTATGAGGAGGATTACCTTCCTGCAATGAAAGAAGCCGTGAACAATGCGGCAGATAATCCGTTCGTCGTTACCGTCACGACGGATTTTAAACCGGATGTAATGAAATTCGATAATCCGACTGCTGCGCAGAGAATAATGACAGACAATGGCCTGAACCCTTCGGATTATACCGAATTGCAGCTTCCGGTCATGCACAACGCCTATTGGTATTCGACCGAGTCTGCAGGTTTGTACGTCGCTTTCCTTAAAGCTACAGGATCAGAACTTAACAAATGGTCTGCGACTGAAAGGGTGCCGAAGAACGCCCTCCCTCCGGGAACGCTGATTATCCTTAAGGACGGATACTGTTATTGTCCGGAAGGATGGACAAGCCTCAGCAAATATTCCGGCACACGTCCGGTGATGGTCAGTCAATCCCTCGTGGTCGTGGATGGAGCATGGTGGGGAGACTTCAACTACAGGGCCTTCAACATAGGTTCTGCTGACGGAAGGGTCCTTACTCTTGCGGAGCAGAAAACTCTCAATGGTGTTCTTGGCATTTATGTGCCCAAATCTGCGATTGATGTGGGCGGCCTCGAAGATTATCTGGACGGAACGTGGAGTTGGGATTAATGCAGTCTGATTTTAAAACTGAAGAAAAATGAAAAGATTATATTTAATCCTGTTTGCCACCGCTGCTTTAGCTGCGATTGCTTCCTGTGCCAAAGAAGACCTTGTGGATCCGGGCCAGGCAAATCAGAATGAGGTTACTGCGCTTACCATTTCTTTCGATGAAACAAAAACATCTCTAGTTGATGGAAAAACCAGGTGGGCGGCTGGAGACGTAGTGCGTATCTATGATTCATCAGGTTCCTTCTACGAAGACAAAAAAGTCTCTGAGGCTGATGCCGGCAAGACTTCCATCAACGTGGAAGTCAAGATGAAGGATAAAGTATTTTATGCGGTTTACCCGTCTACGGCTGCTGCCGGAATCGACACCAGCAAAGTCCTCATCAGAATTCCCAACGATCCTGACGGACGTTTTTCAAGTGCGAATATATGCGCTGCGAAAGGAGCTTCCGATGCTCCTCTCAAGTTGCGTAATGTCACTGCCGTGATGAAAGTTACTGTTTCCTCCGGCAATGCGGTCGAATTTATCCAGCTCTCGGCTGCCAACGGCATGACCGGGACCTACAAGGTCGGTCTTGAAGGGGACACGCCTGCAGTTTCCGCCGTATCACCTTCAAAATCGGCGAAAGTTGCCATCGGAGGTATTGACGGAGTCTATTATATACCAGTTGCTCCGGGTGTTTATGCCAAAGATTTCTCCCTGACTGCACTTAGAGGAAACGGCGGATATCAGACACTCCGTTCGAAATCTGACAATGCCATTGCAATCAATACGATAGTGGATATGGGCATGATCGGCGACAACCTTACTACCGGACTCAGCGGAGAAGGTACGTCGGCATCTCCTTATTTAATATCGAATCTTGGAGAATATACCGCTTTCGCCGCATCGGTGAACATGGGTAACCAGTATTCCGGTAAATACCTCAGTCTTACTACCGACGTCGACAATGTCCAGTCTCCCATAGGATATTATTACGGCAGTGATGACCAGGCTCCTTTCTGTGGGCATTTCCTCGGCAACGGACATACCATTTCGCTTGATATAGACGGGACCGTGGACGACTACAAAGACTACAAGGCTCTGTTCGGGCTTCTCGGAGAAAAAGGCTGCATCGACGGTCTTAAACTTACCGGTATCATTAAATCCAGCGGGAAGTATGCTGCGGGGCTTGTCGCATATTCCCGTGGAACGACTGTTAAAGATGCCGAAGGTAAGGATGTGTATTCCAACGAGATTACCAATTGCGAATCTTCCGTTGCCGTTGAAGGCGGGGAGTGTGTCGGCGGCATGGCCGGCTACGCTACGATGACCAATGTCCGCAACTGTAAAAATACCGGTACCGTAAAGGCAAAGTTCAATGCTGGCGGCATGGTCGGTTATTTCTATCAGGGGCTTGTGGAAAAAAGCACCAACAGCGGTTCCGTCTCGGCCACTGAGGCTTGCGGAGGAGTACTTATCTGCCCTACGGGATATCATGTGTTCTCCAATCTTGACGGCAGTGACGCCGTGGGCACGTCAACCATTCCTGCAAAAGGTGTCGGCGGTATTACGGGATGGACACAGAACGTGAATTTGACGGACAATCTGAATTCGGCTGAAATCAAAGGCGTTTCCAAGGTCGGAGGCGTTGCCGGGTCTCTGTACTGGTCTACTTCCAAGGGCAATGCCAATACCGGAAATATCACCGGAACACAGGATTTCATAGGCGGTATAGTCGGATGGACATATACCAATTCCAATAATATAGATGATGTAAATGTTGGAAACATAACGGGACGCGCTGCAGTCGGCGGGATTGCCGGAATGACCAACGGCGGACGTTCCAATGGTATAGTTACCGTAAAAGACTGCCGGAACAACGGATCCATCAGCGCGAGTAATCAGATTGCCGGCTTCTTTTATAACAATAACAACAATGCCCATATAGACAATCTTGCAGCTGCTGGTGGCATCGTCGGCCTTGTAGGAGAATACCAGAATCAGGTTGCGAAACTCTCCGGATGTGTCAACAACGGTACGGTATATGGCAAGGGAACGGCAGTCGGCGGGATTATCGGTCTCCGCGAATGCCCGTTGAATGGAACCAGAGGCGGTTATGCGGACGCTTGCATCAATAATGGCAATATTGAAAGCGGTCTCCATCGTGCCGGCGGCATTGTCGGTATGGATTTCCAGCGCTTTACTTCCGGAGTATTCATCATCCGCAACTGCGCCAATCACGGAGTAATCAAAGCTCCGAATGTCGTGGCCGGTATAGTAGGATACCTTTCCGTCAATTATGCGACGACCGACGCTTCAGCCGTAACAGGGTACCACGAAACAGTGTTAAACTGCTATAATGACGGCAAGATTATTTATAAACAGGGGTCCTACAACGAGAATGCCGGGCCTTACGCATCGGGCATCGTGGGCTTCACCCGTCAGGGCCTGGTTGAGAATGTGGTCAATTATGGCGCCATAACCCCTGAAACCGGCAGTTATGTGGCTACCGACCTTTATCTTGGTGAGACTGTCGGATTCCTTGGGCGTATCGTTGAGATCAATCATCTTTTCTGCTCGTCATCTTCATCGTTCCCGATGTATTTTGCTTCTCCCAATAACAGCGAAATGCTTGAAAGGAAGATTGGTGATGTGACGGGAAGATTCAATGCCGAAGGGACTCTTGATGAACCGGTGGCGCTTGACGGTGACAATTACGATAAGATTATTCCCGTCCTGAACTACTGGGTGAGCAAGAATAACACCGATGAGGTTACCTATAAAACATGGAAACTAGGGTCAAAAGGCCCTGTATTTGAAGACTAGTTCTCCTATGTTTTACTTCGAAGCCGACCCTTCCGGGCCGGCTTCGTTGTCTTTAGATGCGTCTATTTTATCTGGAACCAGATTGTCCGCCATTGAAGCCCGTCCTCGAAGGGGGGCATGAGGGCGACGGGGCGCAGGGTAAGGGCGCCTGCCTTCAGCTGCGGCCAGGGGTCCATGGTCTGCCCGGCAGTGCCTTGCAGGATGGTGGCTCCGGCAACCTCTTCCCTTGTGAGAAACAGCGGATCCTGTTTCTCGAAGGAGTCGGCGTGGTCGGTGGCGAAGACCAGCGGACCGGCGCAGAAGGTAACGTAGTGCCGGGTGAAGCCGTTGTACCAGTTGGAGAAATTGTACTCCTTCTTGCCGGCGTTGCGGTATTCCCAAGCCTTCTCCAGCGTGCGTATCTCATAGGGGAATTCAATCTTCAGGACGTCGCCTTCCTTCCAGGAGCGCTTCACGCAGATATATCCGTTCTTTACGCGGGCTTTCACGCTGCTGCCGTTGACGCTGGCATTGAAAGACGAAGCCCATTCCGGCAGATGGACCGCAAGGACAAACCCTGCCCTGGAGGCGACCTCGAACTCTGCAATTCCGGTGCGGGCAAAATCGGCCGTTTGCCTTACAAGCACGGGGTTTCCTTGAATGGCCGTCTCATAAGAACTTTCTGAAATGATATTCACATACACTCCGTTGCGGCGGGTTTCGTACATATAGCAGGGGACATCCTCGAGCGCCGTCATGCCGCTGCTCCAGCAGCATGCCCAGTCTCCCCGGGGAGTGAGTTCACCGTTGGTGCGGACGTAGTATTCCCAGCGGAGTCCGTCCTCCGCCCGTGCGGCCATCAGTGCGTTGTAGGATGTCTTCTCCAGTTCGGAGGCATAGCGGCCGTCGCCCGTAATGCGCAGCATCTCCCAGGTGAAATGCATCCACTCCATAACGGAGCAGGTTTCGGTGCATTCGTAGGGCGCCCACTCGGCCGGACGGTTGAAAAGTTCCCAGCAGAAATTGATGCCGCCCCAGGGCCCTCCGAGGGTGGTCAGGTGATTCGATCTAATGCTCTCCCATGCGTTGCTGCAGGCTTTCAGCAGGCGTTCGTCTCCGAAGAGCCGGTATGCCTTTGCCATGCCGGTCAGACAGCGGTTCATTTCATATATCTTGCCGTTGCCGATCAGGGATACGTCATAGCCCTTGCCGGCGAGGGTTATCAGTTGCAGGCAGGGGGTGTCGTCAAGTTCGGATATGCAGCGGTCGATCATCTCCCGCACAACGGGTTGCGGCCGTAGAAGATAAAGGTCGCAGAGAGGGTCGAGCATGCCGCATCCGGCCATTCCGCTGTGCTGCCCCGTCTGGGCGATTTTAATGCCCTGTTCGAATACTGTCCAGTGAAGGAACTCGGTGATACGGAGGGCGCAATCGGCATATTTTGGGTCTCCGGTGGCCACTGTCGCCTCAGTGAAACCCTTTATCAGATAAGCCATTATCCAGGTGTCCCAGTCCACTTTCATGGCTTCCGGGCCGGGGCGGTGGTAGTAGCGTTTGTCTTCGCGGTAGCAGCCGAGGTATCCGTCTTTTTCCTGGCGGGATATCAGGTAGTCCGCAACGGAAGTAAGCCTTCCGAGGACGGCTGGATCTCCCGTGCGCTCGTAGGCTTTGGAGGCCGCGTAGAGCCATTTTCCTGCGTGCTCGCCCTGCCATCCGCCTTTGCCTTTCGCTACCATTTCGGGAGAGAAAAGTTTGATTGCGTAGCTGTCCGGGCTGTTGATATACTGGGCGAGGCGGCCGTCGTAACCGGCATCTACCGCGTGGCCGAGGATTCCCCCGACCACTATTGACAATATAATGTGAAATGTCATAATCTTTATTGAAACTACAGCCTAGCGTTGACCTCGTCCCAGTTGATGATGCTCCAGAGGGCGGAGATGTAGGCCGGGCGGGCGTTGCGCCAGTCTATATAGTACGCGTGCTCCCACACGTCGAAGGTGAGCAGAGGCTTAAGCCCCCTGGTGAGGGGATTGCCGGCATTCGCCTCCTGTGTGATGACGAGTTTTCCGTCTTTGTCGGCGCTCAGCCAGACCCATCCGGAGCCGAAGAGCCCTGCTCCCTTTGCTGCGAATTCTTTCTGAAATGCTTCGAAGCTGCCGTATTGAGAATCAATCAGTTCTGCGATACGGCCCTCAGGAGCATTGTTTTCGCGCGGGGCGCGGAACTGAAGGAAATACAGGTTATGGTTGAGTATCTGGCCGGCATTGTTGAAAATGCCTCCTTCTGCGGTGCGGACTATTTCTTCCAGGGGATTCCCTTCGAAGGCAGTGCCCGCTATGGCGGCGTTGAGGTTGTTTACATAAGTCTGGAGGTGCTTGCCATGGTGGAAAGCTATAGTTTCGGGGCTGATTGCCGGTGCTAGTGCCTCTGGGGCATAGGGGAGAGTGATTAGTTCGAACATGTTTACAATAATTGGTTGATAGCAAAGATACGCATTTTTATGTATATTTGCAGCATGTCAGAGAATTCGTGGTTTGCACTCCGGGCGTTCAAAGGGAAGGCTTTCAAACTGAAGTCCGAATTTGAGAAGAAGGGCTGGAAAACATACATGGCGCTCCGCAGCGAAGACCATGTAGAGGACGGCCATCACGTTCGTAAAGACGTGCAGATAGTACCACAGCTGCTGTTCGTCCGCTGCCCTGCGAAAGAACTCGAAACTTTCAAAAATGATCACAATGATTCTTTCATGATCTACCGTCATTTCGTGTATGGCGAGGATGGGAGCAAGCACCTTGAAATGGCACCCATAAGTGAAAAGGAGATGGAGGTATTCATTCTCGTCACATCTACCAATGAGGGTAGGGATGCTTCGTATTTTGGAGAGAAACTTCCGGAGTTCTCGGAGGGTGAACTGGTGCGTGTTGTGGACGGTATCTACAAGGGGGCCACAGGCATAGTCAGGCGCATCAAACGCGACCGTAAACTGCTGGTTGCAATCGAGGGGGTGGCGGTGATCGCAATCTCTCATATCCCGATGCAGTATCTCGAAAAAATCAACTGAGTAGCCAGCATTATATGCTGGTGTTATTTTTTTTTGTATATTTGCGTGATTTATAGCAACCGAATTTTTAACACGGTATAATCAGGGTTCAGGGATGCGCCTCCTGGATAGGAGTGCGGCCCGTCCGGAATCGCACAGCCGGCAGAACCCTTTCATCCACCCGGTTCCCGGCTTCATATGCAGCTGAGGGCCGAGGAGGCTGAGAAGTGTGCAATTCACATCAATATGCTCTGCGAAGAAAAATTCAATCAGATTTACGGCCGCGATGCCGAAGGAATGGCATTCTGCCCGTACAGGGTATGCCCTATAGGTGCTCATTCCGACCATAATCTCGGAAAGATTACCGGTCTGGCCATAGACAAAGGCATTCATATCGCCTATGCTCCCAAGCAGAACGGCGTGGTGGAAATGGTATCGCTGCAATTTCCGAAGAGAGCCCAGTGGCATGTCGGAAGCGTGCCGTCCCAAAAGCAGAACGACTGGGCCGACTATTTGCGCGGCGCTACCCTGTGCCTCGCGCGCAGGCAACGGCTGACGGTCGGTTTGTGCGGTGTCATCGAAGGCACGCTCCCCATCGGAGGACTGTCTTCCAGCGCAGCCGTCATAATCAGTTTCCTCATCGCCCTCTGCCGGGTTAACGGAATCACGCTAAGCCAGCAGGAAATAATCGACGTCGCGTATGATGCCGAACTTAATTACGTCGGTGTAAACGTAGGCAAGCTTGACCAGAGTTGTGAAGTGCTGAGCCGGAGCAATCATCTTCTCTACCTCGACACTCTGGACGGCAGCTATGAACTCATCCCGCAGCCTGCGGAGATGAAGCCCTACAAGATTGCCATATTCTTCTCCGGACTGGAGCACAGCCTTGCCGGATCGAAGTACAATATGAGGGTTGACGAACTACGTTCGGGCGTTTATGCGTTGCAGGCGTTTGCCGGAATGGAGTACGGCAAATTCGGTGAAGCGAATGCCCGTAACGTGCCGCGGGAGGTATACGAGCAGTTCAAGGACCGCCTGCCGGTCCCGTGGGCAAAACGCTGCGAACACTGGTACACCGAATTCGAACGGGTGGAGAAAGGTGCGGAGGCCTGGAGGCGCGGAGATATCGAGGCATACGGCCGTCTCTCCTTCGAATCCGGCTGGAGCAGTATTCACAACTGGGAGTCGGGCGCTCCGGAGCAGATAACCCTCTATGAGATAATGACTCAGACCGAAGGTATTTATGGCGGCCGCTTCAGCGGAGCCGGCTTCAAGGGATGCTGCATGGCGCTGATAGACCCTGCATATGAAGAAAGCATATCGCGGAAAGTTACCGAAAAATATCTGAAAGCCTGCCCTGCGATGAAAGAGAAGTACGGAGTGTACATCTGCGACAGCGCGGACGGAGTAACATTGTAAACCGGAAGAAACATGAAGATAGCGGTAGCGGGAACAGGCTATGTGGGCCTCAGCATCGCGACGCTCCTCTCGCAGCACAACGAGGTTGTGGCGGTGGATGTCGTGCCGGAAAAGGTGGAACTTATCAACCGTCACGAAAGCCCCATACAGGACGAGTACATAGAGAAGTATCTTGCGGAAAAACCGCTGAATCTGGTGGCCACGCTCGACGGCGCCGCCGCCTACAGGGATGCGGAGTTCGTCGTAATAGCCGCCCCTACCAACTATGATCCGCACAAGAACTTCTTCGACACATCCCACGTGGAGGAGGTGATAGACCTGGTGCTGAGCGTGAATCCCGATGCCGTGATGGTGATCAAGAGCACCGTGCCGGTGGGATACACCGCCCATGTCCGCGAGAAATTCAGTTATCGCGAGCGCCTCTCGGATGGTTCGTTCAAAGTGGTGGTCCCGCGCATAATCTTTGCGCCGGAATTCCTTCGCGAAAGCAAAGCGCTGTACGACAACCTTTATCCGAGCAGGATCATAGTGGGTTACGACGGCGATCTGCGCGAGGCGTCGGAGACCTTCGCTTCGCTGATCAGGGCCGGGGCGCTGAAAGAAGACGTGCCGGTGCTGTTCATGGGTTCGACTGAGGCCGAGGCGGTGAAACTGTTCGCGAACACCTATCTGGCGCTTCGCGTCAGCTATTTCAATGAACTCGATACCTACGCGGAGATGAAGGGGCTCGACACGCAGTCCATCATAGACGGCGTCTGCCTGGATCCCCGCATCGGAGGCCACTATAACAATCCTTCCTTCGGTTATGGAGGATACTGCCTGCCGAAGGATACCAAGCAGCTGCTGGCCAATTTCAACGATGTGCCGGAGAATCTTATCAAGGCCATCGTGGACAGCAACCGTACCCGCAAGGATTATATTGCAGACCAGGTGCTGGCGAAGGCCGGATACTACACCGCATCGAGCGCCTACGATTCAGCGAAGGAACATGACGTGGTTGTCGGAGTGTACCGCCTGACGATGAAGACTGGCAGTGACAACTTCCGCCAGAGCGCAATCCAGGGCATTATGAAACGCATCAAGGCCAAGGGCGCCAAAGTGATTGTTTATGAACCTTCGCTGGAAGACGGCACGACCTTTTTCGGCTCCCGCGTGGTCAACGACCTCGCCGTTTTCAAAGCCGGGAGTGACGCCATCATCGCCAACCGATACGACCCGGTCCTGGATGATGTCAAGGAAAAGGTTTATACAAGGGATATTTTCAAACGAGACTGATGAAATCCATATTGGTTACCGGCTCTGCCGGATTCATAGGGGCAAATCTGGTATTGCGGCTGCTGGATGGCAGTGAACCTCTCAAGATAGTAGGGCTTGACAATCTCAACGACTATTACGACCCGTCGCTGAAGGAATACCGCCTCGACATGATTGACGCCCGGGCGGCGGCGCATCCGGAGCATGAATACACATTCTTCAAAGGGAGTATCGCCGATAAAGCCCTGGTGGACAAGCTGTTCAGGGAACATAAATTCGATATAGTGGTGAATCTGGCCGCCCAGGCTGGCGTGAGGTATTCCATCGAAAATCCGGACGTCTACATCGAAAGCAATATCATCGGCTTCTACAACATACTCGAAGCCTGCAGGCATTTCCCCGTGGAGCATCTGGTTTACGCTTCTTCCAGTTCCGTGTACGGCGGCAACAAAAAGATACCGTTCAGCGTGGATGACAGGGTGGACAATCCCGTTTCGCTCTACGCGGCGACCAAGAAAAGCAACGAGCTGTTCGCCCACTGCTATTCCAAACTTTACGGCATCCCGACCACCGGCCTGCGTTTCTTCACCGTCTACGGCCCCGCCGGCCGTCCCGACATGGCCTACTTCGGTTTTACCAACAAACTGCTGAAAGGCGAAACCATCAGGATATTCAACTACGGCAACTGCCGCAGGGATTTCACTTACGTGGACGATATAGTCAAAGGCATCGTCCGGGTTATGGCCAAGGCCCCGGTTGTCATTTCGAGCGAAGCCGAGAAATCCGTCCCCTACGCAGTATACAACATCGGCGGCGGCCAGCCCGAGAACCTGCTCGACTTCGTGCAGATTCTGCAGGAAGAGCTCATAAGGGCAGGCGTCCTTCCGGAAGACTACGACTTCGAAGCCCACAAGGAACTCGTCCCCATGCAGCCCGGCGACGTTCCCACTACTTACGCCGACGCCTCCGCCCTCGAGCGCGACTTCGGCTTCACCCCCGCAATCCCTCTCCGCGAAGGCCTCAGAAAGTTTGCGGAGTGGTATAGAGAATACTACATAAAATAACACATAAGCATGAAAGGAATCGTACTTGCCGGAGGTTCCGGCACTCGTCTTTATCCAATTACCAAAGGCGTCAGCAAGCAACTTCTGCCAATCTATGACAAGCCTATGGTTTATTATCCAATCAGTGCGCTGATGCTTGCCGGAATAAGGGATATTCTGATAATCAGCACACCTCAGGACTTGCCGGGATTCCGGCGTCTGCTCGGGGACGGCTCGGATTATGGTGTCAACTTCGAATATGCCGAGCAACCCAGCCCTGACGGACTTGCGCAGGCATTCATTATCGGCGAGACGTTCATCGGTGATGACTGCGCATGCCTTGTGCTTGGAGACAATATTTTCCATGGTGCCGGTTTCGGTACACTTCTGAAAAGTGCGGTGAAGGCTGCGGAGATTGACCATAAGGCCACGGTATTCGGCTATTGGGTGAGTGATCCCGAACGTTACGGGGTTGCAGAATTCGACAGAGAAGGCAACTGCCTGAGCATTGAAGAGAAGCCGGCTAACCCCAAATCGAATTATGCCGTTGTAGGTCTCTACTTCTATCCGAACAAGGTGGTTGACGTTGCAAAGCATATCAAGCCCAGCGCCCGCGGAGAACTTGAGATTACTACGGTGAATCAGGAATTCCTTAAAGCCGGTGAACTGAAAGTGCAGACTCTCGGGCGCGGTTTTGCCTGGCTGGATACGGGTACTCATGATTCCCTTTCGGAAGCTACCAATTATATCGAGACGATTGAAAAACGTCAGGGCTTGAAAGTCGCCTGCCTTGAAGGCATAGCATTGCGCAAAGGATGGATTACGACCGAAAAGATGCGTGAACTTGCCAGACCTATGATCAAGAATCAGTATGGACAGTATCTGATGAAGATGGCAGACGATTTTGACAGGAACGGCGCAAGTAATGTCGATGTTTTTTGAGAGATGATTAACGTTATTCATACTTCTATTCCCGGAGTCGTCATCATTGAGCCGAAGGTTTTCGGTGACGAAAGGGGGTATTTCCTTGAATCCTGGTCGCAGAAAGAATTCGACGAAAAGGTCCGCCCTGTAAAATTCGTGCAGGATAATGAAAGCATGAGTTGTTACGGTGTGATGCGCGGTCTTCATTTTCAGCGACCTCCTTTTTCACAGGCCAAGCTGGTCCGTGTCATGCAGGGGTGTGTTTTGGATGTGGCTGTGGATATCCGTAAGGGAAGTCCGACATACGGGAAACATGTGGCTGTTGAATTGTCCGGAGAAAACAAACGCGAGTTGTTCATCCCTCACGGTTTCGCTCACGGCTTTTCGGTTTT
>Ga0265298_10008538_pt1 | contig 12296 bp, 8 predicted proteins | sample AusTroGonzalo_MG_3_FD_193486 | JGI IMG/M metagenome (GOLD analysis project Ga0265298, IMG submission 193486) | Bovine rumen microbial communities from tropical cattle in Woodstock, Queensland, Australia - Gonzalo_01 | ecosystem: Host-associated > Mammals > Digestive system > Stomach > Rumen ...
CAGGCGGCCGGCGGCATTCAGCCGGGGGCCCAGGCGGAAGGCCAGGTCCATGGCCGTGATCGGCGGGGTGAGGCCCGCGGCGCGGACCAGGGCCTGCAGCCCCGGGCGGGGGGAGGAGGCGATCCGCTTCAGGCCTTCGGCAACGATGATCCGGTTTTCCCCCTGGAGGGGGACGATATCCGCCACGGTGGCGATGGCGGCGAGATCCAGGCGCTTTTCCACGCCGGGGAGGCCCTGGAGGGCCTGGGCGATTTTCAGCGCCACGCCAGCGCCGCAGAGGCGGGGGAAGGGATACCCGCCCAGGAGGGGATTCAGGATGGCATCCGCCTCCGGAAGGGTTTCCGGGAGCTCATGATGGTCCGTGATGATGACCGTCATGCCAAGGGATTTGGCGAGGGCGGCTTCCTGCACACTCGAGATGCCGCAGTCCACCGTGACGAGCAGCTTTACGCCGGCTTCGGCGGCCTTGCGGACGCCGTCGGCATTGAGGCCGTAGCCTTCGCGGCGGCGATCCGGCAGATGGAACTTGGCGAGGGCGCCCAGCTCCTGCAGGGTTTCCAGGAGGATGGCAGCGGAACAGACGCCGTCGGCATCATAATCGCCCCAGACGAGGACCAGGTCCCGGCGGCGGACGGCTTCCCGGAGGAGGTCGGCCGCCTTCGCCATATCCGGCATGAGAAAGGGGTCATGCAGGCCGGCAAGGGAGGGGGACAGGAAGGCGCGGGCCTCCGCCTCAGAGCAGATGCCGCGGGCCCGGAGCAGGGCCGCAAACCAGGCAGGATACGCCTTCGGCGGCAGGGACGCTTCCGGGGCCCCGGCGGGCGCCGCCCTTTGAACGAACCTCATTGATTCACCTCATAACCCAAAGAGGGGCAATGCCCGCAAGCACAGCCCCTCTTAATCAATCCGCCGGAATCAGGCCTTGGCTTTCTTACCGCGGCCGCGGCGCTTTTCCTCCAGGAACGCCCACACATAGCCATTGATCATATTGGCACTGTAGACGCCGGAAAGGATACCCACGATGATCGGCAGAGCAAATTCCCGAATCGAGGGAACGCCCAGGATGCACAGCGCCACGATGGTGATCAGGGTGGTGACGGTGGTGCAGATCGTACGGCCCAGGCTCTCCTTGATGGAGATGTTCGTAACTTCCTCACGGGGAGCGGTGGGCATCTTCTTCGCATTTTCACGGATACGGTCGAAGATCACGATGGTGTTGTTGATACTGTAACCCACGATGGTCAGGGCCGCGGCGATGAAGCTGGAGTTCATCTGGATCACGCTGCGGAAGATGACCATGAAGCTGAGCATGATCAGCACGTCATGCAGGAGGCCGAAGACAGCGGAGAGGCCGCTGTTGAAATCGAACCGGATGGCGATATAGATCAGCATCAGGACGGAGGCAAGCAGCACGCTGATGACCGCGTTCTTGACGAGGGTGGCGCCGGCCACGGGGCCGACGTAGTTCACATCGCCGATGGATTCGGCTTCGGGATACTTCTCCTTGATGCCGGCTTCGAAGTTTTCCTGCACATTCTGGATATCTTCCTTGGCGACATCCTTGATGCGGATATTCACTTCACTGTTATTGGCACCCTGGACGGTGACCGTGAAGGAGCCGACATTCAGGCCGGACAGCACGGACTCCACATCCGCGCGGGTGACGGCGGTCTTCATATCATACTGCATGGAGAGGCCGCCTTCGAAATCGATACCCAGATTGATTCCATGGCCGATAATGGTCAGGAACAGCGCGACGGCGATGATGGCGCCGCTGATGATCAGGCAGATTTTGGAACGATTCTTGATCACCATTACGCCTCCACCTCCTTTTCAGCAGGCACTTTTGTGTAAAGGGAGATCTTCGTGGCCCCCGCGGCGACGAAGCGGTTCATCAGGAAGCGGGTGACCAGGATGGCGGTGAACATGGAGACCACGATGCCCAGGAGCAGGGTCTTGGCGAAGCCCTGGATGGAGCCGGTGCCGAAGATCAGCAGCACGATGGCGGCGATCAGGGTGGTGACGTTGGCGTCCAGGATGGCGCTCATGGCGTTCTTGAAGCCGGCGCGGACAGCAGCCTTGGCGCTGCGGCCCTTGCGGGTTTCCTCGTTAAAGCGCTCGAAGATGATGACGTTGGCGTCCACGGCCATACCGATGCCGAGCACCACGCCGGCCAGGCCGGGCAGGGTCAGCTGGATATGGAAGACCGCGATCAGCAGGAAGAGCACGATGATATAGATGGTCAGCGCCCAGCTGGCGATGACACCGTTCAGCCTGTAACGCACGATCATCAGGAGCATGATCAGGGCGATGCCGATCATGGCCGCCTTGACGGAGCTGCTGACCGCATCCTGGCCCAGGGTGGCGGAGACTTTATCCACCTTCTGCTGGGTGAGCTCCAGGGGCAGGGCGCCGCTCTGGATCTTGGCGGCAATCGTGGTGGCGCGCTCGGCGCTGCCCAGGCCGTTGATGACGCCGGAACCATTGGTGATGGCGTTCTGCACGGTGGGGGCGATCAGCTGCTCGCCATCCAGATAAATCGCGATGGTTTTGCCGATGCTTTCACGGGTGACCTCAGCGAAGAGCTTCGAGCCTTCGTCCGTCAGCGTGAAGGCGATCTGATGGTCGCCGTCGGCATAATAATATTTGGCAGTCTTGACCATTTCACCGGTCATGAAGACTTCGCCCTGGGGATTATAGAACTCCAGCTTGGCGGGCTTGCCAATCAGGTCCAGCACGGTATCATCCTGGACATCCGGGATTTCCACACGGATGCCGTCGGCGCCGATGCGCTGGACGTTCGCTTCATTATAGCCTTTATCACTGAGGCGCTGCTGGATGATGCTGATGGTTCCTTCAATCAGCTCGTCCATTCCGGCACTGGAATTCTCCGGCTTCTTTCCGGAATATTCCACATACATGCCGCCCCGCAGGTCCAGACCCAGGGGGAGGCTTTCCGGCCAGGCGGCAGAATCCGTCGTCGGCAGCCAGGACAGCACCTTGTACAGCCCCTGCGGCGGCAGGCTCATACCCGTGAGGCCGAGGATGCCCAGGACAATCGTCAGCACCAGGACCACACACAGCGCGATGATGGCACCCGTTTTGCCGCCGCCGCGCTTTCTGTTGGATTTCATGTCGATCGTTTCCTCCTTCGAAACACAGATAAAGGAATTATAAACGTTTGGGGTGGGTTCGTCAAGATAAAGACGAAGAAAGAGTGGAGTACGAAACGGAGGGGACGGGCTTTTTATGTTTCGGCAAGCGAAACAAAAAAGACCGTCCCCCCGTTTCGGAGTTTAAAGTTTGGAGTTTAGAGTTCAGTTGAGGTACATGCCGGGGAAGAGCATGTTTACGCCTAAGACGACGGCGCCGAAATCGTTCATCAGGCGCTGCTGGGGCTGGCTGCGGCTCATGATCCGGGTTGTGACGCGGGTGACGCCCTCGGCGGCCATAATCGCCATCATGCGGTGGAGAAGGGCGCGGGCCATGCCCTGGCGGCGGCTGGAGGGCTCAATATAAATCGCCACCAGCTCGCAGTCGCTGCCCTGGCCGGCCATGATGACCTCGCCGATGAGCCCGGCGTTGCGGTACAGCCCGAGGACCATGAAATGGGGCATGCGGCGGAGGGCATTCAGATAATTCATATCCACAAAGGTGATTTCATTCATCTGGAGCCGGTAGATCAGGTGGTTCTGCTCATCCCAGGTGTTCAGCGGGGTGGGGGCCACCGTGCAGCTCATCGGGATCCGCCCGTCGCCGAAGGGAATCGTGAGCTGGAGAATATCATCGGTTTCATCGCAGTCAAACCCGTTATGCACATAGAAATCCTTCATCTGGGCATCGGCGGGGGAGATGCTGGTATAAAGCCGGGCCCGGAGCTGGGGATTGACATTCTGGAGGACGCGGGCGCGGGCCACCAGGGCCCCGAAAAGCAGATAACGGGAGGCGGCATCGCCATCAATCGAAAAATACAGGTTGACGGGGCAGTCCGGATACAGCCCGGGCTGCAGCTGATAGAGAATAAAGCCGTAACCGGTCTGGGTTCCCAGATCGTCAACGGCGTAAAACACATCCTCGGGATTCAGCCCGTTCACGGGCTGCTGCGGGTGAACAATGCGCATGGTTTCAGGATCCTTCCCTACTCAAATATCCTTGCGGAAAGACATCCTATTATACTGGGAAAGGCGGGGAATGTCAAAAAACTTGCACGACGGGGGAAATGCTGATAAAATAATCCTGTTTACCGGAAAAGCGGGAAACAGCTTTTCCGGCCGGAAAGGAGTTCTCTTCCGAAGGGGCTTTCGCCATGGATGGGCTTCGGGCGGGAGAGGGCTGAGAGACAAGGAGGGTTCAAAATGGCACAGCATCCTGTGTTTACCATCCGCATGAAGAACGGCGGGGAGATGAAAGGCGAGCTGTATCCCGAAATCGCGCCCCATTCCGTGGGCAATTTTATCGCACTGGCGAACAGCGGCTTCTATGACGGCCTGATTTTTCACCGGGTGATTCCCGGATTCATGATTCAGGGCGGGGACCCGAAGGGCACCGGCATCGGCGGGCCCGGATACAGCATCCGCGGCGAATTCAGGGCGAACGGGGTCGACAACAACCTGAAGCACACCTACGGCGTGCTGAGCATGGCGAGGAGCATGGCGCCGGATTCCGCCGGAAGCCAGTTCTTCATCATGACCAGCGACAGCCCCCATCTGGACGGGCAGTATGCCGCCTTCGGCAAGGTGCTGGAGGGGATGGACGTGGCGGAGGCGATTGTGAAAACGCCCCGGGACGCGAGCGACAAGCCGGTGGAGCCCCAGCAGATGGAATCCATCCGGGTTGACACCTTCGGAGAGGTATATCCCTTCGAACAGATCTGAACGGAACGGACACAGCGCGGAAGCAAGAGGCCTTCTGCGCTGTTCTGCTGTTCACCGGGAGAAACGGGAGGGCGCTGACATGGCGGAAAAACAGACAATCACGGTGCTGGTGGCCGGGAAAAACTACACGCTGGCTTCCTACGACCCGCCGGAATACGTGCGGCGGGTGGCGGAATACGTGGACCGGAAGCTGAGCGAGACAATGGCGGCGACCAACCTGAGCTCGGCCCAGGGGGCGGTGCTGACCTGCTTCCAGCTGGCGGACGAGCTGATGAAGGCCCAGGACGAGAACCGGATGCTGCAGCGGCGAATGGAGGCGGCGGCGGAAGAGCGGGAGGCGGCCCGGGCGGAGGCGCCGGCACGGGAGGAAACGCAGGCGGAGGCTCCGGCGCGGGAGGAAACGCGGACGGAAACGACGATGCGGGAGGAGACGCGGACAGAGGCGCCGGCGCGGGAAGAGACGCGGACAGAGGCGCCGAGGCGCCGCATCGAGAAGTTCGGGGACAAGGCCTGAGCCGGGAAGGAGCGCAGCACATGGAGAATCTGGCGCCGGCGGGGAACCGGGAAGCCCTGGAACGGGCGGACGCGGCCGGGGCGGACGCGGTATACCTGGGATACACCGCCTTCAGCGCCCGGGCCGGCGCGGGGAACTTCAACCGGGAGGAGCTGGCGGAGGCGATCCGGTATGCCCACCTGCGGCACATGCGGGTGCACGTGGCTGTGAACACCCTGGTCAAGGACGGGGAGCTGGAAGAGGCCGCGGAGGTGCTTCGCATGCTGGCGGAGCTGCACGCGGACGCGGTGCTGGTGCAGGACCTGGGGGTGCTTCGCATCGCGAGGAACCTTGTGCCCGGGCTGGCGGTGCACGCCAGCACCCAGATGGCCATCCACAACCGGACGGGGGTGCGGTGGTGCGCAAAGCAGGGGATCACACGGGTCGTGCTGGCCCGGGAATGCTCCCTGGACGAGATTCGGAAATGCGCCGGGAACGGGACGGAGATCGAGGTTTTCGGCCACGGGGCGCAATGCGTGGCCGTGAGCGGGCTATGCCTTTTTTCCAGCATGGTCGGGGAGCGGAGCGGCAACCGGGGGCGGTGCGCCCAGCCCTGCCGACAGACCTACCGATACCGCGGCCGGGAAGGCGCGTGGCTGAGCCCGCGGGATGTGTGCCTGCGGGACGACCTGCCGGCGCTGCGGGACGCCGGGGCGGACGCCATCAAGCTGGAAGGGCGGCTGAAACGGCCGGAATACGTGGCGGTGACGGCAGCGGCCTACCGGCGGGGGATCGACGGGATGGACGCGGGGCGGTTCCGGCCGGCGGACGAACAGGAGAAAGAGGGGCTGAAGCAGATTTTCAGCCGGGGCGGCTTCATGCGCGGATACGCCATGGGGTGCGAGGACGCCGGGGTGATTGATCCCGCGGCGGCGGGGCACACGGGGCCGGAGATCGGGCGGGTGGCGCGCGTGAACGGTAACATGGCCCGCGTGCAGCTGAGCGCACCCCTGAAGAACGGCGACGGGCTGGGCATCGGCCGGGGCGGGGAGGAAATGACCTACTCCGGGCCGGACGCGGAAGCGGGGGAGACGGCGACGCTGCGGCTGCGGGACGGGATCCGCGCGGCGGCGGGGGACCCGGTGACCCGGACTTCCAGCGCGGAACAGCTGAAGGCCGCCCGGGAGATGCCCGGGCGGAAAGTGACCGTCGACATGGTTTTCCGGGCGATGCCCGGGGAGCCGATGACGCTTGAGGTGACGGACGGGGAGAGCACCGTGACAGCAACCGGGGAGGCGGCCGGCGCCGCCCGGACCCGGGCCACAACGGCGGAGGAGATGATCCGCGGGCTGGGCCGGACGGGGGACACCGTGTTCACCCCCGGGGAGATCCGGGTGGAAACGGCGGGCGCCTTCGTGCCGAGCAGCGCGGTGAACCGCCTGCGGCGGGAGGCGCTGGAGCAGCTGGCGGAGGCGCGGATCGCGGCCTTCGAACCGGCGGCGGGGCCGGAAGGCCAGATGCCCGCGGCGGAGCTGCCCGAAGGGGAGGCGCCGGCCATGGCCACCGTGCGCACCGCGGAGCAGGCGGAGGCGGCCCGGGCGGCCGGATTCCGGGCGGCATGGCACCCGGAGGACTACCGGAAGGACGCCCTGGAGAGGCTGATGGAGGAAATGGCGCCGGGAGACTGGCTGCAGCTGCCCCAGGTATGCGAAGAGGACACGCTGGAGATGATCCGGGAACTCTGCACGGCCTACCGGGAGAAGCTGGGCGGCGTGGTGCTCGGATCCGTCGGGCAGCTGGGGGCCGCATGGCCCGTAGCCTATGGGGCCGGAAGCGGGATTCCCGTGATGAACCGGCAGGCGGCGGCGATGCTCTTCGAAGAAGGATGCGCTTTTGTGACGGCGTCGGAGGAGCTGACCGGCGGGGAGCTGAAGGCCCTGCGGGCCGGGGGCGCGCCGATTCTGGCCCGGGTATGGGGGCGGACGCAGCTGATGCTTCTGCACCACTGCCCGGCACGGACCGCCCTGGGGCTGAGCCGGGGGCACCGGGGATGCACCCTGTGCGACACGGGCGCGGAGGAAGCGCTGGCGGGCAGCGAGCTGGAGGATAAGCGGGGATACCGGTACCCGCTGCTGCGGGAGCGGCTGCCGGAGGGATGCCTGGTGCGGCTGATGAACGCGCTGCCGACGGAATGGACCGGGAAGGGGCTGCGGCAGACCGCGGCGGAATTCACCACCGAGAGCCGGGCGGAGGCCGAGGCTGTGCTGGAGGCCGCGAAGCGGGGAGAGAAGACCGGATATGCGGCGACCTCCGGGCACTGGCAGCGAAAAGTGGAATAAAACGGAACTATGGATTCAAACGAAAGGCGGGCATGGCCCATGATGGCGGAAAGAACCCTGCGGGTACTGGAATTCACCCGGATCCGGGAGATCCTGGCGGAAGGGGCGCTGACGGAAACCGGCGCGGAGAGATGCCGAAGCCTTATCCCCTGGGACGACCTGTACTCCGTCAACGCCGCCCAGGAGGAGACCGAGGAGGCGACGGTGATCCTGCAATACACCGGGGGGCACCCGATGATCGCCTTTCCGGATGTGCGGCCGGCGCTGAGCATCTGCGACAAGGGCGGAAGCCTGACCCCGGGGATGCTGCTGAACGTGGCGGAGGCCCTGCGCGCCTCCCGGACGGCCCGGGACGCGCTGATCACCGACCGGGAGAACACGCCGCGGCTGAAGGCCCTGGCGGAGGGGCTTTTCACCGCCCGGAACCTGGAAAAGGACATTACGGACGCGATTCTGACCGAGGACGAGATCGCGGACCGGGCCTCCTCGGAGCTGATGAACATCCGGCGGCACCTGCGGGGCGCCCAGGAGCGGATTCGGGAAAAGCTGAACCAGATGATCCATTCCGCGGCGATGCAGAAGGTGCTGCAGGACCCGATCATCACCGTGCGGAACAACCGGTACGTGCTGCCGGTGCGGGCGGAATACCGGAGTTCCGTGCCCGGGCTGGTGCACGACCAGAGCTCCTCCGGGGCCACCCTGTTCATTGAACCCATGGCCGCCGTCGAGATGGGGAACGAGCTGAAGGACTGGGAGATGAAGGAGCAGCGGGAAATCGCCCGGATTCTGGCCGCCCTGAGCGCCGAGGTGGCGCCGCACGCCCGGACCCTGCGGGAGACCGTGGACCTGATGGCGGAGCTGGACTTCATCTTCGCCCGGGGGCTTTTGAGCCGGCGGTGGAACTGCGTGGCGCCGAAGATGAACGCGAAGGGCTTCGTGCACATCATCCGGGGGCGGCATCCGCTGATCGACCCGGACAAGGTGGTGCCGATCACCCTGTGGCTGGGGACGCCCACGGAGGGGAACACGTCCGACCTGACGGCGGAGCAGGGATTCAACACCCTGGTGATCACCGGGCCGAACACCGGCGGCAAGACCGTGACGCTGAAAACCGTGGGGCTTTTCACCCTGATGGCCCAGGCGGGGCTGCAGGTGCCGGCGGACCCGGGGACGGAGCTGAACGTTTTCGAGCAGGTTTTCGCCGACATCGGGGACGAGCAGAGCATCGAGCAGAGCCTGAGCACCTTCAGCGGCCACATGACGAACATCGTGCAGATCATGCGGGAGGTGACCCCGCGGGACCTGGTGCTCTTCGACGAGCTGGGAGCGGGCACGGACCCGACGGAGGGCGCGGCCCTGGCCCAGAGCATCCTGACCCGCCTGCTGCACATCAACGTGCGGACGATGGCCACGACCCACTACAGCGAGCTGAAGGTTTTTGCCCTGACCACTAAGGGCGTCGAGAACGCATCGGTGGAATTCGACGTGGAGACCCTGCGGCCCACCTACCGGCTGAGCATCGGCGTGCCCGGGAAGAGCAACGCCTTCGAGATCAGCCGGCGGCTGGGGCTGCCGGAAAACCTGATCGAGAACGCGAAGGAGCTGCTGTCCGGCGAGGCCGTTCGCTTCGAGGACGTGATCGCCAACGCGGAATACCACCGGCAGGTGGCCGAGAAGGAACGGGAAATTGCCCAGCAGGCCAGCCGGGAGACCGTGCGCCTGCGGGACGAGGCAGAGAAGCTGCGCAGGGAGATGGAGGAGAAGCGGGAGGAGACCCTGCGGAAGACCCGGGAGGACGCGAAGCGGATTCTGACCCGGGCGCGGCAGGAGAGCGAGAGCATCCTGGCCGACCTGAAAAAAATGCGGAAGAACGCCGAGGCGGACGGGAAGAGCGCCGCGGACCTGCGGCGGCAGCTGGACCGGGACATCGACGAGATGAGCGACGGGCTGAAGGAAGCGGTGGCCGAGGGCACGGAAGCGCCGGAAACCGTCAAGCCCGGGGACAAGGTGATGATCCTGACCCTGGGGGCGGAGGGCACCGTGCTGAGCGCGCCGGACGACCGGGGCGAGGTGCAGCTGCAGGCGGGACAGATGAAATTCAAGGCGAAGCTGAGCCAGCTGCGCATGAAGCAGCCCGCGAAGGAGAAGGAAAAGGTGACCGTGCGGGCGAAAACCGGCATGATGGCCCGGACCGTGGCCAGCGAATGCGACGTGCGCGGGATGATGCTGGAGGAGGCGCTGGGGGCCGTGGAGCGGTACCTGGACGAGGCGATGCTGGCCGGGCTGAACGAAGTAACGATCATCCACGGGAAGGGCACGGGGGTGCTGCGGGCCGGCATCCAGCAGGACCTGCGGAAAAACCGGCACGTGAAGAGCTTCCGCCGGGGCCTGTACGGCGAGGGCGAGGACGGCGTGACCGTGGTGGCACTGAAATAACCGGGAGGAACCAGAATGAAGGAAAGACCGAATATCCTGGTCGTCGACGACGACCCGAACATCAGCCGGCTGATGCGGCTGTATCTGGAAAAAGAGAACTTCGAGGTGCGGGAGGCCGGGCGGGGCGACACGGCCGTGGAGGAATTCCGCCGGATGCCGCCGGACCTGATGCTGCTGGACGTGATGATGCCCGGGATGGACGGATACCAGGTGCTGAAAACCGTGCGGAAATCCGGGAACATCCCCGTAATCATGGTGACCGCCCGGGGCGAGACCTTCGACAAGGTGCTGTGCCTGGAGCTGGGGGCGGACGACTACATCGTGAAGCCCTTCGACGGGAAGGAACTGGTGGCCCGGGTCAAGGCCGTGCTGCGGCGGAGCCAGGGCGCCGAGGAGGAAAAGGGCAGCGAGCTGGCCTTCCCCGGGCTGACCGTGAGCCTGGGCCAATACGAGGCCCGGTACGAGGGGAACCGGATCGAGATGCCGCCGAAGGAGCTGGAGGTGCTCTACTTCCTGGCCTCGCACCCGAACCAGGTTTTCACCCGGGAGCAGCTGCTGCGCCAGGTATGGGGCTTCGACTTCTTTGGGGACAGCCGGACCGTGGACGTGCACATCAAACGGGTGCGGGAAAAGCTGCCGGACAGCATGAAATACGGATGGAGCATTGAGACTGTGCGCGGGGTCGGATACAAGTTCGCTGTCGAACGATGAGGCGGCACAGGGAGAAAGGAACGCATGTTTGCTAAAATCATGGCTGTCGTGCTGGTGGCGATCCTGATCACCACGGCGGGGATGTCCGCCGTGTGGTACGTGACGCTGCGGAACCAGCAGATCGACGCCCGGCTGGAGGAACTGATCGCGGAGGCGAACGACATCGCCTACCTGGCGGCCAACATGAACGGGGGCGGCTTCGGGAGCTTTCTGGGATTTTCCCCGTCCAGCGCGTATTCCGCACGGAGCTTTCTGAACCTGAAGGCGAAGCAGGTTAACGACGAATTCGGCGCGTACATCGCCGTGGTCGACCGGCGGGGCAACGTGATGGACAACACGCAGACGGCCTACAGCGAGGACCCGGACTTCGTCGAGAGCCTGAGCGGGGAGCAGATTACCGACGCGCTGAACCGGATCCTGAAAGGGGAGACGATCCGGCTGCGGAGCAGCGGGCCCAACGGGCCGACCTTCACCGTCGGCGTGCCCTTCAAGCAGAACGACAGCGATACGACGGCCTCCGGGGCCGTGTTCATCCAGACGAAGGCGCAGCAGATTGAATCCGGGCTGGACAAGCTGCTGTGGCAGATCATCGCCATGGCGGCAGGGGTGATCCTGCTGAGCGGGGTGGCCGTGTTCCTGTTCATCCGGTCCGCCATGCGGCCGCTGGGGCGGCTGGCGGCGGCGGCCGGGTCCATCGCCGGCGGGGATTTCTCCGTGCAGCTGGACGAGAAGCGCGGCGACACCGAGATGCGGAAGGTGAACCACGCCTTCAACAGCATGACCCGGCAGCTGCGGGACATCGAGGAGGGGCGGCGGGAGTTCGTGAGCAACGTGAGCCACGAGCTGCGCACGCCGATTACCAGCATCCGCGGATTCGCCGAGGGGCTGGCGGACGGGGTTATTCCCGAAGAGGAACGGGAGAGCACGCTGCGGCTGGTGGCGGACGAGAGCAAGCGGCTGAGCAGCCTGGTGAACGACCTGCTGGAGCTGAGCCGGATGGACAAGGACAAGGTGGTGCTGAACAGGACCGTGTTCGACATCAACGAGATGCTGCGGCGGGCCGTGATCCGGCGGATGAACGACATCGACCGGAAGAAGATCGACGTATCCTGCGAATTCGGGGAGGACCCGTGCATGGTGCGGGCGGACAGCGACCGGATCGAGGAGGTCGTGATCAACCTGCTGGACAACGCGCTGAAATTCACGCCGGAGGGCGGGGCCATCGTGATGGAATCCGCCGTGGCGGACGGGCTGGCGCTGGTGACCGTGCGGGACAACGGGCCCGGGGTGCCGGAGGAGGACCGGGAGCGCGTGTTCGAGCGCTTCTTCACGGCGGACCGGGCCCACACCACCGGCAAGGGCACCGGGCTGGGGCTGAGCATCAGCCAGAAAATCATCGAGCTGCACGGGCAGAGCATCCGCCTGCTGGATACCAGGGAGGGC
>Ga0265298_10008539_pt1 | contig 12295 bp, 12 predicted proteins | sample AusTroGonzalo_MG_3_FD_193486 | JGI IMG/M metagenome (GOLD analysis project Ga0265298, IMG submission 193486) | Bovine rumen microbial communities from tropical cattle in Woodstock, Queensland, Australia - Gonzalo_01 | ecosystem: Host-associated > Mammals > Digestive system > Stomach > Rumen ...
ATCATCATTAAAAGCCAATTTTTACTTAAAACCGAAACGGTAAAATAAGTAGGCTCTGCAAGAACATCATCCGCATTAACCATAACAATTAATTTTTCATCGGTTTGTTTATCCGTGCATATTTTTGCTTTGGCATAACCGTTTTCATCTGTAAAAATGCTCTGTTTATTAAGATTTTTCAAAGCAATTTCATCGTCGTTTAAATAATTGTTTTTTGTTATTATAAAATTGATTTTAACACCGGTAACGGGGTTATTATTTTTGTCTGTTAATAAAACAACAAAATCATCTTTTGTGTAGTTTCCCCTAAGTGCTAACTGCTTATCACCTGAAATTTTTTTTAATTGATAATCTTGTCCGAAACAAATTATAGGGAGAAATAGAAGTAAGCAAATTATAATTTTTTTCATTTGGCTATTTTTTTGTCACTTATAAACATTCTTTTTATCGTTTTTAAAATTATTTCCACATCAAGAAAAAGAGAAGAGTTTTTTATATACCATAAATCATAAGCCAATCTTTTTTCTGCATCTCTATTAAAAGTTTTTTTATTTTCTTCCGTAGGCTTATCTATTACAAGTGAAAAATTAGGAGCTTTATAATTTAATTGAGCCCACCCAGTTATTCCCGGACGGACAATTGTTCTTAACGGATGATTATCAATCAAACAATTCAAATATTCATATTCTTTCGTCCACAAAGGTCTTGGCCCGACAAAAGAAGTATCCCCAACAAAAATATTTATTATTTGAGGAAACTCGTCAAGCCTAAACTTGCGTAAAAAATTACCCATTTTAGTTATTTTTTCTGTTCCTTCAATCATTGTTTTAAATTTATAAATGTATATTGTTTTGCCTTTCAAACCTACTCTTTCCTGAACAAACAAAGGAAATTGTTTATCAATAATAAGTATAAGTAAATAAATTATAATCCCTATTGTTAGGCAAAACGGCATTAACAATAACGAACATATAATATCGGCAAACCTTTTTATAAAACTTTCTATCCTCATTCGTCTTGAACTGATATATTCCATAAGCCATCTGTTATTATTAAGTGCAACTCGAGGAACCCTAAAAAATAATTCTTCAAAAAAATCCAAATCACTTTTTACTATTGCACCTTTAAAATGTAAATTCTGTTGCCATTTTTGAGATACCGTTAAAAGTTCACTTGATATTACAATAAAATTAATATTATTTATTTTATTATAAATTGTATCCATAATTTCATCGGTTACTTCTGCAGAACTTAATAACACATCATAATTTGCATATTTAGCCATTTCCGAAATTATTGTATCCAAAGTATGATTTTTACCTAATATAACAACCGTTGTTTTTTTTAAGTTTATTCTTAAATCTTTATAAACTCTTCTTGTAAAATAAACGAATATAAAATATATTATAAGTGTTATAAGAAGAACCGTTTTAGGTGTCGTTGCATGAACAATTGAAGCTAAAAAATAAATTGAACCTGCAGAAAAGAAAAAATCTATAAAAAATGCAATCATAATATTTTTATAGTCAAAAACTCTTCTGTTAATATACTTAAAATCGTAAAAAGAAAAAAGCCATAGAATGATAACGGAAATTATAAAAGGAACTATTAAAATTTTTAAATTGGAAATAAAAGAAACATCGGTAACCGCACCTGTCCTAAAAAAAAGCCCCAGTGCAATTGCTATTGAAAAAGAAATTAAATCTAATAACAAAAATAGAAAACCCATTAAAAACACTCCGTGTTTTTTAGATGATTGGATGATTAGAAGAATAGATTGTTGCTTCCAATCTTCCAATCTTCTACTCTTCTGTATTTTTATATTCTACATTTTTTATAAAAATAAAAAAAGCCCGATATATAAATATATCGAGCTTTTTATTAAAAAAACAGCTTATTTCTTTTTAGAGCATTTACCTTTTTTACAAGCTTTTTTTGCTGATTTTTTTGCAACAGCTTTTTTAACAGCTTTTTTAGCTACTTTTTTTGCAGCTTTTTTAGCTACTTTTTTTGCAGCTTTTTTTCTTTTTACTCCGCCTCTTGACATTTTTGCTCTTGAAATATCACCATTCTTATCCAAGAAATAGAGATATCCGCTTTCTTTTTCTACACCGGCTTTAGCAACTTTCGTTGTTTTTCCGCCTTTTTTTCCGCCTCTTGCCATTGTAGATCTTGAAACATCACCTTGTTTGTCTACAAAATAAAGAAAACCTTCTTCTCTTTTTACACCAAGTTTAGCTACTTTTTCTGCCATTTTACTATCCTCCCGGGTAATTTTTTACTTCCCTTTTTTATTAAACCATGTTGCTATTTTATTGTTGCTTATTTTCTTTTTTAGTTATAATTTTATCCCTTAACCAACTGTCAACAACATCTTTTGAAAATCTATACTGTTTACCTATTTTTGATGCAGGAATTTTTTTCTGCCTTATTAAATTATATATTGTTGACCTTCCTATACCTAAGTATGCGGCTAATTCTTTAATATCCATTACTTGTTTATCATTATTATTTATCATTGTTTATCACCACTGCTTATTTTTATATTTTTATGCTAAGATTATATATTATTTATTTTTATTTGTCAAATCCTATATTTTAATATTAAAACTTTACTTTCTTTATTTTTACTTATTAAATCTTTTGTTTTAATGTTTAAATTTTACTTTTTTTATTTTTATTTGTCAAGTGTTTTACTTTATTTATTAAATTTACTTTGTTAGTGTATTTTATTATTTTATTGTTATTTTTTTTATTTAATTTTGTTATTATTTGCTAATTGTTATTAAAAATTGCAAAGCAATTTTTAGCTTATAGCTTGTGGTTAAACTACAAACTACCAACTACAAACAAAAAAATTTGCAAAGCAAATTTTTTATAGAAGGTCGGTGGGGTTTAGTTCTAAATTTATGTATGTTTGTTGAGGGAGTTTTATGTTAATAAGTTCTTTAAGCAGCGGACGAATTTGTTCGTTTTGTCCTTTTAAAATTATTTGCCATCTGTAACTTCCGTTAAGTTTTGCAATATAATTTTGTGACGGACCAAGTAAAGATATTTGATAATTTAATTTTAATATTTTATTTTCCAAAAGTTCATATAGTGACTGTGCAACTTCCTGTGCCTTTTTATCTTCTTTATTTCTAACGGTTACTTTTGCCATGGCACAAAACGGAGGATATTGTAATTGCCTGCGAAAATCCATTTCCTGCTTATAGAAATTTTTATAAGAATAATTTTGTGCATTTACCAAAGCATAATTTTGTGCAAAATTTGTTTGCACCAAAACTTTTCCTTTAATATCCGCTCTTCCGCATCTTCCCGCAACCTGTGTAATAAGTTGAAAAGTTCTTTCCGATGAAGAAAAATCCGGCAAATACAAAGATGTATCGGCATCTACAACACATACCAAGGATACCCTCGAAAAATCAAAACCTTTTGCCACCATTTGAGTTCCGAGTAAAATATCGTATTCTTCATTTTTAACACCTTCATAAACTTTACGATATACATCTTTACTTGTAGCAGTGTCTGCATCAAGTCTGAAAATTTTTGAAAAAGGAAAAAGTTTTTTTAATTCTTCTTCAACTCTTTGTGTTCCGACACCGAAAATACGAAAATTTTTTCCTCCGCACTTTTGACATTTAATCGGAAATTTAATTTCTTTACCGCAGTAATGACATTTTAAAACTTCAGGATGTTTATGATAAACCATCGATACCGAACAATTCGGACATTGATAAACACCGTCACAATTCTGGCACATAAGTGTTGATGAAAAACCCCTTCTGTTTAAAAAAATAATAACCTGTTCGCGTCTTGCAAGTGCCTGTTTTATTGAAGAAATGACTTTCCTTGAAAGAACGGAATTTTTTAAATTTATGTTTTTTAATGAAACCATCTCTATTTTAGGAAGAGGTTTTGAATCTATTCTTTCGGGAAGCTCCAATAATTTAAAACTTCCGTCAATACATTTTTTATAAGTATCAAGTGCCGGTGTTGCCGAGCCTAAAATACAAACGGCATTATTATATTCTGCCCGCCAAAGTGCAATTTCTTTTGCACAATAACAAGGTTTATTATTTTGCTTGTATGTCGTTTCATGTTCTTCGTCAATAATAATTAAACCCAAATTTTTAAAAGGTAAAAAAATTGCAGATCTTGCACCTATAACTATTTTTGTTTGTCCTTTTTGTATGGAATCAAAAATTTTATATTTTTGTATTAAAGAAACCTCACTATGCCACAGAGCAAAAATATCACCGAATCTTTTTTTTATTATTTTTATAAATTGAGGAGTCAATGCAATTTCGGGAAGTAAAAAAATTGCAGTTTTATTTTTTTCTAAAACTTTTTGAATACTTCTTAAATAAATTTCCGTCTTACCCGAACCTGTAACACCGTGCAATAAAAAATTAGTATTTTTTTGTTCGTCTATTGCAGAAAAAATTTTATCAAGTGCAGCCTGCTGATATTTTGTAACTTTAAAATTAGGATTTTCTTTTTTTATAATTTCTTTTTTAGGTTTTTCTTTTCTTTTGGGAACTTTTAAAGAAACGGGAACTATTACCGACAAAGCTTCTCCTATCGAACACAAATATGTTTTGGACAACCAAATTGCCATTTTATTCATTTCATCGGTAATAATAGGTTCTTTATCAAGCACTTCAATAATTTCTTTTAACCGGTTTTGAGTTTGTTGAATAAAATTTTCTTTAACGGCAACACAATAACCTGTTAAAGTTCTGTTACCGAAAGGAGCTTTTACCCTTCTGTTTAAAATTTGAGATATTGTCAAATTTTCAGGAATTTTATAAGAAAAACTTTTATCTAAAGGAATAGGGAAAACTATTTCTGCAATATTCATACTATTTTGTTTTCAAAAAAGCCATAACCTGTTTCATGTCGGACCACACATCTTTTTTTAAGTTAGGGTTTCTAAGTAATGCTGCAGGATGATATGTAGGCATAAGTTTTATGCCGTTATACTCCGTAAATTTTCCCCTCAACGAACTGATAACTTCCTCGGTATTTAACAATGCTCTTGTGGAGGATGCTCCTAAAGTAATAAGTACCCGGGGAGATATTATTTCTATTTGTTTATCCAAATAAGGTTTGCATGTTTGCATTTCCTGTTGGGTAGGCGGTCTGTCGTTATTTTTAAGTTCCGGATTTGAAGAATCTTTCATCGGATGGCATTTAACTATATTTGCAATATAAACGGTACTTCTTTTATATCCCATAGCTTCTATTATTTTATCAAGCAACATTCCTGCTCTGCCTATAAAAGGTTCACCTTTGTGGTCTTCCTGAAATCCCGGACCTTCTCCTATAAACATAATATCGGCATAAGGATCACCTACACCGAATACAAAATTTAATTTTGTTTTACCTAACGGACATTTATTGCAATTACAAATTTGTTGTTTAAATTCTTCCAACTTTTGCTGAGAATTTTTTGAATGTTCGGCCGTTTTTTTTATTTCGGATATTTTATTAATTTTTTTCACTTTTTGTTCCTGCCCGGACAATAAAATTTCATCTTCATCCCAATTTGAATATTCTTCAATTGATGTTTTTGCAAGTTTAACTATTTCGGTATAATTCAATTGCTTCATTTATAATCTCTTTTGCTATATTATTTTTTGTTGCCGAACTTAATTTTTTTATAGTGCCGTTTTTAAAAATAAAAACCGGTTTTGAAAATTGTGAACCTATAGTCTCAGTCGGATTTGCAACTATCATATCAAGTTTTTTATTTTCTAATTTGTCTTTTGCATAATTTAATAAGTTTTTACTTTCCAAAGCAAACCCTATTATGCTTTGTTTTTTTGTTTTATGTTTTGAAACATAATTTATTATATCAACCGTTTTTTTTAATTTTAAATTTAAAAATTTATCTGTTTTTTTTATTTTATTTTTTTCGGTTTTTAACGGACAGTAATCGGCAACCGCAGCCGCCCCTATAAAAATATCTGCATATTTTAAATTGGCCTTAACAGCTTTAAACATTTGATCTGTTGTAACCACATCAATAACTTTACAATTGTTATTTTTTATATCAATATTGCAAGGTCCTTTAACGGCAATAACTTTACAGCCTTTTTTTAAAGCTTGCTTTATTATTTCCTTTCCCATTTTACCGGAAGATGCATTTGATATAAAACGAACAGGATCAATATATTCTCTGGTTGGTCCTAATGTAATTAATATCGTTAACATTAACTTTTTCAGCCTTTCAGCTCTTCAACTATTTTGGTTAAAATTGTTTCATTGTCGGCAAGGCAACCGTCGCCTACAACACCACAAGCAAGAAGCCCGGGTTGTGCATCAACAATTTTGTAACCTAAACTTTTTAATGTTTCTATATTGTTTTCTACGGATTTATGATGATACATATTGTGGTTCATTGCCGGGCACACTATAATTTTTGCTTTAGTTGCAATTGCTGTCGATGTTACCAAATTATCTGCAAAACCGTTTGCAAGTTTTGCTATTGTATTTGCAGTCGCAGGGACCACAACATAAACATCGGCTTTTTGTGCAAGAGAAATATGTTCTATTTCAAAATAAGAGCTGTCAAACATATCACAGCAAACTTTGTTTTTTGAAAGAGACTGAAAAGTTAAAGGTGTAACGAACTTTGTTGCGGCTTCAGTCATTACACAAGTGACGGTTGCACCGAGTTTTATCAAACTCCTTACCAAATCACAAACTTTATAAACAGCAATTCCGCCGCAAATACCTAAAACTATATTTTTATTTTGAAGAAGATTCTGCTGTTGCATTTGCAGCCTCTTGAGCCTGAGCTTTTTTAGCTTTCTTTTCTTGTTTTAATTTTTCTATTTGTTCATAAGTCATATTATTTTCCAAAACTTCTCTTAATGCTTTATTAAGAAGCAATGTTTGCGGTAAGTGTGCATAACCTTCTTCATCTTTTTTTACTTTTATAAGTTCAATTGCATTACGAACAACATCATACTTACCAAGTTTTGTTTCAAAAAACATTTCATCCAAAGATTTTTCTGTCATTTTTTTCTCCAAAAATAAATTTAGAATTTATTTAAATTTTACTTTATTTCTTTCAGTCGATAATTTACTGCAATTTATAATATTTTCAACATTTTTGATACTTTCATCCAATTTATCATTTATTATAAGATAATCATATTTATTGATATAACTTATTTCTTTTTCGGCATTTTTTAACCTTATATTTATAACTGCTTTTGAATCCTTATTTCTTTTTATAAGCCTTTGTTTTAATATTTTTAATGAAGGTGCCATAACAAATATCATAAGTGCATCTTTATACTGTTTTTTTATTTTAATAGCACCCTGAACATCTATATCAAGTAAAACATCCTTTCCTTTTGATATTATGCTCTCCAGTATTTTTTTACTTGTTCCGTAATAGTTATTATGAACTTTTGCCCACTCCACAAATTGTTTTTGTTTAATTTCATCTTTAAATTGTGCTTCGGTTACGAAATAGTATTCTCTGCCGTTTTTTTCACCTTTTCGCGGAGTCCGTGTCGTTGTTGAAATTGAATAAACTATATTTTTGTTTTTTTTAACAACGGCATCACAAATACTCGTCTTACCTGCACCAGACGGTGCAGACATTATAATAACCATACCCTTTTTTTTGCTTTTCATAATCTTATATTTTATATAAAAAAAACTCTCAAGGCAAATTTTTCTCTTATAAAACAACTTCTAATTTTCTAATCTTCCAATCTTCCAATCATCTAAAAAGGCTTTTGCTCTTAATTTTTTATGAAATGTAATTGCAAATCTGTGTGCTTCGTCCCTTATTTGTTGTAACAACCTTAATGCAAGTTTATTTCTCGGCAAAACGATAGGTGTATCTTTACCCACTACAAAAATTTCTTCGTTTTGTTTTGCAAGAGATATTAACGGAATAACTAAATTTAATTGATTGAATGACTGTTTTGCATAAGCAAGCTGCCCTTTCCCGCCGTCTATAACAACCAAATTAGGAAATTTTTCGTTTTTCCTTAAAATAGAGGAATATCTTCTAAAAACAACTTCCCCTATCATAGCAAAATCATTTATTCCGGTAACCGTTTTTATTTTAAACCGTCTATAACCGTTTTTATTCGGTTTTCCGTTAACAAATTGAACCATTGAAGCAACGGGATTGGTACCTGAAGTATTTGAAATATCAAAACATTCTATAACATTTGGAAGTTCCTTTAATTTCAAAACTTGTTTTAACTCAAGCAGTGCATTCGTTTTTGAAACATATTGATTTATTTCTTCTATTCCTATTTGAGTTACAGAAACTTTTTCACTCATGGATTGAACGGCATAAAGCCTGTCTCTTATTTCAGCCGCTTTTTCAAAATTAAGTTTTTGGCTTTCCTGTTCCATTTGTTGTTGCCACAAGTCTTGTAATTTTTTAAATTTACCTTTTAAAAAAAGTTCCAATTCAACCAAACCTTTTTTATATTTTTGAGAAGATATTTTTCCCATACACGGGCCGTAACATAATTTGGTATGGTAATACAGGCATGATTTTACTTTTTCTTCATTCGGCAAATTATTTTCGGTAAATGAATGTTTACAAACTCTTATTTTAAAAACTTTATTTAACCACATCATTAATTTTTTTATATATGTAAGCTGCGGGAACGGACCGAAATACAAAGCACCGTCGTTTAAAAATTTTCTTGTCATTATCAACCTGGGGAAATCTTCATTTGTACTCAATTTTATGTAAGGATAAGATTTATCGTCTTTCCACATTGCATTAAAATGCGGCTGTATTTTTTTTATTAAATCCCTTTCAAGAATTAATGCTTCTCTTTCGGAGGAACATAAAATATAATTTATTGTTCTCATCGAGTTTATAATTGTTGCGGATTTACTGTTTGTATCGGAATGAAAATATGAAGAAATTCTGTTTTTTAAATCCTTTGCTTTACCGACATATATTATGTTGGCTGCAGAATCTCTCATTATATAAACACCCGGCAAATGAGGAATATCTTTAGTGTAATTATTAATTATTTTGTGCATAATTTGTTCCGCAAATTGGCTGAGAAGTTTAGAATTCAACAACACAACTCTAAACTGAAAATTTTATCTTTTCAAAAATTTTTTTGAAAAAGAAAACAAAAGCTGCTCGATTTCTTCCGATTTTAATAATTTAGACACAAATACAAATACAAAAATACCGACACCAATTGATATCGGCAGCAAAATAAAATATGAAACATTTATAAGCATTATAAAGTAACAAATTATTCCCATCACAACGGATGCAACTACCGCCTTTGATAAAGATTTTATTATTTTTATTATTCCCAAGTTGCCTATTTTTTTTCTTATTTTATATGCCAAAATTATAAAATTTATATATGCACATATTGATGTTGCAAGTGCAAGCCCGCCTACACCGATAATTTTCATTAAGTATAAACATAAAATAACATGAATTATCATAACAAAAAAAGCAACCTTTACGGGAGTTTTTGTATCTTGAAAAGAGAAAAAAGTATTTGCAAAAACTTTAGATATTGCATAAGCGGGAAGCCCTACTGCATAACATATTAATGCTTGGTTTGTAAGTACTGAAGCAAAATCATCAAACTTTCCCCTTTGAAATAAAACTTTTATTATGGGAAGGCCTAAAACAATTAAACCTGCCGCTGCCGGAATTAACAATATAACCGAAAACCTAACGGATAAATTTAATGTTTCTTTCATATCATTAATATTTTTATGTGCTACGGCTTTTGACATTAAAGGAAGCGAAACCGTTGCAAGGGCAAGCCCGAAAATAGCCAAAGGAAGTTGCATTAACCTGTTTGAATAATATAATGCGGTTATTGAACCGTTACCTAAAAAAGAAGCACAAATAGTATCCACAAAAGTGTTTATTTGGTCAACGGAAATTCCTATTATTGAAGGTATCATTAACAAAAATATTTTTTTTAAACCCGGATGATTTAAATTAAAATCAAATTTTAAACTCCAGCCTAATTTTTTTAATGCCGGATATTGCATTAAAAAATGCCCCAAGCCTCCGAAAATCACACTTACGGCAAGCCCTTTTATTTGGTTTGCCGGTGTAAGCAGCGGAGCTACGGCAAGCACATAAATAATTTCGGCAAAACTTAAATTTGCAGGAGCTACGGCAGGAATAAAAAAAGCTTGCAATGTATTTAACAGTGCAAGCAACATCCCTGCCAAACAAATAAAAATTAAAAAAGGGAACATCAATCGAGTTAAATCTATGGTAAGCTGTAATTTTTCAGGGTCTGAAGTAAAACCCCATGCAATAAATTTAACCAACTGCGGTGCAAAAAAAACACCTAAAACCGTTATTACGGTTGTTATAAGCAACAATGCCGTAAAAACCACATTTATAAGCTTTTGAGTTTCCGTTTTTGTTTTAGTATGTAAATATTCCGAAAAGACGGGAATAAATGCAACCGAAAAAGAACCTTCACCAAGCATTCTTCTTATAAGGTTAGGTATTCTAAAAGCAGCATAAAAAGCATCGGCAACCATACCTGCACCAAACAAATAAGCAACCAGCATATCCCTTAAAAACCCGAAAATTCTGGATATTGTAGTGCCTATGCTTACATAACCTGCATGTTTAACGATACTTTTATTTTCAGACATAAACCTCTAAGGCAATAAAAAAAGCCGATATGCTTAGATATCGGCTTTTAAATAAAATTTTTGATTATATTGAAGCAACCAATTTTGCAAGCCTTGCTTTTTGGTTATTAGCGGAATTTTTGTGAATAACATTTGTTTTGCTTGCTTTATCCCACTGAGAAAAAGCAACATTCAATGCCTTTTGAGCTTCTTCTTTATTTTTTGCTTTTACTGCTGCTTCCACTTTTTTTGCAAGTGTTCTTATTTTACTTGTAGCTGCTGCATTTCTTGCTGTTCTTTTTTCAGCTTTTCTTACTTCTTTGAGTGCAGATGTATGTCTGCCTGTTTTTAACTTTGCCATTATATCCTCCAAACAAATTAACCAATAATATGTTATAAATATTTTGTTATTGTATCATATTTTACTTTTTACAGTCAAGCAAAAACTATAACTTATATTTATCTAATTATGTAATCTTTTTCTCTGTTTATAACACCGAATTTATATTTTACACCTACATTACCGTAATAATCGTTAGAATTACCAAAACCTATACCGAAATGTATATTAGCAAAAGCCGTCCAATATTCCGACAAATAATAATCACCGCCGATACCTATATTAAAAGCAGTTGATGAAAGTTCCGTTCCTTTTAAATTAAAATTCGTTCCGGTATCGGCAATTCTTATTTTAGCTTCCGCATAATTTTGAGTTAAAAACTGTTTTATCCCAACCCGGGCATACAAATTTAAAAGATTTATTTTTCCTTTAACTTCGGCACCTGCTCTTATTTGGGATAAAAAGTTCATGTTTTCTTCAACGGACAAATTTAAAGATTCCGCATTTTTTTCAGTGAAAGAATCCTGTTTGCAAATATTTGCCAAAATACCCACAAAAGGTTTTATTTCAAACTTTTCTTTTGAAACAACATTGTAAGAAGCTTCGGCATCAAATGAAAAACTATATCCGTTATAGTCGGCAGTTGCATGTGTTTGCCTTTCCGTTTCATACATATCATACCCAAGCATTGCCAAACTTTTCAATTGAAATTTGCTTTTAGTATAACCCACATAAGCACCTAAATTTGCACTTTTTACTTTTGTTTTGTCATATTTCTGTTTTAACAATCCGTCGGCATAACCTGCAACTATTCCCAAAAGTTTATTTTTTGAAGATGAAATATCATAACCTGCATAAAAACCTTGAACGGTATCATCGTAACTAGAATATGTTTGGTTTCCGGAAACATCATAATAATTGTAATAGTACTGAGCCCAAAAATTTCTTTTTGTTTCATAATATTCTTCACCGTCTTCGTAATATTCGTCAACATAATCTTTTATTTCTTCTGTTCTGTAAATTTTGTCGTAAATGTGTTCATACCTTGCATTTAAAAAAGGTGCTATTGCACTGTTTGCATAAATTGTTCCCGATAAACTTGTAAATATATCTTTTAATTTTTCTAAATTATAAGTGGAATTGTAATAATAACAACTTTCCAAAGTTGAAAGTAAATTTGCAATACTGCCGGTATTACTTTTTAAAGAAATTATATCCACGGCTTCAGCAACGGCTTTTTGAGCATCCGTCATATCGGTTAATTGTGCCGAAGTGGAATAATTTGTTCCTTTTCTTGCAAGTATTACCTGCATTTCTCCA
>Ga0265298_10008540_pt1 | contig 12295 bp, 8 predicted proteins | sample AusTroGonzalo_MG_3_FD_193486 | JGI IMG/M metagenome (GOLD analysis project Ga0265298, IMG submission 193486) | Bovine rumen microbial communities from tropical cattle in Woodstock, Queensland, Australia - Gonzalo_01 | ecosystem: Host-associated > Mammals > Digestive system > Stomach > Rumen ...
AAGTATATCCTCACTGCCACCTTCTCCAGCGGCGTGATGCTCTATGGCATCTCGTTCATCTATGCTGCTACGGGCACGCTCTATTTCGATAGCGTCTACAACGGTCTGGCTGATCAGTCGCCGTTGGCCATCATGGGTCTGGTGTTCTTCTTCAGCGGTCTTGGCTTTAAGATCTCGCTCGTGCCCTTCCACTTCTGGACGGCCGACACCTATCAGGGTGCGCCCACGCCAGTGACGGGCTATCTGAGTGTGATCTCTAAGGGTGCTGCTGCCATCACGCTGGCAATTATCCTGATCAAGGTGTTCCAGCCGATGGTGGAATACTGGGAGTATCTGCTCGACATCGTGATTGTTCTCTCTATCACCGTGGCCAACCTCTATGCCATCCGACAGAGCGAGCTCAAACGCTTCATGGCCTTCAGCTCTATCTCGCAGGCCGGCTATATCATGTTGGCTGTGCTCAGCAATAGTGATCTGGGCGTGGCTGCGCTGACCTATTATGTGCTGGTTTACATCGTAGCCAACATGGCTGTCTTCACCGTGATCAACATTGTGGAGCAGAAGAATGGCGGTCGTACGGATATGGCTGCCTACAACGGTTTCTATCAGACCAACCCCAAGCTCTCGTTCCTCATGACGCTGGCTCTGTTCTCGTTGGCTGGTATTCCGCCGTTTGCAGGTATGTTCTCGAAGTTCTTCGTGTTCATGGCTGCTGCCCAGCAGGGTAGTTTTGCGGCCTACTTCGTGGTGTTCATTGCTTTGATCAACACGGTGGTGTCACTCTACTACTATTTGCTGATCGTCAAGGCCATGTATATTACCAAGACCGACAGTCCGCTGCCTACCTTCCAGAGCGATGCCAATACCAAGATCGCCCTCGCTGTCTGCACTGCAGGTGTGGCTCTCTTCGGTATTGTCTCTTGCATCTACGAGTGGATCGCCGCAGCTGGCATCTGATTTACTCTAGGTAGAATAAATGAAGAGGGACAAATTTAGTTTTGTCCCTCTTTTCTGTTACAGCCCGTCCGCGAATCGTTATTATCTACGCGTGGAGGTCGAGGATGAAGCGGGTGCCTTTGGTATATTGGGAATCAATCTCCAGGTCGCCGTTCATCTTCAGGGCCATCTGCTTACAGATAGGCAGGCCCAGACCGTCGCCCTCCGTCAGGTCGTGAATCTCGAGGAAGGGCTTGAACACATCCTCGCGGCGTTCCTCGGCGATGCCGCAACCGGTGTCGGAAACGAGGAACTGGTAGGTGTGCGGGCCGCGCTTCTTGAACTCCAGGTGGATGGTGCCGCCCTCGGGGGTGTAGGTAGCGGCGTTGTCCAACAGATGGGCAAGGATGTGCGACACATATTCTTTATATATGGGGGCTGTCATCTTCTGTGCCGTCACGTTGAACGTTACGCCGTGCTTCGCCTTGCTGCGGATGCCGTCCATCAGACCCTCGCAGAATGGCTGCACCGCCACGTCTTCAAATACTATCTCGTCGGCGGGTTTGTTCTCCAGCTCCGACAGTGTCTGGATGTGGTTCGAGAAGTCGAGCAGGGCCTTCACCTCTGGCTGACGGCTGTCGAGCTTCTTGAAGGTGGGTTCCAATTGGGCGGAGATGTTGCTGATGAACTTTGCCTTGAGGGCATTGCTCTCGTTGGCGAGCTTGATGACCTTCTTCTGCTTACGGGAGAGGAAGATAAAGCGCATGAGGATGACGGCTCCCACTATAAGTGCTGCTGCGAGGGCTGCTGCCAGGATGCCAAGACCGATGATGATGGCCCAACGCGTGGAGAGCGAGCTGTCACGCTCGGCGATGGCCGCCTCGTCGTCGGCAATCTGCTTCTTCAGGGCGGCTATCTCGTCAGCATGCTTGATGGCGCTGGTGGAGTCCTTCCACGCCAGGTAGTTGCTGTACGACTGCGCCACCATGCTGGCGTTATTGCTGCGGCGGCCGTTGGCAATCAGGGTCTGGTAGACTTCATCCACCTTGTCGTAATCCTTGCTGGAGGTGAGTTTGTCGGCCATCTCCTTGAAGACAGCCTTGCCCTGAGCGTTCATGCCATACGTATAGTAATAGATGGCCTTGTTGTAGAGCAGGTCATTTTTGATGGCCTCGTCGCTGGTCTGATTAGCCTGACTCTCCATGACGTTCAACTGATCCTTGGCACTCTCGCTCTTGCGCAGCTTCATATACATCTGCATGCGCTCCTTGGTGCAGAGATAGTGGGCTGCGGCACGCTCGCTGACGGGGAGCTTGCTGGCAGAGATGGTCTGGTCGGCACGACGTAGCAGATCGAAGGCTTCCTTATAGAAGTTCTCCTTGTAGTAGAGGGCAGTCGCCTTGACAGCACACTCTACGCCCTGTCGTACCTGGCCCTTGTTGACGTAGTCGTTGAAAGCTTGGATATACAATGACCGGGCAGACGCAATGTTTTTCTTTGGGTCTACCGCCTCGGCCCGTTGTTGCAGTTCACTTTTCTTGACCTCCTGCGCGCCGACATAGGCACAGCAGAAGAGCAGAGTTACAAATAGGAATAATACTTTTTTCATCATGATTCAAATGTTTTCGTGGTGCAAAAGTATGCATTTTTTGGCATTCCGCCAAATAATTCAGGACTTTTCTAATCGTCTTTTAGCTGTCTGCGGAACTCCGACGGCGATTTTCCCAGGTTTTCGCGCACATATTTGCCAAAGAATGACAGATTGCAGAAGCCCAGTTTGACAGCAATCTCCTTAATCGAGAGATTGGTGTGCAACAGATAGAAGCGGACGTCGTTCTGCACGTACTCGCAGATCCAGTCGTAGGCCGTCCTGCCACTGATTTCCCTGCAGACCATCGTGAGGTAGCGCGTGGAGACGCAGAGCTTGTCGGCGTAGTAGGAGAGGGGCTGCTTCTTGACTTCGGCCGTAGACAAGTAGGATACGAAGCGGTCGAACAGAATCTTGCGCTGGTTGGTCTCCTTGTCGTTTTCTATCTGGACAAATGTGCTCAGCGTGCGACAGAACTCAAAGATAATGCACTGCACGAGCGAGTGGATGATCTCCTTTTGGAACGTGGTCTTGTTGCTCTTCAGATTATAGACCAGTACTGTGTTCATGCAGTTCTGCATGATGACTTCTTGGTCAGACAGGTGGAACAAATAGTGCTTCTTGAGGAACAGCGTCTTGTTCCAGATGCTTTGATTAGGATAGAGCATTTCCTGCATGAGCGATTTCGACAGGCATAACAGCCGGCATCTCAGGTCGTAGGTGGCCTCGAAGTGATTGTATATGGCATTCGGATAGCCCACAAAGACATCGTCCTTTGAGATCACATATTCTGAACCGTCCATCTCAAACCGAAGTTCTCCTTGACTGCAGATGGCAATGAAGACCATGTCGATTTGAGTGGAATGCATGCGGGAACTGATTGTCAGGTGGTTGATAATTGCTAGTTCTCCGTCGGTATAGTCGGGGTCCTGATGGTTGTAATCTGTCAGGCCAACGTATTCATTACTGATTTTCAGATTGTCATTCATACTGCAAATATCGGTAGATTTTTTGAATAATGGTTGTATAATCAAAAAAAATATCGGTAGAATCAAGGCAAGTTCACGATTAGAATACTTTTGTTCCTTATTCGAATAGTTGAGTTAAGAACTTTGCGGTGTATCCAATGTCCTTTTTTGCCACTTCCTCGGGCGTTCCTGTCACAAGAACCGTTCCGCCCTTTCGTCCACCTTCTGGCCCCATATCGATAATATGGTCGGCCAGTTTGATGACGTCGAGGTTGTGTTCGATGATGATGACGGTGTTGCCACGGTCAACGAGTTTCTGGAGCACATCCATGAGAATCCGGATGTCTTCGAAGTGCAGACCCGTCGTCGGCTCGTCAAGGATGTAAAGCGTCTTGCCGGTGTCTCTCTTCGACAGTTCCGTAGCCAGTTTCACTCGCTGGCTCTCGCCACCGGACAGGGTGGTGGAAGGCTGTCCGAGCTTGATATATCCCAAGCCCACTTCCTGAATGGTCTTGATCTTCCGGAGAATGTCAGGAACATTTTCAAAAAACTCAACAGCCTGGTTGATGGTCATGTCAAGAATATCGGCAATGGATTTTCCTTTGTATCTCACCTCTAAGGTTTCACGGTTATAGCGTTTGCCGTGACAAACCTCACAGGGAACCTGGATGTCAGGCAGGAAATTCATCTCGATAGTCTTATAGCCATTACCACTGCAAGCCTCACAACGACCTCCTTTCACATTGAAGGAGAAACGTCCAGGCTTATAGCCTCGGATCTTGGCTTCCGGGAGATTGACAAACAGACTCCGGATGTCGCTGAACACGCCAGTATAGGTGGCGGGATTGCTTCTGGGAGTCCGGCCCAGTGGCGACTGGTCGACGTTCACCACCTTATCTATTTGTTCCAGTCCTTCTATGCTGTCGTAGGGCATGGGCCTTTTGAGGGAACGGTAGAAATGTTGTGAGAGGATGGGTTGCAGGGTTTCGTTGATCAAGGTCGACTTTCCACTACCGCTGACGCCTGTGATAACGATCAGTTCGCCGAGTGGGAACGTGATGTCCACATGCTTGAGGTTGTTGCCTGAAGCACCCTTGATGATGAGCTCGTGACCATTGCCTTTTCTCCTTTTCGGGGGAATAGGAATGGAAAGTGTTCCGTTGAGATAATTGGCTGTAAACGAGTTTGTTTTAAGCATTTCCTCCGGCGTTCCTTGAAAGACTACTTCGCCTCCTTTTCGGCCTGCGCGAGGGCCGATGTCGATAATGTAATCGGCATTCAGCATCATGTCCTGATCGTGCTCAACAACGATTACGGTATTGCCTAAATCGCGGAGTTCCTTGAGTGAATTGATCAGTCGTTGGTTATCCCGCTGGTGGAGACCGATACTCGGTTCATCAAGGATATAGAGTACGTTGACCAGTTGGGAACCGATCTGTGTAGCCAAACGGATGCGCTGGCTTTCACCACCTGACAAAGAGGCGGACTGACGATTCAAGGCCAGATAGTCAAGTCCTACTTCGAGCAGGAAATCCAGTCTGGTCTTGATCTCTTTGAGTATCTCGTGGGCTATCTGCTGTTGTTGGTGATCCAGATGGTCTTCAACTTGATTCAGCCATTCGCGTAGCTCACTGATATCCATGGCAGCCAGCTCAGAGATGTTCTTATCCCAGATGCGATAGGAGAGGGCTTCACGGTTGAGTCGCTGTCCGTGACATTCTGGACATTCGCATTCCTCCAGGAACTGGTCGGCCCATTTCTGTCCGGATGTCGATTCGTCATTTTCCATGACATTCCGCAGATATTTGATGATGCCGTCGAAACTGACGAAGTAGTCGCTGGTGGTATGCACTAATTCCTTCTCAATTCTGACGTTTTCCAAGGAACCATAAAGGATTTCGGTCATAGCCTCTTCGGGAATCTCCTCGATGGGTGTCTTCAGATTGCAATCATATTTTTTAAGCAAGGCATCTATCTGCCAAAAGATCATCTGATTCTTGTATTTGCCTAATGGGACGATGCCGCCTTCGTAGATGCTGATTGTGTTGTCTGGAATCACCTTCTTCAGGTCGATCTCGTTGATGGTGCCTAATCCCTTGCAATGCGGACAGGCTCCCTGTGGTGAGTTGAAAGAGAAATTATTGGGGGCAGGGTCGCTGTAGCTGATGCCCGTAGTAGGACACATCAGGCGCTTGGAGAAATACTTGACCTTCCCCTTGCCCCCTCCTGAGGAGGGGGAATTGGTTACATCGAGTATCATGATGAGACCTTCGCCCTGCTTCATGGCGATGGCAACAGACTTCTTGAGGCGTTCGCCGGACATTTGAGCTCCCCCTCCTTGGGAGGAGGTTGGGGTGAGGTTTAACTTGTCGATGACCACCTCAATGTCATGGTTCTTGTATCGGTCAACTTTCATGCCCCTGACGATTTCCTTGATTTCTCCGTCAACACGGATGTTTAGATAGCCTTTGCGTCGCATGGATTCGAAAAGCTCCCGATAATGACCTTTGCGGCTGCGTACCAGAGGGGCAAGTATGAAAATCTTCTTCCCCTGATAGTAGTGGAGGATCATGTCGATGACCTTTTCTTCAGTATATTTCACCATCTCCTCGCCCGTCATATAACTATAGGCCTTTCCGGCCCGTGCATAGAGCAGACGCAGATAGTCGTATATCTCGGTGGTTGTACCTACGGTGGAACGGGGATTGCGGTTGGTGGTCTTCTGTTCTATGCTGATGACAGGCGACAGACCGGTAATCTTGTCTACATCAGGCCGTTCCATACCTCCCAGGAAATTGCGGGCATAAGCCGAGAAGGTCTCGATATAGCGTCTCTGGCCTTCGGCAAAGATGGTGTCGAATGCCAAAGAGGATTTTCCTGAACCACTGAGTCCAGTAATCACTGTCAATGTGTTTCGCGGAATGACGACGTCAATATTCTTAAGATTATGTACGCGTGCACCGTAAACGCAGATTCTTTCGTCTTCTCTGCTCATTTCCAGTTACTGACTTAATGAGGTGCCTTCAGTATAGCCTCGAAGCAGGTTGACGTCTTTTCTGATATTGTAAGTCTGACCGTCTGCTCCCTTTGCCTTTACCAGTACGAAGTAAGTTCCTTGCTTGACATCGTTTCCACGATATTTGCCGTCCCAGCCCTCCTCGATATTGGTCCATTCATAGAGCTTCTGACCCCAACGATTGAAGATGTAGGCATGAAACTCAACGATATTCTGGTATGACTTGACCTTGTAGACGTCATTGATTCGATCATTATTTGGTGAGAAGGCATTAGGCATAACCAAAGTGCTCGTCAGCACCACGGTGCTGTCCGATGCCACACTGTCGTTATCTGCCACTTCCTGGGCATGAGCAGACATGGCTATCAACGTCATAAATGACAATAGGATGGTTTTTATTGTTCTCATTTTTCTTGTTTTGAGTGCAAAGATACAAAATATTTCGTAATTCATAGTTCATAGTTCATAGTTTTTTTGTACTTTTGCACGGTAAAATGTAATAATTTGGACTTATGACGCGATTTTTGAGATACTCAATACTGTTTTTGGCCATCTTCTTCTCGACGGATATGGCCATTGCTCAGGTGTCTGAACAGATCAGGGGTCTTCACAAAGTGAAGCGTAAGGAAACCATTTTCGGAATAGCCCGACAATATGACATTCAGATAGAAGAACTGATTCAGGCCAATCCTGAAATGAAGCAGCCTGATTATGAACTCAAGAAAGGTGATGTGATTCGCATTCCATTTCCAAAGAAAGCAGCTCCAGCTGTAGAGACGCCATCGTCAACGGCTCAGACTCCCACAACAGCTTCTGCAGTCAGTTCCTCTGCCGATGATGTCCGTCAGCGAGCCATTCGCGTGGGCATCATGTTGCCTTTGCATAATATCAATGGTGACGGTCGTAGGATGGTGGAGTATTATCGGGGTATCCTGATGGCATGTGACAGTCTGAAGAAGATAGGTATCTCTGTTGACCTGCATGCCTGGAACACGCCTGAGGATGGTAATATCTCAACGGTCTTGACTGACAAGGCAGCAGCAGACTGTGATATAATCTTCGGGCCGTTGTACTCAAAACAGATGGATGCCTTGTCGAATTTCGTTACTGCTCACGACATCCGTCTGGTGATACCATTCTCTATCAATGCACCACAGCTGTTGACAAACCGTAATATCTTCCAGATATGGCAGTCGCCAACCAATATCAACGATGCCACCATCACCCATTTCCTTGAGAAATTCGGCAATTATCATCCGGTCTTTATCGACTGTAATGATTCGACCAGTAAGAAAGGTAATTTCACTTTCGGACTGCGTCGTCAGCTGGAGAATCGCCAAATAGAGTATCATGTCACGAATCTGAAATCGTCGGAGAGCGTATTCTCAAAAGCCTTTAGTCAGACGAAACCGAATATCGTTATTCTTAATACAGGTCGCTCTCCTGAATTGGGCGTCGCCTTCGCCAAGATTAACAGCTTGAAGTCCAGCCAGCCCAATATCAATATCACGATGTTTGGCTATACTGAGTGGCTGATGTACACCCGTACACATCTTGAAAACTTCTACAAATACAACACTTATATACCATCTGTGTTCTATTACAACCCTTTGTCATCGCAAACGACACGTCTGGAACAGACATATCGTTGGAATTTCCATTCAGATATGCAGAATGCCCTTCCCCGATTTGCTTTGACCGGTTTCGACCATGCCTATTTCTTCCTCAGGGGACTCCATAAATATGGCAAGTCGTTTAATGGTTCAGCAGGCATGTTTGGCTATACACCAGTACAGACGCCTTTGGTGTTTGAGCGGATGGGTAACGGAGGCTTGCAGAATCATAGCCTGCTTTTTGTTCATTATTTGCCTGAACACAGAGTGGAATCAATTAAATTTCAGTAAAGAGTGATATATGAATAAAATAAAAGGTGGAGTGAAGACGATACGGATGGTGAGAATGCTGCTGACAGCATTATTCACTATTCACTGTTCACTATTCACTGCTACAGCTCAGGTGGGAGAATACCGAACGGACTTTGCTGTTGGATTCAACGGCGGCTACTCCATGAGTTCTATCGCCTATGTACCAAAGGTGCCTCAGGGACAGTTGGGTGGCTTTACAGCAGGTTTTTCAACTCGTTACACCTGTGAGAAATACTTTAATAGTATCTGTGCCGTGGTGGGAGAGGTGAATCTCACCCAAATGGGATGGAAGGAGAATATTCTGGATTTCAATGACCAGCCCGTTGTACTGCATACTGATGAGACACAAACGCTGGAGTATTCCCGTAAGATGTCTTATGTGCAGATCCCTCTTTTGGCTCGTATGGGGTGGGGACGTGAACGAAAAGGACTGCAGTTCTTTTTCCAAATAGGGCCTCAAATCGGTTTTTTCCTCAGTGAGAAAACAGAGACCAATTTCGATGTCCGTCAACCTGATTTCAATCCTGGGACTCCTGCAGAACCGAATAAATCATATAAGTATAGCAGCCGCGTTTCAGATATCGTGGCTCAGGATACGATGGCTGTCGAGAATACCTTCGACTATGGTATTGCCGGTGGTGCTGGCTTGGAGTTCAGTCATCCCAAATTGGGCCATTTCCTCATAGAGGGCCGTTACTATTATGGCTTGGGTAATATATATGGCAGTTCGAAGCGTGACTATTTTGCACGTTCCAATTTCGGAAATATCATCATCAAGTTTACCTACTTGTTTGACATTGTCAGAACCAAAAACTCTAAAATTAAATAATTATGTTCGAGAATCAACCTAAAGGTTTGTTTGCGTTGGCATTGGCCAACACTGGTGAGCGCTTCGGCTACTACACGATGCTCGCCGTTTTCGCATTGTTCCTCCGTGCTAATTACGGACTCGATGCTGGTTGGGCTGGAGAAATCTACAGTGATTTCCTCATGCTCGTGTATTTCCTTCCTATTGTGGGCGGATGGCTGGCCGACAAGTTTGGCTTCGGCCGTATGGTTACCATTGGTATCCTGATTATGTTTGCGGGCTATCTGTTGCTCTCTGTTCCCTTGGGTGGCGACACACTGGCGTTGGTCGTGATGCTTGCCGCTCTGGTGCTCATTGGCTTGGGAACAGGACTTTTCAAGGGTAACCTCCAGGTGATGGTAGGTGATTTATACAACGACCCGAAATATGCAGGACAGCGTGACTCTGGCTTCTCCATCTTCTATATGGCCATCAACATCGGCGCCCTTTTTGCTCCGACAGCTGCCGTGAAGATCATGGAGTGGGCACAGCAGAACCTCGGCACGAGCGTCAACGATTCCTATCACTTCGCCTTTGCTGTGGCATGCGCTTCGCTGATTCTGTCAATTGCCATTTACTACATCTTCCGTGGCACTTTCCGTCATGTGGAGGGTGGTAAGAAAAAGGAAGGTGTGCAGGCCGAGGTCGAGGAATTGTCGAAGGAAGAGACCAAAGCACGCATCGTGGCCCTCTGCCTCGTCTTCGCCGTGGTCATCTTCTTCTGGATGGCTTTCCACCAGAACGGTCTATCGCTGACCTACTTTGCCGACGAGTTTACGGCCAAGACTTCTGAGGGTATTGAGAGCATGGCCTTCAACGTGTGGAACCTCGTGGCCATCATCTTCATCGTCTACGCCCTGTTCTCATTGTTCCAGAGCAAGACCAGTAAGGGTAAGGCCATCTCTTTCGCAGTCATTGTGATTGCCCTGGCCTTCCTGTTCTTCCAGTACGATGCTACCAAGGGTGAGATTGTGGCCGTTTCGGCTCCCATCTTCCAGCAGTTCAACCCCTTCTATGTGGTGGCTCTGACGCCTGTCAGCCTCGCTATTTTCGGCAGTCTGTCGGCTAAGGGCAAGGAACCCTCCGCACCGCGAAAGATTGCCTACGGTATGGTGGTGGCCGGTCTGGCCTACTGTCTGATGGCCGTTGCCTCGTTCGGACTGCCAATGCCGCAGACCACGATGGGACCTGATGGCGAGCCTGTGGCTGTTCACGTGGCTGATGTCACACCGCAGCTGCTCATTTACACCTATCTTATTCTGACATTCGCCGAGCTGTTGCTCTCGCCGATGGGTATTTCTTTCGTGTCGAAGGTGGCACCTCCAAAGTACAAGGGCTTGATGATGGGTGGCTGGTTCGTGGCTACCGCTATCGGTAACAAGCTCGTTGGTGTGGGTGGTTACCTGTGGGGTAGCATCCCCCTCTGGGCAGTGTGGAGCGTCTTCATCGCCCTCTGCCTGATTTCCGCCGTCTTTATGTTCTCTATCATGAAGCGACTCGAGAAAGTCTGTTAAGAGAATTGAAGAATTGAAAGATTGAAGAATTGAAGTTTTGCCAGCACTGTCGTTCTTACCTTTTATAGTGCTGATAGCACTTATCACATGTTGCGTTGCCGTATTCGGTAACGCAACATTGGATGGTGCATCGCAGGTGTCGCTGCTGGTGGCCTCGGCTGTCAGCGTGCTCATCGGCCATTTCTCGAAACGCTTGGAATGGGAGAATCTTGAGAAGGAGATTACTGATAAGATTGCCAGTTGTACCCCGGCGATTATCATTCTTTTGTTGATTGGTGCTATCGGAGGTACGTGGATGGTGTCGGGCATTGTGCCGACAATGATATACTACGGCATGCAGATCATCCGTCCTGAGGTGTTCTTCGTTAGCAGCAGTCTGCTTTGTGCCCTCGTCAGTTTGATGATCGGCTCTTCCTGGACTACAGTCGCTACGATCGGACTGGCCTTGATGGGTATCGGCAAGGCACATGGCTTTGACGACGGATGGATAGCAGGTTCGATTATTACAGGCGCTTACTTTGGTGATAAGCTTTCACCATTGTCTGATACTACCGTTTTGGCATCGAGCGTTTCGGGCACACCGCTCTTTACCCATATCCGTTATATGCTTTATACCACAGTGCCCACGTTCTGCATTTCCTTGACCATCTTCCTGATTGCAGGTTTTACGATGAATGTATCCGGGCATGGTAATGTGGCAGAGTTTATGGAGGGTTTGCAGCGTACGTTTGTCATCTCGCCTTGGTTGTTGATAGTGCCTGTGCTCACGGGCGTGATGATTGCCCGTCGCTGGCCATCGATGGTGGTACTCTTCCTGGCTATCTTCCTGGCGGTGATTGTCGCATTGCTCGTACAACCTCAGCTGGTTCATCAGATATCTGGTGAGGAAGGCCAGGGACTGCTTGCACAGTACAAGGGCTTGATGCAGGTGTGCTATGGTAGTACAGATATTGAGACGGGGATCCCTGTACTTAACGAACTGGTACATACCAGCGGTATGGCGGGTATGATGCCGACCATCTGGCTGATTATCTGTGCGCAGACCTTTGGTGGCGCACTCACAGCGACAGGTCAGTTGCAGGATTTGATGCGGATCGTTCTTCGCTTTGCCCGTGGAACAGCTTCGCTTGTTGCCTCTACCGTAGGCACCGCCATCTTCTGTAACATCGCGATGGCCGATCAGTATCTTTCCATCATGCTCTCCAGTTCTATGTTCAAGGACACGTTCCGTCAGCGGGGCTATGAGCCCAGACTGCTGAGCCGCTCGTGTGAGGACGGCGCCACTGTCACCTCCGTGCTGGTACCTTGGAACACCTGTGGCTTGACGCAGAGCACGGTGCTTGGTGTAGCCACGCTGACCTATCTGCCTTATTGTTTCTTCAACTATCTCTCACCGCTGATGAGTATCTTTATTGCCTCTATCGGTTGGAAGATCAAGCGGAATGCGTAATAGCAGAGTCTTTATTTCCCCTCCTGAGTCAGGAGGGGTTAGGGGTGGTCT
>Ga0265298_10008541_pt1 | contig 12293 bp, 15 predicted proteins | sample AusTroGonzalo_MG_3_FD_193486 | JGI IMG/M metagenome (GOLD analysis project Ga0265298, IMG submission 193486) | Bovine rumen microbial communities from tropical cattle in Woodstock, Queensland, Australia - Gonzalo_01 | ecosystem: Host-associated > Mammals > Digestive system > Stomach > Rumen ...
AGAAAGGGTTAATGATCTATGGGAAAGAAACCACAAAACCCTGAAATAATGAGACAAAGATTAGAGTATGAATTTAAAAAGAAAGTAGAAGATATAAAAAATATTACTGAAGAGAGAGACTTTATAGTTGCTAAAGTTGCTTTTGCTTCAGTCATCAGTATATTTATGAATAGTACCTATACAGCTTCTAAGATCAATCTAGCTGATAAGTATCAAGAAATTTATATACTAATTAAAGATAAAGAGAAAATAGAAGATATGATATCTGCTGTAAATGAGAAGTATAACTCTTCTGTAGCATTATCAGAACTTCAATTCCTTTATCCTAAAGATTTTCTAACATATTCCTCAATATAATAAAATAATACAAACTAAACTAATTAAATAAAAAGATGGAGGTATAGAATGCCATCTAAAAAAGAATTAACAGAAGAAGAGAAGAAAGAGAGAGAAATTAGAAAAGATAATTTTCTTACTCTCTTAGCTTCAATGACCCCAGAAGAAATCAATCAGTTAATTCTAGAAAAAGGAAAAGAAAGAAAATTGATTGATCCACTAGTACCCGTAATTATTAATTAAAAAGATTTTTAGGAGGTTTTACCACAATGGCAAACGAAACTGTAAAGGCTTGTATTGAGGATATCCAGAAGAATCTAACTCAGAAGGGTTCCTCTAAGAAAGACGAGTCTCGTGTTATGAAAGCTATGCTCAATGATACGAGCTATAAGGTTGGTGTTTTTGGTAAGGATGGTCTCGAAGGAGAATACTGCCCTGCTGAAGACTATAAGAATATGTGTGTAGAGATCGTAACTGATACTACACATATCAGTACTGATGAAGCTATCAAGCTGATTCAGAAGAGAGATGCTTCCAAGATCGAATCTGATGCTATGGTTCGCATTGGTAAGGAATTTATTCTCACCTATATGCAGACTAATCGTAAGCTTCCTCTTGGATGCCGTGAACATTCTGATGTATCCTTCATTCGTAAGGAAGTTCCTGAGACTACGAAAAGCTATCCTCGTAAGGTTGGTGTAAATGAGGACGGAACTCCTCGTTACTCTAAGGTTCCCACTACTGTTCCTGCTCATGATACCATTAAGGTACAGAGCGGATGCCCCATGTATAAGAAGTAAAATATATGGAGAGGTATTAAGTTACCTCTCCATTTTTCTTTTTATTGTGATTATTTTTTCCAAAATAATAATTTAAATTATGCTGTTCGTGGCGCTGAATCTATACGTGGAGAATATTGTGGTGCATTTGGTATTAGTATAGCTATTTTTTCTACCAATAATTATTGGAATGATGGTGCTGCTCTATCATTTAAAACTATTGTGATTATTTTAATCAAGGTAGTAGTACACGATATAGTTTACGCGGTGGACATTCAGATCGTGGTTTAACATGTGGATCTTTTTATGTTAGTTTAGCAGGTACAGGATCTAGTAGTTATTGGAATTATGGTGCTAATCTATCATTTAAATAAAGATAGCAGCTATTATTGTGATTATTTTTATCAAAGTAGTGGTACTCGTTATACTCTTCGTGGAGCTCATTGTGGATATGGATATAGTTGTGGTTCATTTTTTATAGATATACATTATGCAGTAAGTCATAATAGTTGGTCTGTTGGTGCTTCTCTATCATTTAATTTTCTTTTTTTTATTGTGATTATTTTTATCAAACCTCAGGTACTCATTATGTTCTTCGTGGTAGTCGCTGTAGTGATGGGCTCAATTGTGGTTTCGCTTATGTTAATCTGGACAATTCGTTTTCTAAAATAGGCTGGAGTATTGGTGCTACTATATCATTTAAAAAATAAAGGATTGGATATTAGTCCAATCCTTTATCTTATTGGATTTATATATCTATTTTCTTTATCTATGTTTAATATAATATATCCATAACTTTTAAATTGTTTAAACTCATCATATCTATTTAATACTTCAATTGATATTCTATATTTAAGTGGTTTATATTGTATAATTTGTCTATTAATCATATCTACAAATTTAGGAAATCCATCTGTACTCCATAATTTATTTCTCTTAATAATTACCATATGTTTTTCATCATATGGTAAATTTTTTGAATTATGGCTTCCTGAGAGTATTGAATTATGAGCACTCAGAGAGTCAAAAATTGCAAAAACGACGTTATCTACACTTTCCTGTGTAAGTAGCCAGGAAACCTCAGAATTTTGCATAAAACCCTCATTTTTGAAAATTTGCATGTACATATTTTCTATGGAAGCAAATTTATTGAGAGTATCATTATTATTAAATACAGAAGTGTATGTGTTATAGTTTATATTCTGTAGTATCATTCCAGGTATATTATCTATACCAAAGTTTACGTTAAAAGAGAATAGGTACTCCAACTCTTTTTGATTTCTTATTATATAATCAAAAGATACCAACTCTGCATGTAATTCTAATTGAGTTTTATATGTAGTATCTTTCTTATACATAGAATTATCCAATGCTTGCTCTGCATGTACTAACTCATGTATACATGATACTATAATCTCTGTAACTATAGCATCATGATTCATATAGTTAAAGAATCTATAAGATCCTTCTATTATTTCTCCAATATAAATATATACTATATTAGGAGATATAAAACATCCATAGTTTCTATTTATATAGTCATAATAATCTATGACTAGTTGCACATTACTATTTATTCTATTGATTCTTCCATTAAAATAATTGAATATAGTTCTAACTTTATCTATATAAAACTTAAATATATCATCTGCATTCTCTATTTGTCTTATATTAAACATTAGAGTCAGCATCCTTTCTTACTACTTATCTATTTAATAATATACAGTTGAAATTACAATTTAATTTGATCTAAAACAATTAATTAGATCAAATTCAATCAAGTTAGGAAGTTTATAATGAGTTATAGACATATTTACTTAGTATATCCATGTAGTAATATACTAAAATTAAAAAATAACGATAATACTGTAGTAATTAGTGATAAACTGATGATTTATCACGATACATTAGAAGAGAACTATCCTATATTGTTAACAGAACTTGCTAAACAAGGAAATGTTGTTATAGGATATTTGAATTGGAAAGCTATATATTGGTTTGATAAATATAGAAGAAATCTACAATATGCTAAAGAGCATAATATGACTAATAAGAAAGAAGTTCCTCTAACTCTCATCTATCCAGATCCAGATTATGGAGAACTATGGAAAGATAATATAAATAAAATGAAAAAGAGTGGACAGTTCTCTCAAAGAGAATATGATGATTATTATATGAGCTTTGAGTATAATATGAGATATTTATTTCAATATGATAATAGTATAGGAAAAAGATCTGTAGATCTATTTCCAGGATTTATGTATAAAGGAGACCCTAAAGATCTTGATTTGTCACAAATAGTATATAACCCTAATCTATAAAGGAGAAAATAGCAAGTGAAAGCTATCATATTCGGTTATCCTGGAATTGGTAAGTCTACCCTTGCAAGAAATTGTAAGGATTTTATAGATCTTGAATCTTCTGTATTTAAGATTGATGGAGAAAGAGATCCTAATTGGTATAAAGTATATGTAGATATGGCTATCCATATCGCTAACCAAGATAGGATTGTATTTATGTCAACTCATCCATGGACTAGAGACTATATTGCTACTAAAGAAGATCTTGATATTCCTGTACTGATTGTATATCCTGATATTTCCCTTAAAGATTTCTGGAATCTTAAAGTCTCTATTAGATATACAAATGATCCAAACCAGAAGAATCTAACTGCTATGAATAAAGTAAAGAATGATTATGATAAAGATATTCTTGGTCTTGAAAATGATAAGAGATTTCATCATCTAGTTCTTAATAGTAAAAAATATAGACTAGATGATGATATTATAGATTATCTACATATGCTAGAAAACAATTAATGGAGGTTTATGCAGAATGAAAGAGTGCTTTATTACTGGTAATATTCTTCCTGAGGTTTATCATTGTTCTCTTGATTGGCTTCAGAGAGAAGGAGAGATTGTAAACTGCCCAGATTATAATACAACTCAGAAAGAACTTAGTATGACTATGGTTGTAGAACGTCCTCTTCTTGAGCCTCGTATTTCAGCTCTATTTGCAGGTGGACCTGATGATTTAGAGCAGTATGTTCAGGAAATGGTGGATGGTATTCTTGACTTTGAAGTTGATAGAGGCAATTGGAAATATACTTATCATCAGAGAATGACTCAGTTCCCTGTGAATCCTAATATTTTCAAACTAGAGACTCCATTTGCTGATCAGATTCAGTTTGTAATTGAAGACCTAAAGAGGAATCCTGATAGTCGTAGAGCTGTTATTAATATTAGAGATAATTCTTCTGATATGTATAGTGATGATCCTGCTTGTCTTCAGAACATGCAGTTCTTTATTCGTAATGGATCTTTACATCTTAAAGCTCTATTTAGATCTAATGATGCTTGTAAAGCTGCTTTTATGAACATGTATGCTTTGGTTGCTATTCAGCAGAAAGTAGCAGAAACTCTAAATATTCCTGTTGGATCATATACTCATAGAGCTAACTCTTATCATTGTTATGAAAGAGATTTTGAACTTCTAGATGGTTATATTAAAAGAATTAAAGATAAGAATAATAGTATTACTACTTATTATAATGGAAATAATACTTACTTCCTTAATGGTGATTGGGATGAGATGATGGAAGAAGCAAAACCCAAGATTGCTGCTAAGGTTGAAGATTTAAAGAATAGACCTACAGAATGATATTTATAAGAGAGTATACTGTCTATTAGTATACTCTCTTTAACTCTTACAAATATATTTGAAGGAGTTGAATAACCACTTGAGTAGAAAAGAAACCTTTAATTTGATTGAAGGGTGTATATTACAAAAATCTAAAACAGATTGTGACCCTACACAATGTCATAGATGTGGATGGAATGAAAAAGAAATAGCTCGCAGAAAAGAAAAGATTAATAGAGGATTGGTTAATGTAAGTACTAATAAGAATATGCCTATATATGGTATTAAAGTAAATGAAACCCAGAAAAGAGGTAGAAAGAATGCTAAATAAAACTAAGACAACAATTATTTCTGTTGAAGGACTAGATTGCTCTTTTAAGGAGACCAATGTAGCAGCACTTAAGAAACAGTTGGAAAGTGATGGATATTCTGTATTCTCTACCAGCTTTCCTCAATACGATAGAGAGAGTTCATACTTTGTGAGACAGTTTCTTAACAATCCAAAATATAGAGATTTAGAACTTAATAGAGAACTTTGTTGTAAGTATAGTATGTATTATGCTTTTGATAGATATGATACATATAAAAATATCATTGAAGATCAGATGGGTAAGGTAGACATTATCCTTTTTGATAGATTTGTAAACTCCAATCTATTCAATGCAGCTAGAATGATGCCTGATGTAAATAGTGTTATAGATGTAGTGGAATGGATATACGGATTTGAATATAATCTACTTAGTCTTCCTCAGGAAGATCTTAGTATATTCCTTAGGATGCCTTATGAGAAAGCTAGAGTAATCAGATTAGCTAAAAGTAATAAGGATCTTAATGAAGTAGATGAAGTACTTAGTGGTAATGTATATTATGTATATGATCTTATCTATTCTAAGAATATTGAAGATAGAAAGATCAAGAAAAGAATCAAGAATCTTAATGGACCTACTAATACTATGAGTATTAATATTGGTCTTCCTGAGATTGATTTTGTAAAGACTCTTACTGATGAAGCAGAAAGAGAAAAGAGTAAAGAGCTTATCTTTACTAAGATTATGGATGAAAGTTATATGTTTATAGAAGCTCTTATAGATAAAAGGAGATCTATATATGGCAAAAAAGACTGATAACCCATTTACCACAAAGAAAAAGAATATTCTAAATATCTTCTCTAAAAAGAAAAAGAAAGTTGAAGAGGTTCCTGTAGAAAAGGAGAAGTCTACTTATACCAAACCTGGAGTTCCTTATAGTATTACTGCCAAGGTTATTAATTGTACTCCTCCTATTCCTACATTTTATAAACTATATAGACTTTATACAGATGCATCTAGTAACTTTAGTTTCAATAAGGCTAAAGGTATCTATAAAGAAATGTATAATACATATATAGAGAATAAGAAGCTACTAGATAACAGTGGATTTACTAAATATATTAATATTATCATTGGTATGAAGATTGAAGTAGATCCGTCTCAACCTGGTAGTATTATTGTTATCAATTCTCTTAATAGATTTATCTCAGACTGGACTGCTTATAATAGAAATCCAGATCACTCTATTGCTATATTTAAGACTAATAATGATAAAGCTATAGATGAGTATAATGTTCTTGTATATGGATCTCTTGAATACTTTAAATTCTACTTTAGCAGATATTATAGTACTAACTACAGTATCATTGGTAGTGAAATAATTAAAACTATTGCATCTTCTAATAAGATCTATAAGTCTATTATCTTTGATGATACTACTATTCCTGGTATGAGCGATGTTGTAAATTATATGTTTACCAATGAAGCTACTCAGGTAGAACTTGATTCAGAAGAATATGATAATGATCTTTCTGATCTTATAAATCTAGATAAATCCCTTACAATGGATAATTATCTAGTAATTATCAATGCAGATAACCCAGGATATATTCTAGAACAGTTAAAAGACTTCTTCGGAGAGAACTATGATATATACTTTGATAGGATTAATCATATCTTCAATATGTGCAATATCCTTATCAGGAAACATAATGATATTGAATACACATATGAATTTATCCAGATGAAGATATATAAGTTATTGGAAGATTTCTTTGTATCTGATTATCCAGATGGACCTGATGATACTACTATCAGAATCAAAGAGTATCTGGAAAATAATACAGATTTTAATATTAATCTATACAGTAAATTTTCTGTTCTATCTAATTTTTATAAAGATATGGATTCCTATGATAACGTAGATGAAGTGATTGAGGAAACCGAAATCCTCTAATTATGCAATATTTAAAGGATGGTGGGTATTTACTCACCATCCTCTTATTTTTTATAAAAAATACGGGATGGCCCGTAGAACCATCCCGTATAATCATTAATATTACTCGATCCAGCTGGCATCATTGCCAGAAGCAGCAGTAAGGTGAGTCTCCTGAAGAGTTCCCTTATAGACATTCGTGGAGTTGCCCTTGAAGTCGGTGGGGGATACACGAGACCACTTGTAGTCGTAGCTGTTACGAGCAACATGGTAGGTGTTAGCAGCTTCATTGTTCATCCAATCCAGGATCTGCTGAGCGCGCTTGTCAACCTCAGTGCCATAGATAGGATAAGCCATGAACTCTACACCAATCTCAGCAAACTCGATGGAACCCTTGTCAGCATTGTAAAGAGTGCTGAAAGGAGCATTAGTGGGCTGAGCACCAACGAGGAATACGGCTCTCTCAAGCATAAGACCAGTGTTGTCGGTATGCAGATACAGGAAGCTGAAGGTTTCCTTCTCGAATCCAATACTGCCACTGACAGCAGGATTGTAGAGAGAATCACTAGACTTATTGATCTGACCGTTATAATGCTTGAAGCCGCTGTTGGGGTCACGTACACCACGGAGATAGAATTCCTGAACCTTAGAGAGCGTAGAACCAGACTTTTCAGTATAGTTAAACGTAAAGGTTTCAGAACCCTGCTCCTGAGTACGAGTAATTACATTGAAGTCATTGAATCCATTGGTAATAGGAGAGGTATTTGCAGTAAGATCTGCAAGACCACTCATACCACGGAACTCATACTCCAGAATATGGACATAGTTCTTAATCAGGTTGCTCATACGAGCATCCTTCTGAGCAGCAGTACGGAGAAATTCAGGGATACCTACAACGATCAGGAAGGGATATCCTTTTTCATACAGATTGAACTGTTCGAGCTGAGTCCAGTCTGTAGTACCACGCATAAGAGTATAACCTAGAAGGTTACGGGGCTCTTTTAGATATTCAAACATATTCTCTTATTCTCCTTTCAGGATATAGATATCCCAGTAATTTATGCTTCACTATTAGTGCCAAGAGCAATGACCTTGAACCATTCAGTCTGGACGAAGTCTTTGAACCTGACCTTGATAGCAGCATAGAAAATCTTATTAGCAACATAAGTATCATCACCAAGATACTCCAGCTCAAGGGAGACGAAGTTGTTGGTGTAGTTAGACAGTACTGCATTAACATCAGCCTGGTAAGCGTCAAAGTCGCCACCACTGATGAAGGAGTACCGGATAAGAGGACAACGAGTACGTACAGCACGAATGGCTTCCTGAATACCAAGGATGTTGTTCAGGTAAGAGAACTGGCTGAACTTCTCGTAAGTAGTATACTCAGTCTCAAGAACTAGCAGATCACCGAAGTAAGATGCGTAGTTCAGACGAGCGTCATCAAAAGCTTCTTTCTGATTGCCAGAAGGCAGATTTAGAGGAGCAAAGTTCAGAGTACCATAAATGGCCTCAGGAATAGTCACGTTATACTTCTGACCAGCAAGAGGCAGGTTGATGCCATTGTTATACTGGTTGATCAGCAGACGAACTAGGCTGTAGCCAATAGATACAGTAATCTGCTTATAAGTATAAGGATCTTTAATATCATAATACTGGCAGTAAAGAGCAGTAAACTTACTCTTATTAGTTACCAGGGTTGCAGCATTAGTGATTGCAGTTGCAGTGTTCAGGCCATTGGTGCCCATATCACGCAGGAACATGCAGTCTTCACGGATTGCCACAAACTCAGATAGACTTGCCTTTACAGTATCAGGATAGTTAGCATCGACGATAGCCATAATCTTATGCTCGTCGAGGTTATAGATTTCAGGATACATTTCTACATTAGTAGCAGAATCAATGCTAAACACAGCATTCATTGCAGAAGCATATGTTGCTGCATTAATAGGTCTGCTACCAAAGCTACCGTTACTACCACCAATCATACCAAGAGCAGTATACTCATTAAGGTTGATGTTGGTCTCGGAGTTAGTATCTGTCTTAATAATATGCTCTACATTACCAGTAGAACCGTCCATATAACCAAGCCAGTTAAGATTGGTCTGACCAGCACGGGTTCTGGCAAATACAAAGTCTTCTGCTACGATCTCAGCCTTAGTCTTACCAGTATTATCCATGATCAGCTGAATCATTTTATCATACTGAGCAGAATCCTGGTAAGCATCGAACTGAATAGCACCACGAGCCTGTTCATTGAGGCTCATGCTAGTAGTACCAGAAATAGCACTGGGGTCCATGGAGAAGTGAATTGTCTCAATAACATCAAGACCTTCATGAACCTCAATGTCATATACGGCAAAGCTCAGGTTCTTACTTAGTCTGGAGTTCTCCAGAACATCATAAGACTTAGTGGAAACACCACGGCCATTCTCAGTAACAGCCATCAGAGGGAACCAATGCTCATTAGAAATATCTTCTAGCTGAACATTGTTGTTCTCATCCATCTCTGCTACGAAGTAGTTGGTGTTAGATACAGTGAAATACCAAGCAGATTCTGTTGCACCAGAAGTACCATAATGTACAACCTTATCTACCAGAAGTTTACCGTCAGCATCACAAAGATCAGTAACAGCAGTTGTTACCTTAGTAGTACAGGTTCTCTCACTATAGAGCTGAGTACCGGGATTTGCCTTGTAGACATCTTCGGTCTCACCCTTAATACGGAAGAGTTCCTCACAATAGTTTTTAGCAGACTCAGAAAGCGTTTCTGCATCAGTGGGATTAACTCCACCAGGATAGAATGCATAGTGAGTAATAGTAGGCTTGCTAATATCATCAGTTACACCTTCAAGAGGAGTACGAATCTTAGCAATAATAGCACGACCAGCAAGAGTAGAGTCGTTAGCTACAATACGCTTGCAGAACAGTTCAGCACCAGCATTAATAGACATAGCAGCCTGCAGAAGAGGCTGACCATGCTTCTCGAAAGAAATCTCATTACCGTAAAGGCTGAAGAAATCCTTACCATAAACACGCTGGAAGGATTCAGGGCCTTTATCAGAAGTAAACAGTGCAAACAGAAGAGGTCTATTTGCAACAGTTTCTATAGTAATAGGTTCAATAAATGATTGATCTACGTATTCAATTATAGTTCCTGGATACATATATTACTTTTCCTCCTTTTATCAAAAACCTTTCTCAGTAGATTATTTTATTAATGATTATTGGATAAAAAATAACTACCAATTTTACTGGTATGTTAATAGTTAGTCTTCAGATTGGCTCTCCATTAACATTTTTTCCATGGGAGATTTTGCATCACTTTGATTAAGAATAGAGCCCATTACAGCATTATCCCAGTTCTCACTAGTAAGTGATGCATATGGTGTTGTATACTTAGGAATATCTACAATATTGAGTGGTTTATATGCTGTCATGTTCTTCATATCTGTATATCTAAAAGGCTCTTTAAGATTATTAGGATTTCTACAGTATTCACTAATGACTATACCAAAGATCTGAAGAGAGAGTTTGAAATTGATATTATTCATAGCTCCGCCTTCAATAAAATAGAATGGTAATTTATCATAAGGAATAGTAGTAGGAAGTTTTCCGGATTTGAAGATCTTAAAGAAATCCTCTACATTAATAATATCTTGAGTTAACCTAATAGTTGTAAATATAGGATCATTGTTATAATAAGTAAGAACTCTATAATCATTAGGAGCAGTGGTTCTTGTTAGCTTAACATTCTTAATCTTATCAATAGTAGAAGGTCTAGTTAAGAATCTTGTAGGAAGATCAAAATTCTTAAGACCAGTAATAGACTTTCCATCTTTATCAAATACAGAGTAATCAATTACTCCAATAAGATTTACAAATTCTCCTTCAATTTCTGCATTTTTTCTATCAAAATAAACCTCTGGAACATAAAAAACAAAAGATCCATCTCCGCTAAATACTAGAGTGTCATCTATAAGCTTAGTAAACTCAGGAAATTTATATTTCAATTTATAATCACTTCCAATCTATATATTACATCATAATATTTTTACTAAGATGTGGAATATATTAACTTAATAAAATAGGATATAGGAATGGAACCTATATCCTTTTGTTTTTTAATTATCATTATCATCTTTCTTGATCTTATCTTCATTATCATGCTGTTTTAGTTCATTTGGTGTAATAGCATCTACACCTTTCATGATAAAATCAGCATCTCCATTACCTTCGAGACCATTATGATATACATTATACATAGCCTTCAGTATCTTACGCTCTTCTAGAGTAATGGAGTTTCTTCTAATGTATTTAGAACCTAAGAATAGAATCTTATCCAATAGCAGATACTTAAGAGCTTCTGCCATATTACTGGATAGATTCTCTAGAGCTTCAATCTTTTTCTCTTGAGAATTAGTAGCAGATTGAAGATCATCTACTATATTCTCTTTTTCTTCTTGTTTATCTTCTTTTGAGTTCTTCCTTTCCTGTTTTAGTTTCCAACGATCATGAAGATTATTCAGCAAAACTGTTAATGCTGAACTACCTAGAATAATACCGACTATAGTAGCAATAAATTCTAAAGCAGTCATAAGCAAATGGTCCCTACCTTTATTTACGAGAAAATATATTTACTTATTCAATTGTTAAATATTTTATTCATATATCAATTCAAATATGAATAAATAAGTAGGTAGCTCTGTAAAGAACTACCTACCATATTTTATTATTTTTCTTTAGATAGAATAATTAATACATACAGGAATATCAATAGAACCAATATGACCAATATTCCAAGTCCCTACCATATTAAATAGACAAGAACCATTATAAGTATCCAATTCAGGATAGTAGAAATTAATCATATTAGTAGTATCAAGTAAATCAGTAAATAGATTCTTAAATGCAGATGTTAGCTTATAAAATCCCTGAGGATCATATGTTACATAGCTATTATCAATAGGCTGCATATCAAAAATCTTACAAGGATCTACAATAACTGTACTGGTACCATCACTCTTATAAACTTTAGTATTCTTCAGATTACAGAGTACGTGGCAAATGAATCTATTATTTCTCTGAATGATCTTGAGAAGATCGTTATAGTTAGTAGCATACTGATTACCAACCAATACATCAAGAGATTTGAAGATATCCAAGAAACTACCAATATTGAAGTGATTTATTGCAACCCTTCTATCATTATTGATATTATCAAGATATCTGCCTAGATTAGTACCAGTGCTAAAATTAATCATAAGAATATTAGTATTGTTATATTTAGTATAT
>Ga0265298_10008542_pt1 | contig 12293 bp, 9 predicted proteins | sample AusTroGonzalo_MG_3_FD_193486 | JGI IMG/M metagenome (GOLD analysis project Ga0265298, IMG submission 193486) | Bovine rumen microbial communities from tropical cattle in Woodstock, Queensland, Australia - Gonzalo_01 | ecosystem: Host-associated > Mammals > Digestive system > Stomach > Rumen ...
TCTCTTCGAAGAGAACATGCTCTTCAACTAGACCAAACATATCGTATAAACCGTAACCATTTGGATTTAATTGACCTACAGGTTCTGATACTTCAAATTTTTTCCATGTGTCAAATCTTGCGTATTTAGAAGCTTCATCAAATGATACTGATGAATCGCCCCAAGGTGCGTTGTTTTTTTTGTCGCCTCCGCGAGCTAAAAACATCCATTCATCATAATAAGGAAGTCTATAACCATTGGATGTAAAATTCGTAGAGACTTGGATGAAGTTGTCTTTGTTTTTGCTTAAATCGAATAACCCAATGATGTAATTACCCTTTGATAAAATTTTTTGTTCTTCTTCGTTGACTTTTGAAAATTTATAATATGGCTTAAGCCCTTCACGAATACTACGAGCGTTTGCGTATTTCATTGCTTGAAATAGAAAAACTGTACATGCTGCAGTGTCTTTTGATATGCAGTTTTTATTGCGTTCGCTGTTGTTTTTTCTATACTTCCATTGTTCTGCAAATTTCTGTAGTCTAGTGTTCACAAACGATGGTTCTGTGGATATGCTATCCCACATTAATTGTGTAATTTCGCAATTGGTTACAGGATATTTATCGATTAAGTATGTCCCGGTGATTGATATAAGTCGTTCAGGATCTTCCTCATCTGGATAGTTGTCTAAAATCCATTTTAAGTGACCGTCATTTCCTTTATACTCGTTGTACCCTAAAAGAACTTTTTCGTTTTTGAAATTTAGGTACCTCATATTAATTGCTAAGTTTATTTTATGTGAACTATCTTTTTCTGGTAAATATATTTTAACGGAATCAACTCCTATAAGTGTCGGGGCTTGGAACGCTAAACAGGAATCGTTGAAGATGCTTGAATTCATCGATGTCTCCCAGGCAACAATAGGGCCATCAACGCAAACTTTGACGATTTCGTTCTTCTCTACTTCGAGCCAAAGTTCCTTGCGCAAGGATTCGCGACGGACTTCAAATGTTCTTTGAATTTTGTCTTGCGGAATCTTTTCCAAGTTCTTTCTTGGCTTGACGCCTTCAACAGGCTTTTTCACCAAAATCGGTCCACGGAATCTTTGTGCAAGCTCAACTAGCGTCGCATAATCCATGCTGTCTTTATATGCACCGCGACTTTCACCATGCTTGTCGTAAAAGAATTGGGCATTTGCAAACGCAAAACTCAGGATTATAAACAGCAAGAACTTTTTCATACAAAATCAATATACAAAAAGAAACCTCCATGAAGGTCTCTCTTGTAGGCTTAAAAATTCCTTTAGGGATGGTTATTTCTTGTCGGACTTGATTTCTGTCCATTTGGCGTTGTTGCCGATGTTGCGAATTAGGCGGAAACCACCTGAACGACGCGAAACGTTCCGAGTGCTGATGGATGACAAAGACACCATCCGCGATATGCTCAACTGCTTGCTTGGGCTCGACAGAGACCATGAAATCATCGATCTCGATTATGAGTTCGAAAAGCCGATAGACGTTTTCATGCCGGAAGACGATTCCGCGCGCCTTGACGTGTGGGTAACCACCAAGGACAACCGATACTAGATCGTCTCCAACTTTACAATTCATACCAAACGCTACGAGGTAAGTACGAATACAACCGCTCGGCGTATTTTAAATCGATGGACGAAAAAGAGCGCAAGGTTCATTTTTATGAACTTCCTGAAATGGTTTCCATCTGGCTCTGCAATTTTCCAATTCTAAAGTCAGAGAATATTTTTAAGGACTCCTGGGCGGTTTATAGCGAAGATGAGGTGATTCATAGCGATGCCATACACAAGGCGCTTCCCGTTTTCGCTAAAAATAAGTATATTGACGCCTAGAGGCGTCCGCAGGCTGCGTTCGGTCATGCCAAAGTGTAAACACTTTGGCGCGACACTCACTTGCACGCTTTTATAGTTGACTTGCCGAGCTTTAAGAGGATACGTAAAAGCATCAGTTCCCGCGAGGACTACTGGCTGAAACTCTTGTCTCAAGGCCCGCTTGAAGTTCCCGAATCGAAGGATCCGATATTTAGGGACGCCCTCAACCGATTGTGCGTTTTGAGTGTAACCCATAAGGGCGGAATCGAAAGATCTCGGGCTGTGTATATGCAAAAAAATGAGGCCTGGTGACCTCATTTTGATAATTACATTTAAGGGAAAAGGTTATTCCTTGTCAGACTTGACTTCTGTCCATTTAGCGTTATTGCCGATGTTGCGGATTAGGCGGAAACCGCCTATCTGACCTCCATTGTAATTTGATTCATAAAATCCGTAGTTAACCCATTTCCAATAAGGCAAGGTACTGTAGGAATTTCTATTGTAATCTTTAGCGACACGATTGTCTCCTCCTTTTAAACAAGATGGTCGCTCTTTAAGAAAATGAAAGGGATTTTTCTCTTCAAATAGAACATGTTCATTAATAAGGCCGAATATATCGTATAGTCCGTATCCATTAGGAAGTAATTGTCCCACGGGTTCTGAAACTTCAAATTTTTCCCATGTGTCAAATCGAGCGTATTTGGAAGCTTCTTCAAATGTTACAGAAGAGTCTCCCCAAGGGGCTTCATTTTTCTTATTGCCACCACGAGCAAATATCATCCATTCATCATAATAAGGAAGTCTATATCCATCAGATGATTTGTCTACAGTAACTTGGATTAATCTATCTTCACTTTCACTAAAATCAAAAAATCCAATAATATAATGCCCTTTTGATAAAATTTTTTGTTCTTCTTTTTCAATTGTTTTTGAAAATTTGTAATATGGTTTTAATCCTTCTCTAATACTGCGGGCATTTGCATACTTCATTGCTTGTAGTAAGAAAACCGTACATGCTGCAGTGTCTTTGATTATGCAATTTTTGTTTCTCTCACTTCTTTTCTTTCTGTCCTTCCATTGATTTGCGTATTTTTGTAATCTTGAATTAGAGAAAGAAGGTTCATTAGAAATTGTATCCCACATTAATTGTGTGATTTCGCAGTTTGTAACAGGATATTTATCTACTAAATAAGAACCTGTAACTGATATAAGTCTTTCTGGATCTTCATTTTTGTATGTCATCCGTTTTATTACTGAGTCTTTTCCTCTGTATCTGTTAAATCCTAAGAGCATGTCTTCATTCTTAAAATTCAGATATCTCATACCGATTGACAAATTGATTCTATGTGAACTATCAGATTCCGGCAAATACACTTTTATAGATTCAACTCCAATAAGCGTCGGTACTTTAAATACCAAACACGAGTCGTTGAAAATATTCGAATTCATCGAAGTTTCCCATGCGACTACAGGGCGGTCAACGCAAACTTTGACGATTTCGTTTTTTTCAACTTCTAGCCAAAGTTCCTTGCGCAAGGATTTGCGTTTCACATCAAATGTTCTTTGAATTTTGTCTTGCGGAATCTTTCCCAAGTTCTTTCGCGGCTTGACACCTTCAACCGACTTTTTTACCAAAATCGGACCACGAAATCTTTGTGCGAGTTCGACTAGTTTCGCATACTCCATGCTATCTTTATACGCGCCGCGGCTTTCTCCGTGTCTATCGTAAAAGAGTTGTGCATTCGCAAACGCAAAACTCAGAATTATAAACAGCAAGAACTTTTTCATACAAAATCAATATACAAAAAGAAACCTCCATGAAGGTCTCTCTTGTAGGCTTAAAAATTCCTTTGGGAAGGTTATTCCTTGTCAGACTTGACTTCGGTCCATTTGGCGTTGTTGCCGATGTTGCGGACTAGGCGGAAACCGTCTGCTATTCCAGGATAGCCGTACTCAAAACTGCCGTAGTTAAAATACTTCCAATAAGGCATATTGCCATTATCAATTGAACGAGTTTCTGTAACGTAGTATGTTCCGCCTTTTAAACAATACGGAAAATTAAAGTTAAAACAGAAAAATCCTAGAGGTGTGTTTAAACAACGAGAATGTTCAAGAAGAACTTGTTCGCTAACTAGACCAAATATATCGTATAAACCATATCCGTTTGGCTGTAGTTGACCGACTGGCTCTGATAACACCATTTCCTTTTCTGAATGAAAAAAATCTCTGTTCATAGATTTAAACTTTGCATGTTTTGACGCTTCTTTAAAGGTCGCTGATGAATCTCCCCACGGAGCCTTGTTTTTTTTGTCTCCTCCTCGTGCGAACATCATCCATTCGTCGTAATAGAGTAGTCTATAGCCATCAGACGAACTGTCTACTTTGACGGTGATGAACTTTTTTTCGTGTTCTGTAAAATCGTGATAACCGATAATATAACTAATAGCTTTTGAATGGCGGCCACCCAAAACAGCAGACTCGTCTGCTTCAGTTTCAGAAAAAACATAATACGGTTTTAACCCTTCGCGAATGCTGCGGGCATTTGCGTACATCATTGATTGGTATAGGTAACTTGTTGTAACTGCAGTGTCGTGAACCATACATTTTTCGTTTTCTTTCCATCTTTTTTTTCTGATAATCCATTCTTCTAGCTTTCTTTTATAATGGGACTTCGAAAAAGTATTTTTTTCAGGAATCTCTTTCTGCAATAGTTGTAAAAATTCACAATTTGTTACAGGATATTTATCAACTAAATATGTTCCTGTAACAGATACGAGTCTTTCTGGATCGAATTCCAAATCGTAGCTACTGTCAAAAACTAAAGATGAATCATATTTATTATAACCTAATAACACCTCTTCGTTTTTAAAATCTAGGTATTTCATCCCAACCGCTAAATTAATTTTATGAGAGCTATCCGAGTCTGGAAAATACACTTTGAGCGTGTCAACACCTATAAGTGTCGGGGCTTGGAACGCTAAACAGGAATCGTTTTTTATTTTCGAACTTAAAGATGTTTCCCATGCAAGAACTTTTTGGTCAACACAAATTTTGACGATTTCGTTCTTTTCGACTTCGAGCCAGTTTTCTTTGTCCAAAGTATCGCGGCTTACATTAAGAGTTCTTTTAATCTTTTTTAAACTCTTTGTAGGCTTGACACCTTCAACCGACTTTTTTACCAAAATCGGACCACGGATTTTTTCAGCAAATTTGACAAGCGTCGCGTGGTCCAAACTATCCTTATTCGTACCACGGCATTCGCCATGCTTGTCGTAAAAAAGTTGGGCATTCGCAAACGCAACAAATGCGACGATTAAAAGCAGAACTTTTCTCATATAACAGAAAATACAAAAAAAGTTCCCTTGCGGGAACCTACTCCACCCAAATGTCGTTGGGGAGTTTTCCGATATCGCGGAAGTCGAGCTTGCCGCTTGTTGCGGAATTCATGCTCACGAGGCGTGCCAAAGGCTTGCCAGCGCGTTCAATGACGATTTCTTCGTCCTTGATGGCGACCTGGTTCAAGAGCGTCCCAAAATTTTGACGCATATCCATTGCAGAAACAACTTTCGACACGGTTTTTCCTCTTTACTTTGTAATTTAATTATTATTATTCCGAATGTCAAAGAGTAGATTCCCGCTCGGAGGCGGGAATGACAATTTAGAAATGATGAAGTCGGTCGCGCAGTGGCCGGGGTGACATCAAAAAAATGGATCAAGAAGTTCGCACATTTTCGGTCACGCAATATATGCGTTCTCTCAAGAACACCGTGGAGTCTACGCCTGCGGTTTGGGTGCATGGCGTGATTTCGCAAATTGCAGAGAAGCCGTCCGGCGTGTACCTGAGCATTGCGGACTTCAACGAAGGTGACGTAAAGCCCAAGGCCACCCTCGCCCTTTACTGCTACACCGCCAAATTCGAAGCGATTCTCGCAAAGATTTCCAGCCTGTCGCAGCCGTTTACGCTCAAGCACGATCTCAAGGTCAACTTCTTGATTCGCGCCGAGCTATACATTCCCTATGGAAAGTTGCAAGCGCAAATTCTGGATATCGATCCGGTCTACACGATTGGCGAACTCGCACTCACCAAAAGCGCCATTTTAAAACGCCTTGCGACCGAGGGACTGCTCGACAAGAACAAGCAACTTGAACTTGCCGACGTTCCGCTCCGCGTGGGTCTCATTACCGGCGAAAACACTGCCGCCTACAAGGATTTTACCACGCGACTTGAAGCTTCGCCTTTCACTTTTGAAGTGACGACCGTTTACGCCCGCATGCAAGGGAACGAAACAGAAGAAAGCATCATCGCGGCACTCGAACAACTCCAAAGCGATTCTAATTTAGATGTTGTCTGTATTGTGCGCGGTGGCGGCGCCAAGACGGACTTGAACTTTTTCGATAGCGAAGCACTTTGCCGTGCGGTTGCTAACTATCCCCTCCCCGTCTTTACAGGTATCGGCCACGAAATCGACCGCAGCCTTCTGGACGAAGTCGCCTACCTCTCTTGCATCACGCCCACAGACTGCGCGAAGCGTCTCGTGGAACGCGTCACGGACAGCTGGAACCGCATGACCGAAGCCATGGCAAGCATTGCTGACGGCGCCCGCGACCTCCTCACCGAGAACAACAAGCAGCTCGGCACCATGGGGAATCAGTTACAGCAAAAAGTTTTCGGACTCATCCAGAACGAGAAATCCAAGCACGTGCTCATTGCAGCCTCTATCAAGAAAGACACCGCATTTTACCTCAAGTCCGAGCACGAACGCTTGGACCGCAACCACGAAGGTCTCAAGCAGGGAACGCGCAAAATCCTTGACCTCGCCAAATCGCAGTTCGAGCTTGTGAGCGAAAAAGTCAAGAACGCCGACCCCAAGACGACACTTGCGAAAGGCTATTCCCTCACGCTCGATGCCAACGGAAAATTTATCCGCAAAGCAAGCCAACTCAAGAGCGGCGATACCATCAAGACGCGCCTTGCCGACGGGGACATTCTGTCAGTAGTGAAATAACTGGATTCTTCGACTTCGTGCTGCGCACTCCGCTCAGGACGACAAGCTCCGCGCAATTCCTACTCAATCCGCGCAGTTCCTTTCTAAATTCGAACTTCCGCAGTTCCTACTTAGCGTCAAACACCGGCAATTGCTCGATTTTCTTGAATCGACGCGTCACCGCATCAAGCTCAAAATAGCGCACGCCATCGCCCAGCGCAAGCATCACGTAATTAGGTGTCAGCACCTGCAAATACTTGTTCAACTGCTGTTGCAACACGGGCCACGTGTATTCGCCGGGAGCCTTGCATTCTACCAAGAGCCAAGGTTTTTCAAGCCCAACTCCCGCGCGGAAATTATGAACCATGATATCCACTCGATCCGCCGTTTTCGGTTCAACCGCCGATAGCGGAAATTCGACCGCAATTAGATGCTCGGGCACCTTCACCACATCGATTAAATAGCGAACCGTCGCCTGCCGAACATGTTCTTCAGGAGTGGCCGGAACCTCTTTTTTGCGGATTGGGTCGAAAATTGTATCGTGAATCATGCGCGAGAATATAAAAAAACTTGAAAAGCGTGAGGAAAATCACCTTATTTTGGGCTAAAATTACAAAAAGAACTATTTCCAAACTCCCAATTTCGCTATTTCATATTATTTTTATAAAGGCTTTTAGGCCAAGAAGGAGTTTTTATGGATTTACAGGAATATGTAGATCAGTTCGATTCGATGACCTGTATCATGTCTGTTGAAAAAAATGCCGACGGGAGCTATGGCAAGATGCGCATAGAAGTCGGTAATAAGGCGTACGTTGCGACTTACGAGAAAAACAACGACACTCCGATTGACATGCCTTTCGGGAAAAAGTTCGTGCCCGGTCAGGAATACACCACATATATTCCCAAGGACTTGAATTTCGAACATTTCATCTACAGCAGTGCGGTCCTCAAAAAGCCGATGCACGCCTACATCCACCCAGACCGGTTCGACGTGTGGTTCAACATATTTAGTTTACCACTCGAATTTGACGACCCCAACAAATGCTATTGCACTTACACGCAAGAACTCTCGACTGAAGCTAGCGCAGAGCAGATGGCCAATCTTTCGGCAAAGACGACTTCAGACGTTCTGAAAACTTGTATCAAGCTCCGCAGTACAAAGAACTTCCTCAAGACCATGGACGAAGTCATCAGCGACATTCGCAACATTTGCGGTTCAAGCTTTTGCTGCATCATGCTGACCAATTTTAAGGAAAACACTTGTTCGTTACTCAGCGAAAGTATAGCTCCCGAAATAATTCACCACTCACTCCTTGATTATTTGGATGAATCATTTATAGACCTCGTAAAAACCTGGGGCGATACTATTGGCGGAAGCAACTGCCTTATCATTAAAGACGAAAGCGACATGGAATCCATCAAGGTACGCAATCCCCGTTGGTACAAATCCATGCAAAACGCAGATATCCATAGCCTAGTACTGTTCCCGCTCCAGTACAACAATGAAACTATCGGGTTTATCTGGTCCACGAACTTCGACACCAAGGATACCGACCACATCAAGGAAACCCTTGAATTGACAACGTTCTTTATCGCGTCTGAAATCGTAAACTACCAGTTGTTACAAAAGCTTGAAATGCTGAGTTCTACAGACCTTTTAACAGGAGTCAAGAACCGCAACGCTATGAACAACCGAGTTCTCAAGATTGTAACCGGTCGTGAACGTATGCCCAACTCATACGGAATTGTGTTTGCAGACTTGAATGGCCTTAAAACCGTAAACGACGGCGATGGTCATAACGCTGGCGATACGCTTTTGAGAAACGCGGCTAAAGCATTGATGGACTCGTTCAAAGATTGCGAAATCTACCGCGCCGGTGGCGACGAATTCGTGGTTATCGCCATGGACAAGTCCAAAGAAACTATCGAAGCCCAAATCGAAACATTGCGAAAAAAAGCGGACGACCCGGAACCAGTAAGTTTTGCCGTCGGATTTTATTACGACGATAAACAAGGTGATATCCGTGTTGCCATGCGTGAAGCCGATGCCCGCATGTACGAAGACAAAAAGCGCTTTTATGCAAAATATCCAGAAAACAGGAAACGTTAAATATGGATTTGCAAAAGCTTGTAGACTCATTTAACACAATGACTTGCATCGTCTCGGTCGAAAAGCGAAAAGACGGTAGACTTGGCCGTATTCTTTATGAAGCGGCCAACAAGCCATTCATTGAAGCGACAGAGCAAGCCGTTCGTGATGGCTATGCCATAACAAATGAGCCTTTCAAACCTGGTACCAACTATGAGCATTACATGAAGAAGGAGCTAAACTTCGAACATTTCTGCTATCAGTGTGCCATAAAAAAAGACCCTATACACGCCTACATCCGCCCGGAGCAATTTGCATTTTGCATCAACTTAGTCATGTTGCCTCTGGATATTGACGACCCGAAAAAGGCTTACTGCACTTATACCCAAAGCATTTCTACCGAAATGGACTACGAATCCATGTCCAAGCTCTCGGCAGAGACTTCAACATCCGTTCTTAAAACATGTATAAAGCTCCGCGGGGCGCAGAACTTGCATAAAACCATGGGCGATGTCATCACAGACATTCGCGAAATCTGTGATGCCAGCTATAGCTGCATTCTGCTAACCGACTTTAGCGAGCATACTTGTTCTATATTTTGCGATTCGGTCAAAAAAGACTCGAAACAAAACTCCATTAGAGAAGGCCTGCCCCAAGATTTTATCGACTTCGCTAAAACATGGATTGACATCCTTGCCAATAGCAACTGTTTGATGCTAGAGAACGAAGACGATTTCGAAATCGTCAAAAAGCAAGATCCTAAATGGTATGCATCCCTAAAACAACATAATATCGAAAGTCTTGTTCTGTTGCCGCTCGAATCGAACAATAAAATTATAGGATTTTTCTGGGTTACCAATTACGACACCTCCAGGTCATTACAAATAAAAGAAGTTCTTGAGACTTCAACGTTCTTTATAGCTTCAGAAATTGCAAACTACCAGCTAGTGAACAAGCTTGAAGAACTCAGCAACTCAGATTTGCTGACTGGCCTTTTGAACCGCAATTCCATGAACAACCGAATTTCACAGTTCTTAAAGGATGAAATTTCGTACAAAACTCTGGCCGTTGTATTTGCCGACTTGAACGGGCTCAAGCCTGTCAACGACAATCAAGGGCACGATGCAGGCGACAACCTACTCAAAAGAGCGGCCAGCATTTTAAAGGATACCTTTACGGAAGGTGACGTTTATCGCGCAGGCGGTGACGAATTCCTAGTTATCATCACGGACCATCCGAAAGAGCCCATAGAAGCCAAAGTCAAAAAACTCCATGAAAAATCCATGGACATTAAAAACGTGAGTTTTTCACTAGGCTTTTTCTATGACGAAAACGGCGGAAACATCCGCACAGCGATGCACAAAGCTGACATTCAAATGTACGAAGAAAAGAAGCAGTTCTACGCCAAGCACCCAGAACTCAAGAAAAGGTAATAGACGGAGGAACTCATGGATTTACAAACGATTGTTGACAAGTTCCATACGATGACAAGCATCATATCGGTCGAAAAACGCGATGATGACAAAATAGGCACCATCCGCATCGAGGCCGGTAACGAGTTGTATATCAAATCCATGGAAAAAGTGGATAACGAAGGCAATGTCATTTTTAAGCAAAAGTTCATTCCAGGTAGCAATTACGAACGCTACATGAAGAAGGAACTCAATTTCGAAAATTTTTGCTACGAATGCGCCATCAAGAAAAAGCCCATTCACGCCTACATCCGTCCCGAGCATTATAATTTCAGCATCAACTTGGTTATGATGCCATTGAATATCCAGGATTCACATAAGGCGTACTGCACTTATTCGCAGGAAATATCGTTCGAAGAAAATCTCGACGCCATGTCGAACATTTCGGCAAAAACATCCTCTAACGTATTGCAAACCTGCATTAAGCTCCGTGGTGCTAAAGATTTGCAACAGACCATGAACGAGGTGATTGAAGACATCCGCAATATTTGCGATGCAAGCTACTGCTGCGTTTTGCTAACGGACTTCAACGAAAATACTTGGTCTGTATTTAGCGATTCCGTAAAACCCGGTTCTAACCATCATTCCATCCGCGAATTAAAAGACGAGAACTTTACTGAGTATGCAAAGACATGGATTAAAGCGCTTGACGGAAGTTTCTGTTTGATGATAAAAAACAGCGATGACCTAGAAGTCATCCGCAAAATGGACATAACCTGGTACAATTCGCTTATCCATGCCAATGTCGAAAGCCTAGTTCTTTTACCGCTCCAATACAGTGGCACTCACATCGGCTTTATCTGGGTCACAAACTTCGACACTTCAAATACGGTATACATCCGAGAAACGCTAGAACTTTCGGCATTCTTTGTCGCATCGGAAATTGCAAATTACCAGCTTGTGAACAAACTCGAAATTCTTAGCAATCAAGACCTTTTGACAGGACTCTTGAACCGCAATTCCATGAACAACAGAATTTCGCAATTCGTGAACGGCGAAATTTCACCCAAAACCCTTGCTGTGGTTTTTGCAGACTTGAACGGTCTAAAACCGGTCAACGACAATCAAGGTCACGACGCTGGCGACAACCTGCTACAACGCGCTTCAAATGCATTAAGAAACGCCTTCAAAGATTGCGAAATCTACCGTGCCGGCGGAGACGAATTCTTAATCATCGCCATCGACAGGTCCAAAGAAGAAATTGAAGCAAAAGTCGAAAAGCTCCGCAAGGAATCAGCAATTCCGGGAAATGTCAGTTTTGCAATCGGCTTCAGTTTCGACGAGAACGGTGGCAAGATCCGCAAGGCTTTGCACGAAGCGGACGAACGCATGTACGAAGACAAAAATTTGTTCTACGAAAAACACCCGGAGTTAAAAAGGAGATAAGGGTTTAGTAAGCAGAACTTAGTTCATTCTATATCGGCACCCTTGAAATAATTTTCATCGGGTGCTATATTTTTACGCATGAGAATCTTTGGACAGAACATTGCAGCAGCAGCGAAAGCAGCAAGCCCGGCAGCAGCCCGAGCTATTGTGGGGCTGTCCAAAGAAACCAAAATCTGTAAAGCATAACGCAAAGAACTCAGATTAAAAGTTTCTAGGGCAGCCCCGTAAAAGGCGCCCTTAGGTCACCTCTAAAAATTCATTTTCAAAAATTTGGCTGCGACACATCGTGCAGGTTCGTCATTCAAAGTGGTAAAGACCTCCAGTATTCACCACTTTTCATTCCTGCCTGCACTCGGTCTCGCTCAAATTTTCTTTATCAAAGCAATTTTTAGAGGCGCCCTATTTTTTACCCCAAACTTTAACCATAAACACAAAGGAACCGGGAATTCACGGAAATATTATTCTATAATTACGCAGTAAAAAAAGTGAATTTTCGAAACCTCCATAGGAGTCTAAAATGCGTAGAAGATTGTTGAGCG
>Ga0265298_10008545_pt1 | contig 12291 bp, 6 predicted proteins | sample AusTroGonzalo_MG_3_FD_193486 | JGI IMG/M metagenome (GOLD analysis project Ga0265298, IMG submission 193486) | Bovine rumen microbial communities from tropical cattle in Woodstock, Queensland, Australia - Gonzalo_01 | ecosystem: Host-associated > Mammals > Digestive system > Stomach > Rumen ...
GCACGCCATCGTTCTTCATCAACCCGTTAGACGTGTTCCACGGCGACCTGGGCGTGATGACCTCAGACGACGTGGTGCTGGCCATCTCTAACTCCGGCCAGACAGACGAGCTACTGCGTTTCATACCTATGGTACTCCACATGCACATTCCCATCATCGGCATGAGCGGCCACCCCGACTCACTGCTGGCGAAATACTCCACATGCCACCTGAACGTAGGCGTGGCGAAAGAAGCCTGTCCGCTGAACCTCGCCCCCACCAGTTCGACGATGGCACAGCTCGCTATGGGCGACGCCCTCGCCATCGCACTCATCGAGAAGCGCAATTTCCAGCCCAGGGACTTCGCTCAGTTCCATCCTGGCGGCGAACTGGGCAAACGCCTGCTGACGACGGCACAGGATGTGATGTTCAAGGAAGACCTGCCCGTACTGCCACCGGAGATGCATCTGGGCGAGGCTATCATCCTCGTAAGCAAAGGCAAGCTCGGACTGGGCATCGCTGTGGTCGACGACAAGATCGTAGGTCTTATCACCGACGGCGACATTCGCCGGGCGATGGAGAAATGGCAGGCAGAGTTTTTCGACCGTACCGTCAGCGACATCATGACGCGCACGCCCAAGACGGTGAAAGCGGACACGAAGATCACGGAGATACAAAGGATCATGAACAAATATAAAGTGCACTCTGTGCTGGTCATCGATGGCGACAATCACCTGCTTGGCGTCGTAGACCACTATTCGTGCATGATATAAGTGAAAAATGAAAAGTGTAAAATTTGCTACCGCAATGAAGATAAAGAAACTACTGATCGGAATAATGCTGGCATTGCCACTCGTGGCAGTGACGGTAATGCAGAGGCTGCCGTTGAATGCGGCACCAGGCGACTTCCTGTTTAAGACACTCGACGCACGTGAAGGACTCACCTCCAGCCAGGTGAACTGTATCCTCAAGGACTCACGGGGATACGTCTGGTTTGGAACGCCTGCGGGACTGTACCGTTTCGATGGCTACACCTTCCGCAACTTCCAGAGCGACTCGCAGGACGGATCGTCACTGAACGACAGTTACATCAACTCCATCCAGGAGATGCTCGACGGCAACCTGCTCATCGAGACTTCCTCCGGCTATTGCATCTATCATCCGCAGACGGAGACCTTCGAACGCGACATGAAGCAGACCTTCGCCCGCATGGGTATCGAGACTATCCCCAGCATCGTCTACATCGACCGTCATAAGAACCTCTGGGGCGCTATTCCTAACAAGGGGGTCGTAGCCTACAACCAGCAACAGCAGCTGCTCTATGAGTTTGGCTACACGAACGACGCACAGGGCATCCCGCAAGGTGTGGTCTGCTCGATCAGCGAGTGTCGCGACGGAGCTGTCATCGTGTATGACGACGGCAGGCTCGTCTGCTGCGACGTCATGCACCAGCAGCATACCGTCTGGGCGACAGATGGACTGACACAGCTGAAGCACCGTCGTACGAAGTCGCTACGCGCCTTTGCCGACCAGCAGGACAATATCTGGCTCTACGGACAGGGAACGCTGTATATGTACAACAAAAGTGCCGGGGAGTGGGACATGAACATCGGCCCCTCGCTCGGACTGACAGGCTATGGTGTAGACCGCAATATCAACGGTATGGCCGGCGACCGCTCAGGTAACATCTGGGTTGGTTCAGACCAGCTCGGACTGCTGAGGATGAACGTCAACACACATACCATAGAGAGTGTCATACCACGTAATATCAACATGAACCCGGGTGAGGTCGAAAAGATCAGCATCCAGAGTGTTTACGTGGACGATACAGACCTGCTTTGGGTGGGAACGGAAAAGTCGGGTGTGGCCTACTGCGGACAGTACATCTACCGCTTCGGCGCCCGTCATATCGGCGACATCACGGCCATCACACAAGATGCCAACGGCACCATCTGGTATGGTACGAGCGACAAGGGTGTTATCGGATTCGAGGGAAACCTGGCCAGCATGAAGGTTTCCTGCATGGCCACCACCCCCGACGGCAGCCTATGGATCGGTTCGAAGCGCAACGGTCTGACACGCGTGAAGGACGGTGTGTCGAAGATCTACTCGCTGGCCACAGACAGTTCTGCCACCCTCATCGATGACCATATCAATGCCCTCACAACGGATAAGATCGGTAACCTGTGGATTGCCACCAACGGTGGTATGCAGGTGTACAATCCCAAGATGAACACGTTCTCCTCGTATACCCGTGAAAACGGCAAACTGTCGACAAACAACATCACCAGCCTGTTCTACAACAAGAATGGCAAGAGCAACGACCTCTACGTGGGTACGGCTGAGGGACTGCTGATTCTGAACCTCTCGACCACAGACAGGACAGTGCTCACAGGCAACAAGTCGAACCTCAAGTCGTTCACCAACAATTACATCACCCAGGTGATGCAGGACTCCCGGGGACTCATCTGGATTGGTACGCGTGAAGGTCTGAACATCCTGAACCTGGAAAACGACTCGCTGAACTACCTGACTGAAAAACAGGGTCTGAGCAACAATAACGTATGCGGTATCGCCGAGGACAAGAACCACAATATCTGGGTGACCACCAGCAGCGGCGTAAGCCGCATCGTCGTGCAGCGTAACCACGAGGAGGGTACGAACAACTACGGTCTCTACAACTACACGACGGTAGACGGTCTGCAGAGCAACGAGTTCAACCCGGGCTCCATCATTACCCAGCAGGACGGCAACGTGCTGTTAGGCGGACTCTATGGTGTGAACTGGGTGGTTGAGAAGGCCTCTGACGACACTAACGACCTGCCACGCGTGATGCTCACACAGCTGTTCATCGGTGAGGAAGAGATTCTTACCGGTCATATGTACCAGGAGCGTATCGTGCTGCCTCAGGCCCTCAACGAGACGAACAAGCTCGAACTGGGTCACAACCAGAATACATTTACCATCAAATTCGCTGCAGGCAATTACAACCAGAGCGAGCGCCTGCAGTTCATGTACTGGATGGAAGGCCGTGATGAAGACTGGCGCAACGGTAACGCACTGACGCATGGTGTCACCTTCCGCGACCTCTCCAGCGGCAAATACACGCTGCATGTGAAAGCAGTGAGTGCCGAGGGTGCTGTCAGCGATCAGGAACGTACGCTCGAGATCACTATCGCCCGCCACTGGCTCCTGTCGTGGTGGATGATCCTCGCCTACATCATCATCCTGCTCGTCATCATCTACTTCTGGCGCGTCGGCATCAAACAGCTGAGGGCTATCAAGGCCCGTAAGAAAGCCGTCATCCGGGAGCTGGCCATGCAGCGTGAGGAGATTAAGGCGGCCAGCGAGGATCTGCGTCAGCCGATGGCCCGTATGACCTCGATCATCGGCAATCTCTCAGAGAAGGAGAAGACACTCGAGGAGCGTGAGCAGCTTAATGCCCTCCACTCGCAGATGCTGCAGATTATCACCCGAGTGAGTGATATGCAGACCAGTCTGGAGCACCCGGAGGAACGTGCGAAGAACGCCGTCCACGACCGTCTGGAGCTCAACGGACGGGGAGAGATAGAATTGCCCGACATCGCTACCGAGAGCCTCACCTCTGAGATCACGATGTCAAGGGCTGCCCTCGACGCACCTACGATGAAGTTCACCGTCGTGATGATTGACGACAACGACGACTTCCTGAAGTTTGCTACCGCACGTTTCAAATACGTCTACAACTTCTTCGCCTACAACAGCAGCGAGAAGGCGGCTGCCGACCTCGAAGAGATGCAGTGCGACCTTGTCGTCTGTAAGCAGGATATGCCTGGACTGACTGGTAGCGACCTCTGTAACCAGCTGAAGATGAACCCGAGGACGCAGAAGATCAAGTTCGTGCTGATGACTGAGGGTGTGCTCACGCCACAGGACATGCGTTCGCAGAACATCACCCTCTCTGCCGACGACTACCTCTCGAAACCGTTCAACCTGCAGGATGCTACGATGCGCTTCAACAAGATCCTCGGTCTCGGCCCCATCGAGATGAACAGCAACCTCATCGAAGGCGCAGAGACACGTATGCTCGAAGACCGCAACGCCAGTATGACGACTGCCACAGAGAGTATTGACATGGGTGAGATCAAGAAGGACGACGACAATGACGACATTATCGCCGACGACGATCCGATGGCCCGTGTGGACACGAAGGTCGTCAGGCGCGACAATACCCAGCTGGCCACCCAGCAGCCCGTCATCGAGGAAGCGCTGGAGGAACAGGAGACTATGTCAGACTACTCGATGCTCGACGCGATGGACCAGCAGCTGCTGAAGAACATCGAACAATACGTGATGCAGAACATGAGCCGCGGACAGATCAGCCTCGAAGAGATGGCCTCCGCAATGGGTATGGGACGCGTGCCCTTCTTCCACAGGGTGAGGAATATCACGAACAAGACACCGGCAGAACTCGTGCGCGACATGCGACTGAAACACGCCTGTATCCTGCTGAAGCGTACAAACATCAATATGAGCGAGTTGGCCTCGAACATCGGTTTCCTGACCGCAGAGAACTTCATCAACATCTTCAGGGAGAAGTTCGGTATGACGCCACTCGAATACAGACTGAAACACAGGAAATGACACAAATCAGACGATCAGCAGGAATCATCGCATTCCTGCTGATATCATTGTATACACATGCGGAGACCAGTGATTCGCTCATCGTCAGACAGATGAGCGAATATGGTATTCAGTTCACCAAAGGCAATGAGGTCAAGCTGCTCATGTCGGGCAAGGAGAAGTTCGCAGACATGTTCGAGGCCATCCGTCAGGCAAAGAGCAGCGTACACCTGGAATATTTCAACTTCCGCAACGACTCCATCGCTGGCTTGCTCTTCGACATTCTCCGTGAGAAGAGGAAAGAGGGTGTGGAGGTACGTGCCGTCTTCGACGGCTTTGGCAACGACTCGAACAACCAGCCGCTGAAGAAATCGCATCTGAAGGCCCTCCACGAAGACAGCATCGAGATCTACGAGTTCGATCCCATCCGCTTCCCCTGGGTGAACCACATCTGGCCCCGCGACCATCGTAAGATTGTAGTCATCGACGGTAAGATCGGCTATACAGGCGGAATGAACGTGGCCGACTACTATCTCGTGGGTACGGAACAGGTGGGCGAATGGCGCGATATGCATTGCCGCATCGAGGGACCTGCCGTGAACGAGCTGCAGGATATATTCATCCGCTTCTGGGAGAAACTGACGAAGGAGAAACTGACCGACAAGAAATACTTCCAGGCGAAAGAGGCTGGCGACAAGATGGTGGGCATCGCCACCCGTGAGCCACACACCACGAATAAGATCATGCGACAGTTCTACATCAGCGCCCTCGACAACGCCAAGGACTCCGTGAAGATCGTCAACCCATACTTCTGTCCTACCTCGTCTGTCATCAAGGCCCTGAAACGTTGTGCGGAACGGGGCGTGAAGATGGACATCATCATGTCGTCGAGATACGATGTGCCGCTGGTGCCCGACGTCGTGTACTATAACCTCCGCAAGCTGATGAAGCGCGGAGCCCGCATCTGGCGCTACCGTCCGGGCTTCCACCACTCGAAGATCATGATGGTCGACGGCAAATACTGTACCGTCGGCAGCACGAACCTCGATGCCCGCAGCCTGCGCTTCGACTACGAGATCAATGCCCTTATCATCGACAAGGACATAACGCGCCAGCTGGACGAGAAATTCATCGAGGACACGAAGCAGTGCGACCTTCTGACAGAAGAGGAATACAAACGCAGCCGCACCACATGGAAACGATTCCGAGGTTGGTTGGGACATCTGCTCACCCCGTGGCTGTAATGGTAAAGGTGAAAAGGTGAAAAGGGACACAACTATTTCCATCGCCAAGGGCATCGCCATTATCCTGATGGTCATCGCCCACGCAGAAGCACCAGGATGGCTGTGCAAGTTCATCTCCGAGTTCCACATGCCCCTGTTCTTCATCACGGCCGGCTACTTCTTCTCACTGAAATACCTCAACGACGAGGCAACGTTCGTCAAGAAACGTGTGAAGGGCCTCTACTGGCCTTTCGTGAAGTGGGCCGTCTTCTTCCTCATCATCCACAACTGGATGTTCGACTTGGGCATCCTCAACGAGACCTTCGGCAATGAGGCCGGTGGTGTTACACACCCCTACTCCTGGCATCAGATGCAGCAGAACCTGTGGACCATCGTCACAGCGATGGCAGGCTACGATGCCTTCCTCTGTGGCGCGTTCTGGTTCTTCCGTGGACTCTTCGTCGCCAGCATCCTATACCTTATTATATATAAGATGGCATTAAAGGTTTTGCCCAGAAGGACAAGAACATTAACGCCCTACCTCATCTGCCTCATCATGCTCCTGCTCTGCGGCTGGAAGACATACGAGGGGCTGCGTGTGATCAATCTCGTGCAGGGAGGCTATCGCGATATGATGGGCTGTTTCTTCTTCGGCTGCGGATTCATCTTCCGACAATTTGTCGATACCTACCATAAGGCTACAGTCCGCGTGTATGTCTCGCTGCCGATAACGCTCGTCTGCGCCGTTATCGTCTTCCTTTTCTCGAAATACCTGACGGCCAACATGAACTGGCGCTCCACATTCACACAGTTCCTCTCGCTGCCTGTACCAGCTCTGCTGGGATTCCTCATGACCTACAACATCAGCCGCTGGATAGACCGCACGAAGGGCTGGGTGAAGAAGTTCCTGGTGTATACAGGCGACCATACGCTGAACATATTCATTTTCCACATCATCTCGTATAAGGTAGTAAGTCTGCTGAAAATCTGGTATTATGGTCTCGACCCAAGACAGATCGGCTGCCACATGGTGATACATGACTACTCGCAGCAAGACCTCTTCTGGATACTCTACACCATCGCCGGCGTAGGGATCCCGCTCTTAGGGACGATGATGAGTGAGAGGGTGATTAGGGTAATTAAGGAAATGAGAGTGTGCAGGTCTCAAAGAATGTAGAGCATCATCTGGATCTCAGGTTCCGTGATGCCCTTCTCACGGATCAGTTCCAATTCGTTCTCAATAATCGACTCCTTCGCCTCACCGCTCTCCAAGAGATAACGGTGAAAACAGTCTGCGGCATCGTCGATATGTCCGCTGAACCAGAGGCAGAGCCCGTAGTTCAGCAAATCGTCCGCAGCAGGTTTCCCTTCAGACAGCAACTGATTATATAGTTTTTCCGCCTGTTTGTATTTGCCATTGCAAGTGAGTGTCCAGGCCAGTACACGATTCACATTCGCATCGTCCTCCGACTCATAGTTCAGGCGGAACAGCACACGCTCAGCTTCGTCGTAGCGTTTCAGATTGGTCAGACAGACGGCCTTGTTCAACTGATAGGATTTCTTGTCAGGCTGCTTGGCAAGGAGTTTGTCGTAAGCATCCAACGCCTCCTGGAAAGCGCCTTCGTTGAAGAGGGCTCTTGCATAGCCGGCCAGAGCGCGCTCATTGTCAGGCTGCAAAGCCAACGCCTGGGCGTAGTTCGCCTTTGGCTCGCGACCCAGATAGGCCGACATCATATAATAATGGAAGTCACGACGGTGCTCACCATAATTATCGAGTATCGCAGCAGCCTCCATGCGTCTGTTCTTCTTCAGTAGGAAAGCTGTCACATCGTTGAAACAAGCCTCAACGTGCGTCTGTCTGAACGTGGACTTCGACAGAATGAGATAACCGTGCCCCTCAGAATCGAAGATATTTGTGAAGGCATCGCGCTCCTTGAAGATACGGAAGAAGCGGTACAGGTCCTGCAAACACATACGGCGGATAAAGGTCGGCGTGTTCTTCTCCTCAGAAGCAAACTCATAGAACGTCGCCTCGCTGTTCTCCATAAAATCCATGTAGCTTGGCGGTATCCTGTTCACCACCTGATCGAAAGCCAGTGCGAACGAGTATTGGTCGCTGTTGCAGAAGGGGGCGCTGCGGATGACGGAATGGAGGAAGCGACTGTTCTTGAACCTATCCGAGATCGCCGCCAATTCGGGATGGTTGAAATCGAAGGGTATGAACCAGTTAGCCAGTTCGTTGAAGAAGGGGAAGCGCTTCATCTGCGAGAATCCGCCGAAATAGATGTCCGAACCTTGTTTCTGCATGTCGAGCATCTTGTTGAAGCAGGCCTCAACGCGTTCCAGATTGGCCTCCGTCTGGTCAGGATGAAGTATCTCGTTGAGGTCGCTCTCGTCGTTCTCTTCTATCCCGTTGCGGGTGATGCGGAAGCCTGGCTGCTTCATCAGGTCGGGTATGATCTCATTCTGGATGGTGGCGTGATCGCGCTCGGCATCGATGCAATAGATGAGCTGCTTCTGTAACTCGACCAGCTCCTGACAACAGGCCTCATCCTCTAAGAGTTTCTCCACCAGGGTGTTCGCCTCTGCGTAGATACTCTGGGCGATCTCCGTGTTGAGGGCGAAAGCCCAACCGATGAGTGCACGCTGGCGTACCTCCTCGTCGGTGGCTCTCTGATAGAGATGTATCAGCAGACGGAACTTCGTGATGTCGAAGCAGTTGATCGTCGCCAGCATCACCCCGCTGACCAGTAGCTGCTGGTCGCTACTGTCGACGGTGGGCGACAGCAGCATCTCTTCCATCGCTGAAGAGAAACCATCCGTCCACATGCCGGAGGTGAGGATATAGTCGAACAGCTCGACCATCGAATGCTGATGCCGCCCATAAAGTTCCTTGCGCTTGGGTTCTGCGGTATGGGGCGCTTCGAGTTCGAGCATCGCCACGTCGGAGACAAACGACTCCAGCTCCTCGCGGATATTCTGCGGCGACCAGTCACGGGCAGACATGTGGGCACGATAGTGGAGCGATGTCAGCAGGGGTGTATGGCGGATGTTATAGGCGTTGGCGATATTGGCATAGAGCACGTACATCCGTTTCAGCAGCGTATCATAGAGATTGGGCAACTGAGGATCCTTGAATCCCCGTCGCCAGTAGTCGGTCATCAGCTGATAGTCAGTCCTGATAGCGAACAGCCGGTCCGTATTCACCTGATGAGGATGGATGGCCAGAAAATTGTCCGTCGCAGTAATCGCCTCCCCGAGGTCGCGCCTCAGCAGGCTGGTCAGTATCAGATGGAGTGCTTCGTTATGTACCATATTCACTTTTTCACCTTTTCACCTTTAATATATCCCTTTGCCCGCGTCACATCTTTCTCACGAGGCGCCTGGACGTGCGGGAACTTCAACGAGTCTGGCAACTGGTGCAAAGCCTGTTCCGACAGCTTGTAGTATTTCCTGATAACGTCGCCGTAGTGTCTCAAGCCGTAGTGGTTCAGCGAGTCGCAGGCCATGTTGTAGCCCTTCAGCAGCACCTCCCGCTGGCGCTGGCGGTCAGGATGGCTCATCCTCACGCTGTCCTCGACGACAACACCCATCTGCATGTCCAGTTTCCGTGTGTCGAGCAGCACGTGGTGTTTCTTCAGCAGCGCCTGCGTCAGTTGCGGCTCCGTCAGCAGTAAGGCGTCCATCTCGTTGTTCTCCAGCATGTCCAGCCTCACGTTCACATCGTTCACCTGAATGCGGAACACACGCTCCGGCTTCAGCTTTGCGCTGTCTACGGCGAGGTCGCCCAACATATCCGTCACCGAGTAGCGTGTCATCGCCAGCATGCGGTCGTCGAGATGTTTGAGGTCGGTGATGCGCTGGTTGCGGTTGCCGATCAACAGCCAATAAGCATTAGTCGAGGTCAGATAACTAAGTGTCACCTTTTCACCTTTCATCTTTTCCACCCTCACAAGGTCGCTGATGGCCACCTCCACCCTACCGCGAAGCAAGGCGGTGTCGCAGTCCATCTGGGCCGTATAGCATTTCAGTCGGATGTCCACAGCCGTATCGAACATCTCCCGTTCCTTAGCCACGTAGAACGGCAGACAGTCGAGCGTGGGCATCACAGCCACCTTCAGCGCTGCCGAGTCCTCGCGCAGTTCGCGTTTCTTCTGCTCTTGCCTCAGTCGCTTCGTCTCCTCATAACTCTGGCCGCATGCTGCCAGAAGCCCCAGAAGCGTCAGTCCTATCAACAATCGTTTCATAATCGTCTGCAAAGGTACGAATTTTCCTTTAATTCACCAACGCTTTATGCTTGAAAAAGAAAAAAGCCAGCTTTTGGTGCTTACGTATCACAAATTATTTGTAACTTTGCAGTCGATATGGCAAAAGACAAAATAGCATATGTTTGCTCCAACTGCGGCCAGGAGTCGCCGAAGTGGATAGGAAAATGTCCGGCTTGTGGACAATGGAACACGTTTAAGGAGATTAAGGTAGCTGCTTCCCCTCCTAAGTTAGGAGGGGTGTCCGGAGGACGGGGTGGTCTGAACGCGGGCTTCTCCGCCCAGTCTGCCGCACAATCCGCCGCCAGGGTTCTTCGTCTGCGCGACATCTCCAACCACGATGACCCCCGCATCGACATGCACGACGAGGAACTGAACCGCGTGCTGGGCGGCGGACTCGTGCCTGGCTCTATCGTGCTCTTGGGCGGTGAGCCGGGCATCGGCAAGAGTACGCTCTCGCTGCAGACGATGCTCCGCTTGCCAGAGAAGAAGATTCTCTATGTCAGCGGTGAGGAGAGTGCACATCAGCTGAAGATGCGCGCAAACAGGCTTGGCAGCGAGAACGACAATTTTCTGATTCTCTGCGAGAACTCGCTGGAGAACGTGTTCGAGCATATCAAGGACGTGAAGCCGGAACTCGTGGTCATCGACTCCATACAGACGATAATGACGGAGGATGTGGAATCAAGTGCAGGTTCCATCGCCCAAGTCCGCGAGTGCGCCTCGTCGCTGCTCCGCTTCGCCAAAACCAGCGGCGTGCCCGTGATACTCATCGGCCACATCACGAAAGAGGGAACGCTCGCTGGGCCGAAGATCCTGGAACATATCGTCGACACGGTGATACAGTTCGAGGGCGACCAGCACTATATGTACCGCATCCTGCGATCAATCAAAAACCGCTTCGGCAGCACCTCGGAACTGGGCATCTACGAGATGCAACAGAACGGGCTGCGACAAGTGAGCAACCCCTCGGAACTGCTGTTGACGCAGGATCACGACGGACTCTCTGGCATCGCCATCTCGAGTGCCATCGAGGGTGTCAGACCCTTCTTGGTGGAAACGCAGGCACTGGTGTCCACGGCGGCCTACGGCACTCCTCAGCGCTCGGCGACAGGTTTCGACCAGCGACGGCTGAATATGCTGCTGGCGGTGCTGGAGAAGCGAGTGGGATTCAAGCTGATGCAGAAGGATGTATTTATCAATATCGCCGGTGGTCTGCGGGTGACAGACTTGGCAATGGACCTAAGCATCATCGCCGCCGTGCTGTCGAGCAACGTCGATACGCCAATAGAATCAGGCTGGTGTATGGCTGGCGAGGTGGGACTGAGCGGCGAGGTGCGCCCCATCAACCGCATAGAACAAAGAATCGCCGAAGCTGAGAAGTTAGGCTTCAGCGATATAATCATTCCGAAATATAATCTTCAGGGCTTCGACACAAAGAAGTTCCATATCCAGCTGCATCCCGTCCGTAAGGTCGAGGAAGCGCTGCGGGAACTCTTCGGTTAACAACAACGTCTTATGTTGTTAATCATCATAAGTAGTCGGATCATCAATGCCGGCTTCGAGAAGGGCTTCGTGGCGCTCGACGCAGGTGCCGCACTTACCGCAATGACGCTCGCCGCCTTTGTAACAGCTCCACGTCTCAGCGTAGTCGATGCCGAGTTCCTGACCTCGACGTGCGATGTCGGCCTTCGTCCAATGGGTGAAAGGCGACAACAGTCCTACATTCACATAGGTACCCGCACGGGCAGCCTCGTCGAAAGCATCGACGAACTGCGGCGTACAGTCAGGATAGATAGTGTGGTCGCCAGCGTGGTTCGCCATCATCACGAACTTCAGTCCGTTAGACTCGGCGATACCGACGGCTATCGACAGCATGATGCCATTACGGAAGGGCACCACCGTCGAGCGCATGTTCTCGTCGGCATAGTGTCCCTCAGGAATCGCTTCAGCCCCTGCGAGCAGCGAACTCTGGAAATACTTCGACATGAAGTCGAGCGGGATGACGATATGACGGATGCCCAGCCGCTCACAATGCAGACGGGCAAAGGGAATCTCACGGGCATTGTGGTTGCTGCCATAGTCAAACGACACAGCCAGTGCGATGCGTTCCTGCTGGTCGTAAAGCAGCGTCACGGAATCCATGCCACCGCTCAGGATAATCACTGTATCTTTCTTCATTTCGGCTGCAAAGGTAGTGATTATTTGGCACGAATCGAGCG
>Ga0265298_10008546_pt1 | contig 12291 bp, 12 predicted proteins | sample AusTroGonzalo_MG_3_FD_193486 | JGI IMG/M metagenome (GOLD analysis project Ga0265298, IMG submission 193486) | Bovine rumen microbial communities from tropical cattle in Woodstock, Queensland, Australia - Gonzalo_01 | ecosystem: Host-associated > Mammals > Digestive system > Stomach > Rumen ...
CGAAGCATTTGTCAAGCAGAATTCGTAAAAAAAGCAAAAAGACGGCATGCATGTTGATTCCGTCCGGCAGCAGCTGTGCAGGACACCGTCCGCCTCCGTCCGAAGGAATCATCGGCTCCGCGCTTGACATTCCGCCGCCCGGTTTTATATTATACTCGTCAAACCCTCCGCAACCCATCCGAAATCCCGCTTCCCCGGGAAACGCCACCCCGCATCCGACATGTTTTTCTCACGCAGATTCTTTCCGTTCTTCCTGACATTTTTCTTCGGCGCGTTCAACGACAATCTCTTCCGCAACGCGCTGGTCATCATGATCTCGTACCAGTCAGGGTTCTCCTCCTCTGTGGCGAATGCGCTTTCCTTCACGGCCATGGCACTTCTCATGCTCCCGTATTTCCCGTTCTCCGCCACCGCCGGACAGCTCGCGGACAAGTTCCCGCGCCACAAGCTCTTCCGCGCCTGCAAGCTCATGGAATTCGTCCTTATGGTCCCCGTCCTTTTCGCGTTTGTCAGGGGCAGCATCTGGCCGCTCCTCGCCCTGCTGTTCTTCATGGGCACGCAGTCCGCGCTGTTCAGCCCGCTCAAGTACGCCTACATCCCGCAGATGCTGGAGGAACGCGAACTCCTGCGCGGAAACGCCTATGTGAACGCGGGAACCTACGTCGCGGTCATCTTCGGCGCGGTCCTCGGCAACTACCTGATCACCATCCCGCACGGCAGGCTCGTGACCGGCGCGGTCATCCTGCTCATGGCCGCACTCGGGCTCTGCGGCGCGTTCCTCATCCCGGACATGAAGCCGGAAGCACCCGGGCTCCGTATCGATCCGAACCCGGTCCGCGCCTCCTGGGACGTCCTGCGGTCCGTGTTCCGGGACAAGATCCTGACGCACTGCGTGATCGGGCTTTCCACGTTCTGGATGACGGCTGCTCTCTACGTTTCGCTGCTCGCGGGGTTCTGCAAGGACCTCCTGCACGCCACGCCGCACCTCGTCACGGTCCTCTACCTGCTTTTCTCCGCGGGCGTCGCCATCGGATCCGTGCTCTGCCAGGCCATCGGACGCCGCCGCGCCGTGATGCCGCTCGTTTCCCCCGCGCTGATCCTCATGGCGCTCTTCACGCTCGACCTGTTCTTCGCCTCGCGTTCATGGACGCACGCGCCGGACGGCGCCGACACGCTCTATTCCATCTGGGAACTGTTCAAATTCCCCGCCTTCTGGCGAATCGCCGCCAATCTCGTGCTCCTCGCGGCATGCGGCGGCTTCTATTCCGTCCCGCTGAACGCCCTGCTCCAGCACAAGGCCGACCCGCAGCAGGTCGCGCGCGCCGTCGCCGCGAACAACATCGTGAACTCCTTCGCGATCGCGCTGGGCACGGTCGTCACGGCGCAGCTCATGGCGCACGGACTGATTTCGTCCATCGGCGTCTTCGTGCTCGTCGCCGCAGTCAATTTCCTGACCGCGCTCTACCTGCTCGCCATTCGCAGGGAACGCCTCCCGCGGAACTGAATATCTGTCCGCGGAAGCGCACGGATGAGGCAAAAAAAAGTACTTACTTTTTGCCGCGTCCGCCGGATTTCCCGGAAGATGCGGAAGACGTTTTTTTCGTCGCGGACTTTTCCGTCGTTTTCTTCGCCGAGGCTTTCGCGGTCGTTTTCGCCGGCTTTTCAGCGGATTTCTTTGACGCCGTTTTCGTTGACTTCCCTGCCGGTTTCTTCGCGGGCTTTTCCGGGGCGAGGTTCAGCGCGTCGAGCTGGTCCCATGGGGACGGCGCGGCGGAATCGGCCTCCGGTTCGGCGGGAACGTCGCCGCAGGAACACTCCTCACGGTTGAGGTTCGCGCCGCACACGGGGCAGATACCCTTGCAGTCCGGGGAACAGTAGAAGCAGGACGGGACGGCGAGGAGAAGCTCCTCCCGCACGTCGTCCGTGAGGTCGACTTCCAGGTCCTTGACCTTTTCGAAATGGAAACACAGCTTCTTCACCGACACCGTAATGCGGACGTCGTCGAGGCAGCGCGCGCAGACCGTGGCGAGCGGAACAGATGCGCTGCCGGTCACGATGAGGTCGGCTCCCGCCATGACCGCGGACAGGTGGTACGTGATGTCGCCGGCGGGCGCCAGCGGCGGATCCGCGTCGGCGGGAAGCTCCAGGACATCGGCGGATTCCGTGCCGTCGAGCAGGTACGGGGTATCGGGAAGGATATGCGAAGTGTTGATGATGATCATGATTGTCCAAGCTCCATTTTCTTGCGGATGGCGGCGACGACTTCCGGCGGCACGAACGAGGAAACGGATCCGCCGCAGGACGCGATCTCGCGGATGAGGCGCGAACTGAGGAACGAATACTCCGGACTCGGCATCATGAAGAGCGTTTCGCAGGCCGGATTCAGCTCGCGGTTCATCAGCGCCATCTGGAATTCGTATTCGAAATCGGAAACGGCGCGCAGGCCGCGGATGACCGCCGAAACTTCAAACGAGTTCACCGCATCGGCAAGCAGCCCGGTGAACGTGACCACGCGGATATTCGGGATGGGCGCCGTGACAGCGCGGATGAGCTCGATGCGCTCCTCCGTCGTGAAAAGCGGGGATTTCTCCGAATTGCGCGCGACGGCCACCAGCACCTCGTCCGCGATACGCGACGCGCGACGGATGACGTCCAGATGACCGTTTGTGACAGGGTCGAAACTGCCGGGATACATGAGTCGTTTCATGATTCAGCCGCCTCCTGGTTCATGGGGTTACAGCAAACCTCGGCGAGCCGGTCCGCGGGAAACACCGCGAGCTCAGGCATCGCCTGGTCGTAATATGCGAGTTCCGAGGCATTGGCATACGCAGGAAGGACTTCCATGGCCCTGCCGTCCGCGGTCTTCGTGACCCGGTCGTGGAAATGCCCCGCAAAAACGACGGAGCCGGGCGGGCACGAGGCGAGATACCTCAGGGCACACGGCTCCGGGAAATGGTGTTTGTGTACTTGATTGGTGGTGCGGAGACGTTCGCGGACATAGTGCGCGAACTTCGGCCCGAACGTCGGCCCGACAAGCCAAAGAAGACAGCGCGTCAGCCGGTTCCGGATCATGAACCGCAGGAAGGCATAACCGTGGTCCTGCTTGTTGATGCGGTCGCCGTGCAGCCACTCCAGAAGCCCCTCCCGATAGGAATTCTCTCCGGCATACGTGAACGCGTCTGCGTAGGTCTTCGCTATGAAAAACTCATGGTTGCCTTCCAGGAAGACAACCTTCCGCTTCGTTTTCTCCCGCCGGCACCAGTCAAGAAACCGGATGTGTTCGTCGTTTTCGTAACCGGGCAGCGCGATCCACAGGTCGAAAATGTCTCCGAGAAAGATGACCCCGACGTCTTCCGGCAGGCATGCGACAGCGTCAAGCATGCGAAAGAAAGCGTCTTCCGGCTTGCGGCAGGTCAAATGAGCATCGGCGATCATCAGCCAGCGTTGGGACATAAAAACGGATCATCCTTTCCATGTTTTCGACTCCGGTTCACGGCGGACCGGAACGATCAGACATCATACTATACCACGAAAAAAGGAAAAAGAAAGGGAAACAGGTTGACTTTTGAAAAAAATATGCCATATTAATATGGCCTTGATTCGGGTTTGGCTTATGCCCGACCGGATAGCTCACATGCGCCGCGGACGCAACGCCGCCAAGGCTGCTCCCGACGAAACCCTGACCTGCTGCGGTTTCGGAAAATAGTGTGCCGGCTTAGCTCAGCGGTAGAGCTACGGTTTTGTAAACCGTCGGTCCTCGGTTCGAATCCGAGAGCCGGCTCCAACCAGAAAAACATCAGGACCTCAGCGACTTGCAAACAAGTTTCCGGGTTCTTTTTTTTATCTCCCATTTCGGGGAAAAAGAAAAAACGGCCGCTTTTCCGGGTATTTTCCGAAATGCCGGGCCGTCCATCCGTTCGTCCGTTCATTTTCAGGAGGAAAAGCAGGATGGAAAAAAAGCGGAAAAAAGCCTGTGGAAAGAGTTGTATTTGATTCGTCGCCCTGTATATTATTAGAGAATCAACAGGGGTTTTACGCCCGTTTCCCTTAACATAAGTTGCCAGAAAAACAAGACCAGCACCATGCCGGAATCCGAATCCGAAAAAGAGAATACCCCCGCCGGAACGCAGGAATCTTCCGCAGCCGAAAAGCGGGAATCCGAGCCGGACAAGAAGCCCGGAGATCCCGCCGCATCCGTTTCCGCGAAGAGGCCGCCGCTCTCCCGGAGCGGGAAAAGTGCGATCGTCCTGTTGTCGATCCTGTGCATGATCCTGACCGCGACGCTGTTCCTGGAGGAAATCATGCCGCGTCTCATCGAACGGAATGTCAACTGGTTTCTTCTGCAGATGGCCGAGGGCGGCGGCGCGGAGTTCCGGATCAAATCCATCAGCCTGTCCGGGGCGGAGGTCGCCTGCAAGCTCTCCGACACCCGCGACGGCTCCCCGCGGGACGTGGGCGGCATCGGGTCGTTCTCCATCCGCTTCTCCCCGATTCCGTTCCTGCTGGACCAGACGATCAACGAGATCGTCATAGAAAACTGTGATGTCAAGGCCGACTATTCCGACGGTTCGTTCTCCATCCCCGCCTACAATATTTTCGCAAAGGCGCTCCTGTCCGGCGAAAAGAAGGAATATGACGATTCTCCTTCCGTGGACGACCTCAACGCCGTCATTCCGGTCAAGGTCGGGCTTCTCTCCGTCTCCGGCAGCCTTTTGGCGGAAGCCCGCGGCGAAGACGATGTGGTGGACATCCTGCACATCCCGTATGAAATCATCGTCCGCCCCGACCGGGGGCTGGACTGGAACAAACTCGACTGTTCGCTGTCGGTGCATTTCGCCACAAACGCCATCCGGTGTCGCGCCACATATCTGCATCGGGAAAAGCTGGTCAAGCTGGACCTCGAAAACTTCTCCCTCTCCACATCCGCCATGCCGGGCACGGTTCGTTCCGCCCTGCCACGCGGGCTCCGCGCGGGGATTTCCCTGGTCGCGAAAGCCGAGATCGAACTGGGGGACACCATCGCCATCCGCGAAAACTCCTCCGTCGACGGCAGTTTCACGCTTTCTTACCGCAGGCCGGACGGATTCCGCATCAACACCGAAACGCCATTCTCCCTGAAAAAGCTCCCGGACCAGGTCGTCTCCCTCACCGTCGGCACGATAAATGCCAAATACGACACGATCCCGTTCGAGGTCGATGGTCTGGAAATGGCCGTTTCCCTCGCGGAACGCACCGTGAAGGGCGGATTCCGGTTCGCCGCGGCGGATTCCGAGCCCGCCAAATTCAGCATCGACGGCGGATTGAACAGCGAACGCTCCGGCCTGTCATTGACGCTTGACAATACTCCGCTCATCAAAGCCGCCTACAAGGGCATTGACCTCTCGTTCCGTCCGGACGAGCTCGCCGCCGAGTTCGAATTCGGCGACGAATTCACGGCCTCCGCCGATTTCGCCTGTGCGGAAATTCAGGCCGGACTGGATGGTGCGGCCCTCGATCCCGAGTTCAGCGGACTGACCGCGTTCCTTCGTCCGGAATCCTTCTCCGCGAACTTCCGGATGGACGGCGGCCAGGCGGAGGCTTCCGCCGAGCTCAAGGGCGGCGAACTCGGCGCCGGATTCAAAGGCATGAACGTCGCCCTCAAGTCCGGGAGCATCTGCGCGGGATTTGAGACGGGCAACGGACAGACGGAATTTTCCGCCAGGCTCACTGGCGGCGAGCTTCACGCGGATTCAAACGGCATCAGCGTATCCTTCCTCCCGGAAACACTTTCCGCAAGGTTCCTGACATCCAATGATGAAGAGGCAGGGGAAAGCCGGGAGATCTCCGCCGAACTCAGGGGGGGAGAGCTCTCCGCGGACCTTAACGGGATGACCTGTTCGGTGGAGAAACTGGCGTTCGGAGCAAGTTCGGACGACGGGCAGGCATACAAGGCCGATGCAAAAGCCACCGGTTTCCTGTTCCAGCATGATGCCGCCGGACTCACATACGACGCGCCGGAAATCGGCCTGGACGCCGCGTATTTCGACGGCGCCATCTCCGGCAAGGCCGTCTGCGGCGACTCCTCGCTCTCCATGCCGGAACTGAACCTGCTGGCGAAGGACCTGTATTGGGAATTCCCGTTCGACCTGTCCGCCGCTCCGGATGATGATGGGTCCGAACTGGAAACCGAGGGGAACGCCCCCGGCAGCGAAGAGCAGACCGCGCAAACGGAACCGTCCGCAGCACCCCGTACCGGCAAGATCGTGCTCGGGGACTTCGAACTCAACGGCGTTCAGGCCGCCTCGCTCGACGGGACGATCCGCTGGGACGATGCCGCAAGAGCTATTCGCCTGAAAACCGATGCAAAGCTCCTCTCCATCGACGGGCATATCCATGCGGACATCGTGTTCGGGGATGCCGGCGTGGAAGCCGAGTGCGGCATCGACATTCCCGAGCAGGATGCCGACCTGTCAAAAGACCTCGCGGCGTTCTTCCCGCAGTTCGAGGAGATCTCCTGCACCGGCAGGCTCGGCGGCAGCGCCGTGTACAAACTCCTGCCGAAGACCACCACCGGAAACGCGGATTTCCACATCGCCGGCGCCAATGTCTTCATCCCCGACAAGAAACTTGAGGTGCGCGGCATCGACCTCGGATTCGAAATCCCGGAGATCGCCACCCTCAAATCCGCGCCCGGACAGACGCTTTCCTTCAAGTCCGTGAAGTATGACAGGATCGAGACCGGCTCCGGCCTCGTCACGTTCCGCATGGAGGCCCCGGACACCTGGCAGCTCGAAAACGCCCACCTCAACTGGTGCAACGGACACATCCGCCTCAGCGGCATCACGTACCGACCCGGCCAGACGAAAACGGAAGCCGTGCTCTACTGCGACCGACTGGAGCTTCCGGTCTTCCTCACGCAGATCGGGCTCGGACAGATCAACGGCAGCGGCTCCATCAACGGCACCATCCCGGTCGTGCTCGTCCAAAAGACCGACGCCTCCGGGGAATCGAAGATCGACAACATCTACTTCGACGACGCGTTCCTCTTCTCCACTCCTGGCGAGGACGGCGTGATCAAAGGCGAAGTCGACGAGGCGCTGATGGACCCGGAAAGCGGCATCGAAATGGAGCTTTCCAGGGACGCCCTGAAGGACTTCACCTACTCCTGGGTCCGCATGCGCATGCAGTCCATAGGCCCCGACAGGGAAAACCTGAAACTCGAGCTCCAGCTCGACGGCCGCCCCAACCGCGCCCTGTACTACAAATTCGACGAGAACACCGCCTCGTTCATGAAATCCGCCACCCCATACAATTTCCAGGGCATCCGCCTGGACACGAACATAAACATGTTCGGAAAAGCCATGGAGCTCGTCGACTATTTCCAGCAGATCTTCTCCAAAGCAGAATAACCGCATCAGATACCACCAACCGGAAACAACGTTCAACGCAACTCATAACAAACCATCTCGAAACAAATTCACAACAGGGAAAGGAATCACAACATGAAATCATTCCTGCCACTCCTCGCCGCCGCGGCCGTCCTGCTCGGCTTCGGCGCTTCGGCATGCATCCACACCGAAAGTGAAGTCGATGTCAAGCCGATCGAAATCAAACCCGTCCACATCACGCTCGACATCAACATCCGCATCGAAAAAGCCCTCGACGACTTCTTCGGCGATCTCGATGCGCTTTGATCCGGACCACACTTTCACATCTTCAGGAGATTTTACCATGAAAAAAATGATCGCTCTCTCCATCGCGGCTCTCACGCTCGCTTTCGCCGTCCCGCAGGCGCTTTCCGCCGCGGATTCCGCCGCCATCAAGAAGAACATGGCAGAACGCAAGCCCAAGATCGAAGCACTCAAGAAGGCCGGCTCCATCGGCGAAAACAAGTCCGGCTACCTCGAGGCCATGAAGGACGCCAAGCTCGAAGACGCCGACAAGAAGCTCATTGAGGACGAAAACAAGGACCGCAAGGACGTTTATACCGACATCGCCAAAGAACAGAGTTCCGCTGCCGGTAAAACCGTTACGGTCGAGAAAGTCGCCGAGACCCGCGCCAAGCAGATCCGCTCCAGAGCCAAGGAAGGCGAATACATCCAGGGCGAGGACGGCAAGTGGGTCAAGGCCACAAAACCCGCCGAAAAGAAAGACAAGTAAGCCTCGTCTTTCCACGACAAAGGAACCTTCCGGGGCGCAGCGCCATTTTCTCCGTCCGCGCCCCGGGATTTCTCTCCCCATCGGCATGAGTTATCAGCCTCCATTTCATGTTTCCGCAAATGCAATCAGCATGATTGCAGAGATTGCCGCGCTTCTGGAACGGAACTCATTCCGTCTGAAAAACAGCGATGCACTGAAACTCCGCCGGGCAAATCGGATCCGAACGATTCAGGCATCTCTTGCCATTGAGGGGAACACTCTGTCCGAGGAACAGGTTTCGGAAATCCTGAACGGGAAACGCGTTGCGGCGCCTCTGCGGCAGATTCAGGAGGTCAAAAATGCGATAGCTGTCTACGATATCGCAGAGAGATTGGATCCCTGTTCCATAGACGACCTGCTGCAGGCGCACGGGATGATGATGGCGGCTCTGATGGAACATCCGGGAGAATTCCGCCGCGACAGTGCTGGAGTAATGAAAAATGGAGAAATCATTCATGTCGCACCGCCCGCCCATCTGGTACCGCAACAGATGAATGATCTTTTCATATGGCTCCGGGATTCGAACGACCATCTTCTGATCCGGAGTTGTGTTTCCCATTATGAGTTTGAGTTCATTCATCCTTTCCCGGACGGAAATGGACGCATCGGACGCCTCTGGCAATCACTGATCCTTGCGAAATGGAATCCTCTCTTTTTGCAACTCCCTGTGGAAATCATGGTCTACCATAATCAGGCCAGGTATTATCAGGCGATCAATGACAGTTCGGCGGCAAATGATTCCGGCATCTTCATTGATTTCATGCTCCGTGAGATTCTGGATGCTTTGCGCGAACATGAATCCTCCCGACGAGGGATTACCAATTCGGCGGATGAAGTTTTTCTTTGCATTCAAGACAATCCCGGGATCCGGACGGGAATGCTTGCGGAAAAGCTTTCCATCAGCCGCAGAACAGCGGAACGTCTTTTGCAGGTGCTGAAGAAGGCAGGGACTATTGAATTCCGCGGCGCCCCGCGAAACGGCGGGTATTATCCGAAATGAAACCGCTGGCGGAGTAATTGGCGGTGTAACTGGCGGTGTAAACGATGGAAACGGGACTTGACACGGCGGCAATGGACGGGACTTGCGTGAAGAAATACAGGTTCCTGGATGCGAATGCGATCAAGCTGATCGCAATCATCGCCATGACGATCGACCACGTCGCGTGGACGATCTACCCCGGGTGCCCGCTCAACTGGAAGCCGGAGCTGATGCACGTCATCGGGCGCATCACCATGCCGACGATGTGCTTTTTCGTGGCGGAGGGATTCTTCCACACGCGGAACGTCAACAAATACACGTTCCGCATGTTCCTCTTCGCGCTGATCTCGCATTTCGCGTATGTCTTCGAATGGTTCGGTTTTTCCGACTGGCACAGATATATCCCGTTCTACTACGGCTGCCACAGCCAGACGAGCGTGATCTGGACGCTGGCGTGGGGGCTGGTGATGCTCCGCGTGGAGTATTCGGAGCGCATCCGCAGCACGGCGCTGAAAACGCTCCTGATCTGCCTGATCTGCGCGGTGAGTTTCTGCGGCGACTGGAGTTGCACGGCATCCGTGCTGGTGCTGAGCTTCGGGACGAACCGCGGGCATCTATGGAAGCAGACGCTGTGGCTGGTGTTCTACGTGACGGTCTTCGCATACACGTTCATGCCGGACAACCTGACCTACGCGACCATGCAGCTGGCGGTGGTGCTGTCGATCCCGATCCTGGCGCTGTACAACGGCAAGCGCGGGCCGAACCGGCATTTCAATGCGTTCATGAAGTGGTTTTTCTACGTCTATTATCCGCTGCACCTGCTGGTCCTGGGAATCCTCCGCGCAAACCACCTGCTCCCGACCTACTATTTTTGAAGAGGCGATGCCTCCGCTGCAGTAGTATCCGGCTGCGCGACGGCACACTGCAAGCAGTGACGATACAGTGCGCGGCTTACGCTCGCACACAAGGGTCCCGTTGTGACCAAAAGAGAGGTCACTGCGGCGGGAGTTCCGACGGGATGTCGCCCCAGCCCTTGCCGTATTTCAGGACTTCGGGCTTGTCCGCGGGGCCGCGCACGATGAGGACACGCAGGCCGGGGAACTTCTTCGTCCAGCCCGCCACGGCGTCCGGTCCCGCGACAAAGATCGAAGTGGACAGGGCGTCGCTGGCAACACCGGATGGCGCGATCACGGTCACGGAATCCATGCCGGACACCGGCAGCCCGGTCGCCGGGTCGATGATGTGCGTGTACTGTTTGCCGTCGATGATCACATAGCGTTCGTAGTTGCCGCTGGTGCTGATCGCGGCATCGCTGAGATTCGTGCGCCCGAGGAGGTCGTCCTTGTGGAAGGGATTGCGGATGCCCGCTGCGTACTTGCCTCCGCCGGATTTTTTCGGGAGCGCCAGGATGTTGCCGCCAAGCTCGATCCAGCCGATCGTGATGCCGGATTCGCGGAGGGCGGCGGCGGCACGGTCGAGAGCGTACCCTTTGGCGATGCCGCCGAGGTTGATCGACATGCCGGGGACCGTGAATTTCACGGTGTGCTTTTCGTCGTCGAACACGACTTTATCAAGTCCGGTGCGCTGTTTGGCCTCGGCGATCTCCGCCTCGGACGGCAGGGTCTCGCGTTTGCTGTGAAATCCCCAGAGTTTCATCAGGGGATCGATCGTCACGTCGAAGACGCCCCCGGAATCGCGCCAGAACGCCCGCGCCTGCGTGAGCACGTCCCACAACAGGTCGCCGCACGCGAACGGTTCGTCCGCCGCGGTCGCGTTGAGTTTGGAAAGCTCGCTCTCCGGATCGAAGACGTTGCACGTCTTTTCCACCTCACGCACGGCTTCGTGCGCCGCCGCCAGGGCGTTTTGCACCACGATCTTCTCCTTGTGGCTCACGCTGACCGTACCGACCGTGCTCATCGAGGAGAACATGACGGTCTGCTCGCTGTATATCCGGCGGGAATCGTGCAGGGAGACATACAGCAGGACGATGCCGACGACAGCCGCCATGGCGATATTCCGGGCGACCATGCGGCGGATGGGCGTATTGAGGAATTCTTTCAGCTTCATGGGCGGTCAGGCTCTCGGATGGAACTTGTTGAAGACGCCGAGCAGACGATTCTCGTCGACATGCGTGTAGATCTGCGTGGTGCTGATGTCGGCATGTCCGAGCATCTCCTGGATCACGCGCAGATCGGCGCCGTTTTCGAGCAGGTGGCTGGCGAAGGAATGGCGCAGGGTATGCGGATGGATGTTCTTCGTGATCCCGGCAATGCGGGCGGCTTCCTTCACGATCATCCAGACGCGTTCGCGGTCGAGCTTGCGGCCGTGGTTGGACAGGAAAAGCTGCGGCGCGGCGCCATCGCCGACCAGTTCGGGCCGGGCCTTTTCCATGTAGCGTTTCAGCTGGCGGATCGCCGCGTCCCCCATCGGCACGATGCGTTCCTTGGAGCCTTTGCCGAGCACGCGGATGGTGCGCTCGTCGAACCGGACGGCGCCCAACCTGAGGTTCACGCATTCGCTGACGCGGAGCCCGCAGGAATACAGCAGCTCCAGGATGCAGCGGTTGCGGATGACAAGCGGTTCCTGCGACTTCACGGGATACGCATTGAGCAGGGCGTCGACTTCAGCCACATTCAGGAAATCGGGCAGGATGCGCCAGAATTTCGGCGAATCCATCACGTCCGTGACATCCGTGGCGATCAGGCGTTCGCGGAAAAGATACCGGTACAGGATCTTGATCGCGACCAGGCGGCGCGCGATGCTGACCGTTTCCAGGGCGCGTTCGTCGCGGCAGTATTCGAGGTAGTCGATGATGGCGTCGCGTCCGGCGGCGTCGAACGACTCGAGCCCCTGCGCGCGAAGCCAGTGGACGAAATCCTCGAGGTCGGAGGAATAGGCCGAGGTGGAATTCCGGCTGAGGCCGCGTTCGGCCGTCAGATAGCCGAAGAAATGTTGAAGTATCTTTTCCATGCGCCCTCCGGTCCGAACATAAAAAAAACGCCATTTTGTACTGTGAAGATACAAAAATGGCGAGAGCGACGGGATTCGAACCCGCAACATCCACCGTGACAGGGTGGCACTCTAACCAGTTGAGCTACGCCCCCGCAATTTCTTGCATGAGATTTAATATACAC
>Ga0265298_10008547_pt1 | contig 12289 bp, 8 predicted proteins | sample AusTroGonzalo_MG_3_FD_193486 | JGI IMG/M metagenome (GOLD analysis project Ga0265298, IMG submission 193486) | Bovine rumen microbial communities from tropical cattle in Woodstock, Queensland, Australia - Gonzalo_01 | ecosystem: Host-associated > Mammals > Digestive system > Stomach > Rumen ...
CCGTCGAACAGGTTTCCGCCGTTCATGACCCGGCGGATCGCCGCGGTCAGGCCGCAGCGGACTGACGCCGGGGACAGGTGTTCCTCCAGCCGGTGCTGCAGGGCTGCCTGGCTCAGCATCTGGAACGCCCCGAACCGGTAGCAGACCGATCGGCCGAAAACAGGCCAGCTCCCGTCCGGCCCGATCATCCGCTCCAGCACGGAGGCGTACCGGGCGGCCCGCCGGTTCACTTCCTCCCGCATCTCCGCGATTTCCGGGTACTCCGGTGCCAGTTCGTTCACCAGGTCCGTATACATGGGCTGGATCACAAAGCTGTTGTAATAATCCCAGCGGAAGAGCGGCCCGTCGCCGTACGTGCCGTCTCCCTTGTACCACTCCCGGAACGTCCGGAGGGCGTACAGCACCCGGGTCAGGTCCCAGTCCTCCCCGATCGCCCGGAGCCCGGCTTCTGTCATCGCGGAAAAAAAGAGCCAGTTGCTGTTGCAGGGAACAATGGCCCGGGAAGCCCGGAAAGCCTCCGCCAGTCCCCGTCGCGCCGGCTCCCGCAGGGCCGCCGCGACCGCTTCAGGCGCCCGCAGCACCGCGTGGGCCAGGAAGGCGGTGTCCACCAGCGGCTGGCCGCCCCGGTCAAACAGCATCCTGTCCGGCGAGCCGGGCGTCACCGCGTGTTCAATGCAGCGCAGCGCTTTCTCCCGGATTTTTTGCTGGAGCTCCCGTTCCTCCGGTTCCAGGGCTCCGCTGTCCGTCTCCAGCCAGGGGGCCAGGCCCAGCATGCTCCTGCCGAAAGCCTCCAGCGGGGCGAATTCCGCCCGGTCCGGATGGAAATCCAGGGGCATGGTTTTTTTCAGTTCCTGCCGGTCCAGCGCGTCCAGCACCGGCCCGGTAATCAGCAATAGGTCGTCCAGCCATTCCCGGCGGGTCGTCATTTCGTCATCGTCCTTTCTTCAGCGGATCATCCCGCGGATCAGCTCCGGATCCAGTGTCTGCTCCGGGCAGAATCGGTCGGAGTCCATATAGTCATAGATCGCCTGCTGCAGCGCCTGCCCCTCCGGATACGCCTGAAGGCGGTGCAGTCCCAGTGAGGAGACCATCAGCCTCCCGCCGCCGCAGCGGCATTCGAACAGCTGCGCCATCGGCCGGAGGAAGGCGTAGGAATCCATTTCCACGATGATGGCCCGTACCGGTTCCGGCAGGACAAAGGCCCGCTGCCCGGCCATCGGCCGCCACTGCCAGTCCGTATGGAAATCTGTCGGAAAGCGTTCAAACAGCGGATGATCCGCGTCGATCAGCTGCCCCATGCAGCCGGCCTGTTCCGGGAAGGTGCATACAGACCAGAAATCCGTGGAAAACTGCGCCTTCACGGATCCCGGCAGCGCTTCCTCCGTGCTGTCCGGCGCGCAGTATACCTTTCCTCCCGCGGCCAGTACCGCCAGGGCCTCATCGTCCAGCCGCCGGCATTCATGCACGCCGTGCGGACATACTGCCTCCCCGGCCGGGTAGATCCAGACCGGATAGCGGTTCTCCGTTCCGGCAAAGGACAGGATGAGCGTCAGCCTTTCAGGCCGCTCATGCCTGTCCGTCCGGTACGTGATCATGCCGGCATCCGCCAGTCCGCCGCGGGCGGCGGTCATTTCCGGCATCGTACCGGAGGCAATGGCTTTTCCGTCCTTTTCGCGTATCAGCCGCCAGGCCGGCTGTCCCCGGAGGTCTGTTTTGCCGTAGTGAGCGATCCGGATCCGGGCCTGCAGGGTTTCGCCTTCCCGGAATGTGACCCGGGACAGCAGTGCCAGCGGCAGCGTATCCCGGAAAAACGCGGCAAAGCGGGCCGGATCCGCGAAGGGATAGGGCTTCGGCTGCAGGTGCGCGTTCATCATGCCGACCAGGGCCGTCCCCTGCCCGGGAAAATCCTGCAGGCCCAGCAGGGAGATCCCGCTGAATCCCTCCGTCCGGAGGGCCGCTTCCACTTCAGCCCGATAGCACAGCAGGGACAGCTCGCCCGTGGCCTCCACCCGCTGTTTCCAGTCCGCCTCCAGCCCCTTCTCCCGGACCTTTCTCCGAATATGCCGGAGGTTTTCCGGCGCCGTAATTCCCCGGTATTCCTCAATCTCGCCAAAGTCCGGCAGCACCTCATACTGCCCGACCTCAAAGGAGAAAACCGGCTTGCCGGACGTTTTCCGGAGCAGTTCCATACCGGTGCCGTAGTCGGTCCGGAAATCCGTATCCCGATCATTGAGCCATCCCGCCGGACCGGCCACTGTCGCCCGCAGCCGTTCCCCGAAGCAGTCGGAAGAGGTATAGAAATCGCTTTCCGGATCCGGTCCCGCCTGCCCGTATTCGGTATTCGAGCCGTTGGCATACAGCCTTGTCGGATCCGCTTCCCGGGCCTCCCGCAGCAGGCTGTCCATGAAACGGTGGCCGTCCCCGTCCGCGTGCAGTTCGTTTCCGAAGGTCATCATCACAAAAGAGGGATGGTTCGCCAGGTGCTTCAGGATCCGGAGCAGTTCAGTCCGGTAGTATGCCCGGGCTTCCGGGGACGCGAAGGCATGCTCCGGGTCCCAGTGGGACAGCTCCGGCTGCATCAGCATACCCAGCTCGTCCGCCGCGGCGAAGGCCGCCTCCGGCGGACAGTGGCTGTGGAAGCGCATGCAGTTCACCCCGTAGGCCCGGTACCGTTCCAGGATTCCTTTCCAGGTTTCTTTTTCCATCGGGCAGTATCCGGTCTCCGGGAAAACGGCGCAGTTCGCCTCGCCGCGGAGGAAGAACCGCCTTCCGTTCAGCGTCAGAAACCCGTCCCGGGCGCCGAAGTCCCGCAGGCCGAACCGGTCCGTCTTCTCCTCCAGCCCCTCCCCGGAGCAGGTGATCTCATGGAGATTGCCCTCCTCCAGATCCCAGCGGGCCGCCTCCGGCCGGACGGGCAGGTGTTCAAAACGGATTTCATGCCGTCCGGGATCCACGGAAACCGCCTGTTCCGCCGCTTCCTTCAGCACCGGGGAGGCCAGCCGCAGCACGCCTGTCCAGGGCAAAGCAGCATCCAGCTCCACGGTCACCGTGATCTCATCCCCCGCGGGCAGGACCCGAAGGGAGGAAATGAATACCGGCTTTTCCGCCCTCAGGCGGACAAATCCCAGCAGGCCGTTCCAGTTGGTCTGAGTCTCGTCTGAGGCTGCGGAGGAATAAACAATCGCGTCCCGGGGCCAGCCGGGATAGCTGTTGTCGGAGAGAAAGCAAAACGCGTCCTTCCCGGTCACGGCCTCCGTCACCTCAAAGGTCCAGGGAGCGGAGAGGCAGCCCGGTTCGGCCGGCAGGACCTCCTTCCCGTTGACCAGGAGACGCAGGTGCCGGGCCCGTTCAACATCGGCAAACAGGCGGACTCCCGCCGGCCGCATCAACGCAATCCGCCGTTCGATCCGCGCCTCGCCCTCGAAAGACACCTTCCGGGTCAGCCGCGTGACAATCGGATCCCCGTCCCGGTAAAAGCCGATCCGGCGGACTTCCTCCGCCTTCCACTGTTTCTCCGGCGGATCCGGAAAGCCGATCCCGGCCTCATCCAGCGTGCCGGGTATCCGGATATCTCCGGTCTGCCCGGGAATGCTGCAGGTCCACACGCCGGAACAATCAATCCCGGTCATCCTGTCTTCCCTCCTTCATCAAAATGTTCCGGGCGGAAAGCCCGGAACAGTCCGTTAGGAAAACGTTGAACAAAGTGCCTTCCGGCGGAACCTGCCCGCGCGAAGGCTCAACATACTCCGCCTGAGCAAGGGCAGTTCCGGCGGGCATTGATAATCAGCGTTTCCTTATCCGTTGGCGTATGCGCCGTAGTGGATAATCTGCCATTCCGGCGCGGTCCTGACCACAAAGGTCACATAGTTTTCCTCGTCCAGGATCGGATCCTCCTCGAACTGGAGCACGGTTCCGTCCGCCGCGGCCCAGTACCGTTCCAGCCGCAGCTTCTGCACCCGCTGCCGGATCTCCGGATCGATGGTTCCCAGGAACTCCAGCAGCTTTTCCTCCGCCGCCCGGATCTCCTCCTCGTGGCCCGGATACCCGTCCACGCTGCCTGCAGCCAGCTTTCCCATCTCTTCGGTATCGGTCATGTTCATCAGACGCCCGTCCATCCCGATCTCCTGGTACAGGCGGACAATGCCGTCCTCCCTGCCGTAGCGGAGCTCCGCCAGGTTCCGGCGCCCGTCCCGGAGCACCGGCAACAGCAGGGAATCGGTCTTCGTGATGCCCGCCAGCCGGCGGTAGTATTCCGCCCGCTCCAGCAGCATATTCAGCGTTTCCTGGTCCACCGCGTAGCCTTCCGGCATGCGGTCCGCCGGCGTGGAATCCGGCGCCGGGCTTACACCGTAGTCCGCCGGATCAAAAAGATCCACCATGCTGCTTCCAACGTTGTATGCCGTCCCCCGGAACAGGATCTCCAGCGTGTGGGCGCTGCCGTCCGTATAGGTCAGATCCAGCACTGCCGATCCCTCCGCTGTCTCCGGCAGCGTGCCGTTCTTCGTCATCCGCAGATTCGTTTCCCGGAGCCTGATTTCCCGGGTGCTTCCGGTCAGCTCCATAAACGGCGTGATATAGCCCGGCTTTTCCCGGTTCTCCTGTTCGGCGGGGACCATATCGTAGTCCACCAGGAACAGGCGTTTCAGCCCGAATTCCCAGAACAGGTTCAGCGCGGAATCCAGCAGCGCCGGCGTCTGGCCTTCCGCCAGCTGCAGCGTCAGTTCTGATTCCGACAGGGCCAGCCGGTCTCCCAGCATCGGTCGGATCTGTTCCGCCAGCACGGCGGCCATCCGCGCCATCTGGTTCATCTGTACGGTATTCCTCACCACGGTGCTCTGGGGGTCATCCGTCCCGGTCCGGTAGACGCCGGGGGTGAAGACTTCCATCACGTAGATCTTCTCCCCGTTGGCGATCACGGTGTATCCGCTTTCCCGCTCCGTCCCGTCCATCCGGGGCGAGGTCAGCCCCAGCCGCCAGAGGGAGTTCATCCCGTCCTGAATATAGGTCCCTTCCGCGGTTTTGAACCAGGCGCCGTCCAGCGAGAACTGCGCCGCCCCCTCCAGGGTCACGTTCCGGGTCCGGAACAGCAGCTCCGTCCAGGCGCTGACCCAGGGCTCCGCCGACCCCTCCGCCGCCGCGCTTCCGCACAGGCCCGCCAAAAGGACCAGCGCCAGGCCCAGGGCTGTGATTTTCTTCATCATCTTTTTCCCCTCCGCCGTTGTATTCGGAGTAATGATTTCGGTACCGCCGCGGAGGATTCCTTCACAGCGCCGCGGCCATCCGTTCCAGGTACAGCCGGGCTTCCTCCGCGTTGTCCGGCACAGTATTTTCCAGGGTCATCGGCAGTTCCCGCTTCCGGGCCAGGCCCAGCAGCTGCCCGTACCGCATGCTGCCGGTTCCGCAGGCGGAGGCTTCCATCGTCCCGTCCGCCGTCAGCGTGAAATCTTTCATATGCAGTACCCGTACCCGGTCCCCCAGCCGGCGGATCGCGTCGGCGATGATTTCATCCGCCCGTCCCGCGCTCTCCGGCCCGATCAGGTTCACCGCGTCCAGGATGATCTGCAGGTTTTCCGAATCAATCTCCGCCAGCATCCGTTCCGCCCGCTCCGGTGTGGAAATAATATGGCAGTAGACCGGCTCCACTGCCAGCACCGAACCGGCTTCCTCCGCATCCCGGACGACAGTTTTCAGGCTGTCCATGAACAGGCGGAAAGCGTCCTCATCCTCCGGCGCGGGCCGGGTGAAAACGGATTTCGGATTCGCGTAGGTCTCCGTTCCGACCACGCCGGCCCCGATCATCGGGGCAAAGCGCAGGTGCGCCCGGTAGATCGCCTGCGTCCGTTCCCGGCTTTCCGGATCCGGATCCGCCAGGTTCAGGTAGCAGCCCAGCACAGCGCATCCGATTCCCGCCGCCGTATGCGCTTCCCGCACCCGGGCGGCCAGTTCCGCGTTCAGCTTCTCCGGCGCGTCCTCCATCCGGAAGCCGTCCATCGCCTTGCTCATGGCCAGATGCTCGCAGGAAAATCCCTGAGCCGCAGCGAAGCGCAGCCGCTCTTCCAGGGTTCCCGGAGCCGTATCGTGCAGTCGGATTCCGATATTCACAGCGTCTCCCCCGTTTCTCCGCCGTCCTCCCGCAGGAATGCCCTGCAGGCCGGCAGCTTCCGCATTTCCTTCACCACCAGCGCGCAGATCATGCCGGCACCGGTTTCGTTGAAATGGGTTTTGTCGTCATGTCCCTCCGGAAAATCCGGATGTTCCCCCGGTTTCAGGCGTACAAAAAGCTCCGCGGTTTTCTCCTCGCCCAGGGACAGGTAAAGCTCCCGGCTTTCCGCCTTCAGGTCAATCAGGGGAATTCCGTCCTCCGCCGCGGTCCGCCGGACCGCCCGGGGATATTCCCCGTGGGTATAGAGCAGGCTGCCGCCGCCGACAAAGAACCGGCGGCTGACCGGTGTCAGCAGCACCGCCTGCGCCCCCTTTTCCCGGGCCGCCATGCAGTAGAACCGCAGCTTTTCCGGGAAAGTCGTGTCCGGATCCGTATGCCGTTCGTCGTCTTTCTCGTCGTTGTGGCCGAACTGAATCATCAGCAGGTCCCCCGGCTGCAGCGCAGCTTCCACCGGCGCCCACAGGCCTTCCTCCAGGAAGCTCCGGCTGGAGCGTCCGCTGTCGGCGTAGTTGTGTACCGTCACGCCTTCCCGTACATACCGCGGCAGCGCCCAGCCCCACCCCCGGAAGGGCGGCTCGTTGTCCGTCACCGTGGAATCCCCGATCAGGTAAATCTGGTTCATCTTACCAGTCCTTCCAGACCTGTTTCAGATCGATCGTGCAGACCTGCGCGATCCCCTGCTCATCCGGATTGGAGTACAGGATCATGTCGCCCCGCCGGTTGAAGCTGGGATGCTGGTGGTCCGCGCCGGTTTTGCAGCTGCCGGTGGAGGCGATGAACTTCGCTTTGCCGGTGGCCCGCTCGATCAGCACCACGCCTTCCTGCACCGTGGTGCCCAGGTAGCTGATCCGGTCCGCACAGAGCCACTTGTGGTCCCGGCTGATGCAGGGATGCAGCAGCTGCAGGCTGGTGGCCGCCACGTCAAAATGCCGCCCGTCCTTATCCCCGATAATGATGTTGCCGGTATGCGTTTCCCCCTTTTCCCCGTCCACGAATCCGGCGGGATCCAGCTTCATCATCGCCATCTCGGTGCCGTCGGAGCTCCAGACCTCGTGGGTGATCCACTCGGAGGGATGTTCCACATAGTAAGGCCGGACGTAGCGTTCCTTCACGTCGAACATCCAGGTCCGCTGGAAGGCGTCGCCCTCGGTTTCATGGATGTAGAAGATCAGGTTCTCATCCGTGGGGCAGATCTGGGCATGGCCCAGCCGGTAGTCGCTCTGGTAAACCACCTCCGCCTCCCTGCCGGGATCGAGGATCACCAGGCCGTAATACTTGTTGGCCAGGTGGTAGCTGCAGGCGATCCGCCCGGTATCCGCCGCCGTCAGGTGGCCGGTGATCTGGCCGCCCTTCGGCAGGTCTCCGACCTTCGTCCGCCCGTTGGTGTTCAGGTCCACGGCATAGACTTCCGTCTCGTTCTGTACGGTATAGCCGATATTCTTCTCCCGGTCGGTGGCAAAGCCCCGGAAGCTCTGGTCCGTCACCCGGGCAAGCTCCCCGGTTTCCACGTCCGCCCGGTAGCAGCCGCCGTCATCCTTCCCTTCCAGCTGCTGTTTCATGAAGAAAAAGTAGCGGTCGTCGGTGGAAAAGTTTTCGCAGGTGAAGTAAAGCTTGGCGTTGCGCTCCGGCCCCTCGGTGTATTTCCGCACAGTATAGCCGGTCACAGGATCACGGTATTCAATCATGGTTTCCCTCTCCTTTTCTGATCTCCCGGGAAACGCTGAACAAACCGCCGTCCGCCGGAATCTGCCCGCGCGAAGGCTTACCCTCCTTCGCCTGAGCAAGGGCAGTTCCGGCAGGGACTGAATGAATCATCGTTTCCCTTACCTCGTCTTACAGTGTGACAGTTTCCCCGCCGGGAATCCGGACCGGACTCCCGTCGTTGACGGAAATCCAGCAGTCCCGGGCGCCGGGGTTATAGACAAAACTGTTGTCGGACGCGAACTGAAGCCGCCTGAAATCGTCCATACAGTCCATGAATTCAATGTTGGTGCAGTACCAGATGTCGTCCTTCCCGCCCATCATGCGGCAGAAGTCCACCATCAGTTCCCAGTTGTTTTTGTCGTCGAACTCGTAGCTGTGTCCCCAGACGTACATCAGGTAAAGATACTGCTTTTTGAACAGGCTCAGGAACTGTTCCCCCAGTTCCATCAGCCGGTGGTTGTGGTGGCAGGTGGCCTGCCAGCGGTAGGGATTTTCCGGCAGGGCGAATCCGTCGCTGGACCCGACCACCCGGGAATAACGGATCCCCAGCAGCGGCAGCAGCTCCTCGATCTCCCGGCTCACGGAGCCGTTGGGATAGCTGAGCCCCCGCACCGGGTACCCGGTACGCGCTTCCAGAAACTGCCGGTCGCTGAGCACTTCCTGCGCGACTTCCGGCAGCGGGCAGCGGGCAATCGTAGGATGGGTCGCCGTGTGGCAGGCCACCTCGTGACCCCGGTACAGCGTCCGGATTTCCTCCGGATCGATCCGTTCCCCCCGGTCAAACAGCCCGCTGTTCAGGTGAAATGTCCCCTTGATTCCGTTTCGGTTGAAAATGTCGATCAGGCGGCGGTCCTGCGACCTGCCGTCGTCATAGCTCATCGTCAGCGCCTTGTGTTTTCCCTCGGGAAAGCAGCAATACACTCTGTTCATGGTTTCCTCCGGTTTGAAAAGTGAGGGGCTGCCGCTCCCCGGTTGAGTGCGGCAGCCCCGGGATTTCAGTTATCGGTGGGATTACTTCAGGGCATCATAGGCAGCCTGGTACTCGGCCAGGATGTCATCGCCGCCCTGGGCATGCCAGTTGGCATACACGGCCTGAAGGCCCGCCAGGTCGATCTTGCCCGCGATGTACTGCACCTGGGCGTCTTCCACTTCCTGGTTCAGGGTCGCGCCCATCAGGTTGTTGGTTACGCTCTCCAGGGTCAGGCAGGGGTTGGCGATCACGTACTTGGCGTTGTCCACCAGATTCTTGTTGTACTCGTCGCGCAGGGGCGTGGAGGCGGTGGCCGGGGTCAGGTCGCCGTTCACGTTCATGCCCAGCTGGTTCAGGCTGTGCTGGATGGTCGCGGTCTTGGCGTCGTAAGTCGCGCCGTTGTCCTTTTCGCCTTCCGGATAGGTGTAGCGGAATCCGTCGGACTGGATCCAGTAGGTCTCGCCTTCAACGCCGCAGTTCAGCAGGGTTTGGCCTTCGGCGCTGTTGCACCACTCGAGGAATTTCACAACCTTGGGCAGCTTCTCAGCGGAAACAGCCTTGGTGATCACGATTTCACCGGAAGCACCGATGTTCTGGGGCCAGATCTGGATGTTGCCGTTCTTGTCCTTCAGGGCGGTCAGCAGGGTAACGACGGGCTTCTCGGCGTCCGCGCCCTTGTTCTGCTCCAGCCACTCCTGGTAACGGTAGCCGTTGTCCAGGCAGTCCAGCCGCATCAGGGCCTTGACCGGATCGCTGCGTTCCGCGTCGTTCCAGTTGCCGGATTCGATGGTCATGAAGTCGGGATCGATGCCGCCGGCGGCGTACAGCTCACGGATGAAGTCCAGGCCGTCCTGGAAGGCTTCGTCTTCGAAAGCGGGATAGATCTTGCCCTCGGCGTTGACACCGTAGGAATAGGGAGCGCCGTTCATAACGGTCATGATGCCGATGGTGCCCGCCACGTATTTGCACATATTGAATACGTAGGTGTCCTTATCGATGGCCGCCATCTTCAGGCACATGTCCTTGAACTCTTCCACGGTGGTGGGAGCGGTTTCGTAGCCGACCTGGGCTGCGTAGTCGTTCCGGTAGTAGATACCGGCGCGGGCATAGGCGCGGGCACGGTAGATGCCGTAGACTTTCCCGTCGATGGAGATGTTGTCATAAACGGTCTTCTCACCGGCGGCCAGGTTCGGATAATTCGCGGCGTCGTTGACGTATTCAGTCAGATCCCAGAAAGCGCCGGCACGGGCGGACTGGATCATGATGGCGTCACGCGGTCCCTGCATGACCATAACTTCGGGCATATTGTTCGGGTCTGCCAGGGTCAGCGTGGTCTGCTCGCCGTAGCCGGAGTTGGGCACCCAGGTGATGTTCAGCTTCACGCCGGTTGCGTCGTAGATGGCCTTCAGTACGGGGTTGCCGTCTTCCAGGGTCACCCAGTCGGAGTCGGAGAAGAAGTCGGGAAGCATGATGTTCAGGGTCATGTCTTCTTCGGCGGCGGCAAAGCTCATCACGGAGAAGAGCATCGCCAGGCACAGGAACAGGGAAACGAGTTTCTTCATGGGAATAGCCTCCTTTTTTGTTTTGTTATCGCTCAGCGGCTCAGCCGCAGATAACCGGATGATAATGAGCCTTAGCCTTTCAGGGCACCCACCATGACGCCCTTGACAAAGTACTTCTGCAGGAAGGGATAGATGCACATGATCGGCACTGTCGCCACCACAATGACCGCCATCTTGATGCTCTGCTTCGGGGGCTCCACGAAGTTCGGGTCCATCAGGCTCATGTCGCTGGCGGAAGCCTCCGCGGTCACGATAATGTTCCGCAGGATCAGCTGCAGGGGATACATCTTGTCGTCCTTCAGGTAGATCATCGCCGGGAAGTAGGAATTCCAGTGGCCAACCGCGTAGAACAGGCCGAAGGTCGCCAGTACCGGCAGGCTCAGCGGAAGCACGATCCGGATCAGGGTCATCAGGTCGTTGCAGCCGTCCAGGGCCGCGCTCTCCTCCAGCTCCTGGGGAATCCCCTGGAAGAAGTTCTTGACGATCATCATGTTATAGGCGCTGATGGCTCCCGGCAGCAGCAGGGCCCAGTAGGTGCCCCGCAGCCCCAGCCAGGAGGAAACCACCACGTAGCCCGGAATCATGCCTCCGGAGAAGAACATGCTGATGATGACCAGGTTCAGCAGCGGCTTCCGGCCCCGCAGGAACTTCTTGCTGAGGGGATAGGCCATGGTCACGGTGAAGAACAGGTTGATCGCCGTGCCGAAGAAGGTGATGAATACGGAATTCCCGAAGGCCCGGATCAGCTTGTTGGACGCGAAAATATACTTGTAGGCGTCCGTGGACCAGGTATGGGGAATAATGAACATGGACCGGGTCTGCAGCTCCAGCTCCGTCGCGAAGGAGTTGAAGATGATATAGATAATCGGGAGTACCGTGGTGATAGCCGCCAGCCCGATCACCAGGTGGTTGAAAATGTCGAAGGCGATGCTGCCGGGCGTGCGGTACACGCCGACGGGGCCGCTGCCCGCGGTAATGGTTTTGCCGTTCACCTGAATGGTGACTTCGTCGATCTTTTTCTTAGCCATTCGTCTCCGCCCCCTTTCTCAGTACAGGCCTTCTTCGCCGAGCGCGTGGGCGATCTTGTTCGAAGTGACCACCAGAATCACGGAAACCAGGCTCTTCATCAGGCCGACAGCCGTCGTGTAGCTCAGCTGCCCGTTGACGATACCGTTCTGGTACACGAACACGTCCAGGGTCTGGGAAACGGAGCGGTTCAGTGCGTTGGACATCAGGATCAGGTGCTCATAGCCCGTATCCAGCACGCTGCCCATCCGCAGCACCAGCAGCAGCACAATGGTGGAACGGATCGCCGGCAATGTGATGTGCCACAGGCGCTGGGCCCGGTTGGCGCCGTCGATCATCGCGGCTTCGTACAGCTGGGTATCCACGTTGGTCAGGGCCGCCAGGAAGATGATCGTACCCCATCCGGTTTCTTTCCAGATGGCCTGCCCGACAATCATCCAGCGGAACACGCCCGGGTCACCCAGGTAGTCGATGGAGTGCCCCAGCATCTGGGTGGTCAGCTTGTAGATGATGCCGTCTGTTCCGAACACCACATACGTGATGGAAACCACGATGACGATGGAGATGAAATGGGGCATGTAGAGCAGCGTCTGGGTCAGCTTCTTGTAGTGCATGCTCCGGATTTCATTGAGCATCAGTGCCAGGATGATCGGCGCCGGGAAGGTGAACACGATGCTCATCAGGCTCAGGATCAGCGTATTGCTGAGGTAGGTGACCCATTTGCTGGTGGCGAAGAAGCGCTGGAACCAGTACAGTCCTTTCCAGGGGCTCTGGAAGGGCCCCAGGAAGGGGGAATAGTCTTCAAAGGCGATAACAATGCCCCACATCGGCAGGTATTTGAACACCAGAAAATAAATCAGGCCG
>Ga0265298_10008548_pt1 | contig 12289 bp, 7 predicted proteins | sample AusTroGonzalo_MG_3_FD_193486 | JGI IMG/M metagenome (GOLD analysis project Ga0265298, IMG submission 193486) | Bovine rumen microbial communities from tropical cattle in Woodstock, Queensland, Australia - Gonzalo_01 | ecosystem: Host-associated > Mammals > Digestive system > Stomach > Rumen ...
TGCCATGATAATGGAGCCTTTACCAGGCTTGCTTAGGGACTTTCTGATACCTGGCAGTCCAAGCAGATAGAGCCCCAGCATCAGTGCCATGACTATCCAAAGAAGTATAAAGAGGTCACGCGGAAGTATGCCCCAGTTGTATGCCATATCGGCCACGGATAGGAACTTGAGTGAGAATGCCAGCTCTATGAACGCCAGTGTGACCTTGACCTTGTCCATCCAGCTGCCGGATTTGGGCAGCGTGCGGAGCCACTGTGGGAACATGGCAAACAGTCCAAAGGGTATGGCCATGGCTGTTGAGAATCCCAGCATACCTACCGTTGGAGCCAGTATGCTGCCCGTTGAGGCTGCGTCAACCAGCAGGAATCCTATTATGGGGCCGGTGCATGAGAATGACACCAACGTCAGGGTAAGAGCCATAAAGAAGATTCCTCCCATGCCTGCAGCCTGCACCTTGCTGTGGGTTCCTGTGCTCCATGACGCGGGGAGCGTTATCTCAAACAGACCAAAGAATGAGAGCGCAAATGCCACCAGCATCAGGAAGAATATGATGTTGACTATGGCGTTGGTGGCAAGGGCGTTCAGGGCGTTTGCTCCGAATATCAGGGTTATGGCCAGACCTATGGCTACATACACGGTTACTATGGAGAGTCCGTAGAGTATGGCATCCCTTACGGCATGGCTGCGTACGCTTGAGCGTTTAAGGAAGAAGCTCACTGTCATGGGTATTACTGGCCATACGCAGGGTGTGAGCAGTGCAATAAGACCGCCTATGAAACTGGTAAGGAAGAGTCCCCATAGGGCGCGCCTGTTATCGGCCCCGTCGTGCGGCCCGATGGATACGGGTGCCCATGTGGCGGCATCGAACCCTTCAATTGCGGTGTAATCGGCATCAGTTGACGGAGTCTGCTCAAGAACTATGCCGCGGTGGCTGAACTCCACTTTCTGCGGTGGCAGGCAACTCATGTCATTGCAGGCTCCGTATATGAGTGCTCCCTGGGCTATCCAGTCATGGTCCAGGATTTTGATATTCTGGTAAAAAGTTACTTTGTTATTGAAATATCGCACTCTCATGCCGAACACGTCATCCATCTGGTTAATCTCTTTACCCTGGAACAGGAGCGGTCCCTGTGGCTGGGCGCCGGCTATGGTGTCAAAGCGTATCTCCGCGCTGGTGGGACCGCCTTGCGGGAGTGCGGTTGAATAGACATGCCAGCCTTTAGATATGGTAAGGTCAAAGACAAGCCGTGCTGTACTGTCTGATGTGTTCTCAATTCTTTGTGTAGCATTGACTTCCTTGGCGGAACTGCCTAATGGTCCCGCCAGGAGAATGGTTAGAAATGCTGTCAACAAGTGCATGCGTCCCTGATTTTCCGCGAAGATAACAAATAACCTTTAGCGGATTGTCAAGAATAAATGATATATTCGCAAATCAAATGCTTAGACTTAAGATGGCAAACAGACGACAAGCTGCATGTTTCGTAGTGTGTGCAGCTGCAATACTAACCGCTTTGTTCATTATGAGAGTAAAGGTAGATGAGAGTAAGGTAAACATTGGCAGGGCCGATGTCCATATTGAGGACGGGCGTCTCACACCGGAGGCGTTGTGGGCAATGGGACGCATAGGAGGTGTTACGGTATCGCCCGATAATACCAGGATCGCTTATCAGGTTTCTTACTACAGTGTTGAGGAGAACGCCAGCCATACCGTGATATACGTTATGGATATGGAAGGAAAGAAAGTGTGGCTGCTTACCCGTACGGCTGCATCGGAAAGCAGTCCGGCGTGGATAGATAATGAGCATATAGCGTTCCTGTCGGCCAAGGACGGCGTGATGCAACTCTGGTCAATGGACCTGAATGCCAGACATCGCAGGCAGCTTACAAAATCAGATAAGGATATTGAGGGCTTTATGTTCTCATCGGACATGAGCCATGTGTTGCTTGTCAAGAGCGTAGATAATCCGCTTGTAAAGGAGAAACAGTATGAGGACCTGCCCAAAGCCACCGGTATGATTGCCGATGACCTTATGTTCCGCCACTGGGACAGTTGGACCACATCGCTGCCGCATCCTTTTGTTGCAGATTTTGACGGCAAGCGTGTATCGGACAAGATGATTGACCTGCTTGAGGGTGAGCCTTATGAGAGCCCGATGTTGCCGTTTGGAGGTATGGAACAGTTTGCATGGAGCCCGGACGGTAAGAGCGTGGCTTATACGTGCCGCAAGAAAACGGGTTCAGAGTATGCCAAGAGTACGGACTCGGATATATACCTTTATAATATAGAGAGCGGTGAGACCGTTAACCTGTGCAAGATGGAGGGCGATGCAGACCGTAACATGGGATATGACATCAACCCCAAGTTCAACAGTGACGGCCGTTTCATTGCCTGGCAGAGCATGGAGCGTGACGGCTATGAGAGTGACATAAACAGACTCTATGTGATGGATCTGGAGGATCACAGCAAATGGTCGGTATCCGGAGGTTTTGACAGTAATGTGGATGACTTTATCTGGGACAGAGATAAGGATTATCTCTATTTTATTGGTTCATGGCAGGGACGTATGTCACTCTACTCGGTTGATCTGGATGGAAATATAATTGCCATAAATGATGAGGCATGTGACTACACGTCAATAGCATGGGCTGCCGATAAGCATCTTGTGGTGACACGCCAGTCAATGCGTTTTGCCTCTGAGATCTATATGGTTGATGCCCGCCGCGGACTGGCCGAGAAACTGTCACATGAGAATGACCATATATTCAGCCAACTGGAGAACATAAGGGTTGAGGCACGTGCCATAAAGACTACTGACGGCAAGGATATGCTTACGTGGGTGATCTATCCGCCTCATTTTGACGAGACAAAGAAGTATCCTACGCTGTTGTTCTGCGAGGGAGGCCCCCAGAACATGGTGTCACAGTTCTGGAGCTACCGTTGGAACTTCCGTCTCATGGCCGATCAGGGCTATATCATAGTGGCTCCCAACCGTCGCGGTCTGCCCGGATTCGGCAAGAAATGGCTGGAGCAGATAAGCGGTGACTATGGCGGTCAGTGCATGGATGACCTGTTGAGTGCCATTGATGACGTATGCAATGAGCCGTATGTTGACAAGGATCGTCTGGGGTGCGTGGGCGCCAGCTTTGGAGGCTACTCGGTCTATTGGCTTGCGGGTCATCATGAGGGCCGGTTCAAGTGTTTTATAGCCCATGACGGTATATTCAACCTGGAGCAGCAGTTCCTGGAAACAGAGGAGATGTGGTTCCCGTACTGGGATATGGGTGCTCCTTACTGGGAAAAGAACAGTGTGACAGAGAATACATACCCCAAATCACCGCATCTGTTTGCCGACAAATGGGATACGCCTATACTGTGCATTCACGGTGAGAAGGATTACCGTGTCATGTACACGCAGGCCATATCGGCTTTCCAGGCCGCACGTCTTAGAGGAGTGGAGGCTGAACTGCTGTTGTTCCCTGATGAGAACCACTGGATATTAAAGCCGCAGAACGGTATCCTGTGGCAGCGAACCTATTTCAATTGGCTGGATAGATGGCTGAAACACTGATATACATACTGTTCACTCTACCAAGCCTGGCTATCATCACTGCCTGCATCATTCTTAACGTAAAGGGTAAGTGGTCTGGCAGACTGCGTGCTGACATCACGGTGATGCTTATTGTGGTGGCGCTGAGCATGTTCTTTTACGCCCAGTACTACAATGTGCATCTGGCCTCCAGATATTCATGGGGCTTTGATTTCCTGTATCTTTTCGTCACGCCTTTCTGCGCTCCGCTCTATTATCTCTTCATAGACTGTCTTACAGATATAAAGAGACGACCTGCGGTGAATGTGATGGTCTTTTTTCCTGCCATAATCTATTCGGTCCTGCTCATATCGGCCCAGTCATTGATGAACGGAGCCGAGAGACATGCTTACATCTGTAATGAGATTCTGGGACAGAACATACAGCTGGAACCATCTGTAGCCTATTTATGGATGGTGATGGTGGGTAAGAAGATTTTTGATGTGTTTATGCCTATTCAGGCCATACTGGTAATGGTATATGGTGAGATGCGTCTGAATAAGCATATCAGGATCCTTAATGACTATAACACATACAACATGTCGGGCAAGACAATAAAGATGCGTGAGATACATGTACTTACGGTTCTTATTGTAGCAACCGGCCTGATTATGTCTGCCATTCCCAAAAATGGCGCAGTTGACCATATATGGCTTGTTGTCATTGCCGTGGTGGGGCAGATAGTCATGGTTTCACTTATAGTGCGCTATATATTGAGGCTTGAGATATCGGCCGAAGAGATGGTTCAGTCTGTAGATATTGCGTCCGATAACACGGCAATAATGGGCGGAAGCCTGTCTGTGCCCGATCTGCCCAGAAATGAGCGTAAGTTGTCTCTGATAGAGAAGATTGACAATGCCATGGAGACAGAGAGGCTCTTTCTCAAGCCAGACCTCTCACTGGTGTCGTTGTGTGAGAGGGTGGGTACCAACCGCACATATGCGTCCAAGGCTATTAAGGATGCCAAGGGGTGCAACTTCTCGGATTATGTGAACCGTTACAGGCTTGAATATGCTCTTAAGTTGCTCAAAAGAACTCCTAAGGATAATATCATTATTCAGAATATAGCCATCCAGTGTGGATTCGGCTCTATCCAGACATTCTACCGCTACTTCAAGATGTTATATGGTATCACTCCCAGTCAGTGGATAGAACAGCACCGCTGATGTAAGCAAATGTGCTGCTAAAGGAACGGTTCCTTTCGTGGAGTTTTTTTCATAATGTCCACGGAAGGAACCGTTCCTTTTGTGACAGCGTTATCAGCGCTTATTTCTTCTGCTGCTTCTGGAGGCGCTCCTGCTCTCTCTGCAGAGCCTCAAGGCGGGCCATCATGTTGCTGCCTCCCTGACGACGCTTGGAGGGATCATTGCGACTGGCCTCATAATCGGCTTCCAACTTGGCCAGAATGGCTTTCTCATCGGTTGAGCGACGCAGCCATATCATGGTGATGATACCAACCAGACCTGATATGAAGTAGTAGTAGCACAGTCCTGATGAGTAGTTGTTGAATGAGAAGAAGAAAATTACCGGCATGAGGTACATCATCCAGCGCATGGCCTTCATGCTGTCTTCCTGACCGGGTGCCATCTGCTGCTGTTGCATTGAGTAGATGGTGTTGATTATGTTGGTCAGGCAGAACAACAGACAGAATATGCTCAGGTGGTTACCGATGAGCGGGATATTGCTGTTCCAGCTGATAAGGTCATCAAATCCGGTAAGGTCATTAGCCCAGAGGAAACTCTGCTGACGCAGTTCAATGGCATTGGGCACAAAGAAGAAGAACGCCATCCACACAGGCATCTGTATGAGTGAAGGCAGGCAACCGCCCATGGGGCTTACGCCGTACTTGCTATAGACGGCCATGGTCTCCTGCTGCTTCTTCATGGCATCCTCTGGCTTGGGATACTTGGCGTTGACCTCATCAATATAGGGCTTGAGGGCACGCATCTTGGCCGATGACATGTATGACTTGATCTGTGCCGGCATAACCAGCATCTTGACGATAAGTGTCATGAGCAATATTACAAGACCCATGTTGAGGTTCCACCTGGAGAGCAGGTTGAACAGAGGGATGATGAGGAAACGGTTAACCTCACGTACCACAGGCCAACCAAGGTCTATCACGCGGTTAAGACGTATCTTGTGGTCTCCGTGTGCCAGCTTGCTGTTATGACGGAGTATCTTGTAGTCATTGGGTCCAAAGTAGAACTGGAACTGTGTGGGCTCAGTTCCGGTGGGGTCAAAACTTGCGTGGGTCTTGGACATGAGTTTCTTCATGTAGCCCTTACCTTTGGGGTATGATACGCCGGAAAGCTGTGTGTTGGCTGCATATGCATCGGATGCAATCATTATGCATGAGAAGAACTGGTTCTTGTATGCTACCCAGTCCAACGGCTCCTCAATAGTTTTGTCAGCGGCTGTGCTCTTTTTGCCAGCGGGTGCAACGGAAAGGGTCTTACCCTTGATTTTGTCGTTACGCTTGTAGGTAAGGGTGGTGTAACGCTGCTCAAACTCAAAACCTTTTTCCTGCTGGCGCAGATTCTGGATCCAGTCAATGGCCAGAGCGCTCAGGTCTGATGAAAAGAAGTTGTCCATGCCTGTGGCCTTGATGTCAAGGTCTAGCATGTAGCTCTCAGGCAGGAGGGTATAGATGAAATCCAGATAACCGTAACCGTTGGTGTTAAGACGCATGGTTACTGAGCCCGATCCGCCGGGGATGGTCTCAAAGTATAGGTTCTTGCTCTGTATGTTCTGGTTCTTGCCGTCTATCTTGAAGTTGAGGCTTATCTCGTCCTGACTAAAGAGCACTACATCCTGGCCCTGCTGGTCCTTGTAACCGGAAAGCTGTGCAAAGCATGGTGCTGCGCCTTTGGATGAGATTCCAATCTTTACCAGTCCGTTGTCCAGCACTGTCACGTTCTCAGTGCCGTTCATGGCGGGGAAAAGAGGGGAAAGTGAATCCTGCATGGATACGGCAATGGTTGTCTCCTGTGTAAACCTGATGGTATCATCGGCTCCGCGGCCTACTGAGTTCTCCTGCTCATAGCTCAAAGTCTTTTCGGCATTGTTTTTCTTGCTGCTGTTGCTCCATATAAGGGTGAGCATCATGACCAGAGATATGACCAAAACTCCCAAAAATGTTCTTCTGTCCACTTTGAAAAATGTTATAAATTGTTCACGAGTCGCAAAGGTACATATTTTCTCCGTATTTTTGCATGTCACCTTTATTAAGGATTATGAATAAATGTATTGCGCTTGCCGCATTACCTGTATTGTCAATTGCTGCCTTTGCTCAGGAAATATCCAGCCCCTTAAGCGGTATTCCTGATTCTGTCGTTATAGCCGATGACGCAAAGATCCGCCATGATTCCATTGCCTCGGTCCTGAACGGGATTCTGGAGGATGAATACTATGATGTGTCAGACAATCCGTTGTATTTCAGACTGTTCATGCCGGTGGTCCTGTACGGACAGGCAGTATCGGAAGCCATAACTCCACAGGAGAAAAAGGAGACAAGCGCCGATGATGACCTGCTGCCATTGGAACCCATTGAGAGCGAGTCAGATATGGAACTGTCCAAGATGATAAACGAGACTCTGCTCAGGATATATATGGAACATCCGGAACTGGTCAAGATGACGGAGCAGGAACTGATGGACGTACCCAGTATATTGCCTCTTGCCGATGATGCCGTTGCAGGCGTGGCATTGAAGGAGGGGCAGGTGCGGGGACGCCGTCCTGATGGCAATACTCCTGAGCCGGCGCGCGTCAAGATAAGCTACTGGAAGACCGTTGGCCATTTTCAGGGTAAATATACTCAGAGCTACTACTCGGATAACTGGTATAAGGGCGGTGAAAGCAACCACTCCATCCTGGGACAGCTTGATTTTGATGTCAATTATGCAAAGAAGAACACTACTTTTGACAACAAGCTTGAGCTGAAACTGGGTTTCCATACCACCGAGATTGATGGCAAGAAAACGTTCCGTACCAATGAGGACCTTATGCGCTTTACGTCAAAGCTGGGTATAAAGGCATGGGAGAGCTGGTATTTCTCATCTCAGTTTCAGGGATATACGCAGTTTATGCCGGTATATGACACCAAGGTTACCACCAAGCTCAAGTCAAAGTTCTTTGCTCCTGTTTACGGAAACCTTTCAGTGGGTATGGATTTTAAACCCAAGCTTAAACGGAAGAACTCCTCACTTTCCATACTGCTGTCGCCGCTGTCATATAACTGCCGTTATGTGAGCGTGGACAGTATTGCCGCCAATTATGGTATTGAGCAGGGCAAGAACTTCAAATACACTATCGGTTCGCGCTTTGACGGCAACATTAAGTGGACTTTCCTGGAGGATTTTACGTGGACGTCAAAAGCCCAGTATTACACCAACTATGAGAGTGCCGAAATAAATTTTGAGAACACTCTTGACTACAGGTTCTCCCGATACTTCTCACTGCAGTTCTTTTGTCATTGGCGTTTTGATGACAGCATCAAGCGCAAGAAGGATAAGGACGGTAACCTTATGGGCTACAGTCAGTTCAAAGAGTTCCTTACATTAAACTTCAATTACGCCTGGTAGAGGCTCTGCGCTCTTTCATGATCTCTGAACGGCGTTTGAACGGCGAATCCGGCTCACGTGCCATGTACCAGTACTCCATATGGTCGGTTATGGTGGGGAATAGGCGCGTCAGCACCAGAAGCAGCTTGCTGGTAAATGTGAGCGTTGCGCGGCGCGAACGGCGGCGTATGTGGTTGAGCATGATATGGGCCACACGCTCGGATGTCATCATCTTGCCCTCCTCACGCGGGGTCTCACCCTGCTGGCTGCCATCGGCCATGAGAGCGGTCTTGCGTATGTTTGACGATGTGAATCCGGGGGCGTATATCATAACGTGCAACCCGTCATAGAGATGCTCTGAACGCAGTGTATCCAGGAATCCGTTTATGGCAAACTTGGATGCCGAATAACCGGTTCGTCCGGGCAGTCCCTTGTAGCCGGCTGTGGATATGACACCAACTATTGAGCCTTTTGACTCCAACAGATATGGGAGCGCAAACTTGGTGCAATAGACTGTGCCCCAAAAGTTTACATCCATAAGGCGGTGTATCACGCTCAGGTCAAGGTCCTTGAACATGGCACGCATTGATATGCCGGCGTTATTGATAAGTATATCTATTTTTCCGAATCTCTTTACGGTTTGCTCAACAAGGTTACGGCAGTCATCCTCAATGGAAACATCGGTCTTGATGCTTAAGACCTCGGTCTGTTTTTCCAGTTCATGCTGCAGGGCTTCAAGCTTATCGGCCGATCTTGCGGCAAGCACCACCTTGGCCTGATATCTGGCCAGCAGTTTTGCGGTGGAAAGGCCTATTCCTGAACTTGCACCTGTAACGATGGCTACCTTGTCTTTGAAATAGTTCTGGTTGTTCATGTGAGTAATATATATGCCGTAAAGTTAATGAATATTTAATTATATGTACAGGCTGGTCTGTTTTCTGCGATGTTTTAATACAAAATTTCTCCTTTTTGTGTAATTTCGCGCCTTGAAAAACAATATACAATGACAGTTACACTTTTATTGCACTGCCCGGACAGACCGGGAATCATTGCAGATATAACGAACTTCATAACAGAGAACAACGGTAACGTTGTCTATCTGGCACAGTTTGTTGATCACGTTGAGAACGTGTTCAACATGCGTATAGAGTGGAATATTGACAATTTCCTTATCCCGCAGGATAAGATTGCCGATTACTTCGGCACCCTCTACGCCAAGAAGTACGATATGAATTTCCGCCTCTACTACAGCGACACCAAACCGCGCATGGCCATATTCGTATCAAAGATGTCGCACTGCCTGTTTGATCTGCTGGCCCGTTACAGTGCAGGCGAGTGGAACGTTGAGATTCCTCTCATTGTAAGCAACCATCCTGATATGAAGCACGTGGCCGATATGTTCGGCATACCGTACTACGTTTATCCCATAACCAAGGATAACAAGTTGGAGCAAGAGACTGCCATGATGGAGCTGCTCAAGGAGAACAAGATTGATTTCATCGTGCTGGCACGTTACATGCAGATTATCGGTGACCGTATGATTGCCGCATATCCCAACAAGATAATCAACATACACCACTCATTCCTGCCTGCTTTTGTGGGCGCCAAGCCTTATCAGGCTGCATTTGACCGCGGTGTAAAGATTATCGGCGCCACCAGTCACTATGTAACAGCCGAGCTGGATGCCGGTCCTATCATCTGCCAGGATGTAGTCAGGATATCACACAAGGATATGCCCTCTGACCTGGTAAACAAGGGTAAGGACCTTGAGAAGATCGTGCTTTCACACGCTGTGCAGAAACACATAGAGCACAAGATTCTGGTTTATAAGAATAAAACGGTGGTATTCAGTTGAATACGTTTAGAACCGTTTGAGATACATAAAAGAAGCCCGGAGTTTTCTTCGGGCTTCTTTTTTAATATATCCAATTAACAAACATTAACATGCTAACGACGCATTCCTATTCATGGATGATTAATTTTGCTTTCAAAGGTTAAAAATTATTTATGAAAAGGACATTGCTTTTGACGATCTTAATCGTATTGTCATTGCCATTGTGTTCCCAGAACACGCTGACAATATTGCAGAAGGATGGCCTTCTGTTCAACATCGGCCTTGAAGACAAGCCGGTAATCACCAATTCGGACAGCGCTCTTGTAATCAAAACCGCCAAGACGGTTGTGAGCTATCCGCTGTACAAGGTGTCAAAGTTCACGTTTACTGAGAATTCCGGCTCAAATGATGCCGGGACAGACAGTACCGCAACAGACATAACTCCTGTTGTGGAAGGTAAATCATACGCTCATCTGGAGCTTGACAACTATTTTGTAAGCATATCCGGCGAGGATGCCGGAGTCATGGTGATGGTTGTAGCCTCCAACGGTGAGATTCTCGTCAGCACAAAGACTGACTCCGAGGGTAATACCACTTTCAGCATTGCTGATCTGCCCAACGGATTATACGTAATCAAATCCCCCAAACTCACTTGTAAAATCCAGAAGAAATGAAAACTTACAAGTTAATTCTGTTGCTGACGGCGATTACGCTGTTGGCAATGAGCCCCGTCGTCTCCTATGCACAGTACACTATGCTCGTCCATAAGACTGACGGTAATGTCCTGAGACTCAGCCTGGCTGATGTGGACAGTGTCACTTTTGATTATTCGTCAGATCAGACAGTAATACATGAATATGTCGATCTTGGTTTGAGTGTGATGTGGGCAACCTGCAATGTGGGTACCTCTTCGCCGTTAATGACTGGAGATTATTATGCCTGGGGCGAAAAAGAAACCCATTATGTGGGCGACTTCCAATCCGGAGGGGTAGAATGGAAGGAAGGTAAAACCGGTTATAATTGGACTTCATATTATTACAGAATTGCCGAAAGCGAATGGAATACTGTCACGGTCTCCAAATACAACTCAGATGCCTCCCGTGGTAATGTTGATAATAAGACTACTCTTGATATGGAAGATGATGTGGCTTACGTAAAATGGGGCGGAGACTGGCGAATGCCTTCGTATGAGGAATTTGAAGAACTTATAAATAGCTGTACGTGGATCAGATCCAATCATAATGGTATTGACGGTTATACTGTCAGGAGCAACTTAAACGGTGATTCCATATTCTTTCCCTATTCAGGAGAGTTTATCTGGGATATAAATGTACCGAACAATGCAACGGAGGTGATGTGCTGGACAAGGACTGTAGGTAAAGCGGGAACCGGACATGCATATTATATGACTACAGACAACGGAAAAGCCTCTATGGCATATAACCAACGTTGTTTTGGCCTGACTGTACGTCCTGTGTTTGTTTCAGATAAGTATGATTCTACAAAGGTTGCTTATATTGAACTGGGGAATGCGGAATTACAACTTAATACGGGTGCATCAGAGAGAATTTCCTGTTACACATACAGCAGTTTGGGAAACAGTCTGACTGCCGATGTCAACTGGAGTTCGACAGATCCGAGTGTCGCAACTGTCAGTAATGATGGAACGGTGACTGCTGTAAAGGCGGGAACCTGTAAGGTTGTAGCCAGTATCGGCAGTATAAGCAGGATGTGCGATGTGATTGTAACAACACAGGTCTCACCAATTTCTGCAAGCGGATCAAACAACGGTTACGGGTATGTCGATCTTGGCCTGAGTGTAAAGTGGGCTATATGTAATATCGGTGCTGATAACCCGGAAGATTATGGTGATTATTTTGCATGGGGAGAGACTGAACCTTATTATGCTGATGGCTATTCCCAATCGAATAATCCGGTATGGAAGGACGGAAAATCAAATGGGTATTCTTGGTCCTCATATAAATATGCCAATGGATCCAGCGGTGCGTTGACAAAGTATTGTACAGACAGCAGTAAGGGCTATAATGGATTTGTGGACAATAAAACAGTCCTTGATCTTGAGGATGATGCTGCTCATGTGAACTGGGGTGGGAACTGGCGTATGCCTACTCAGGAAGAAATGGAGGAACTTAGAGGTAAATGTTCATGGTCATGGACGACACTTAACGGTGTAGTGGGCTATCTTGTTACGAGCCGGGTGGCTGGTTACGAGAATAGTTCTATATTCTTCCCGGCAGCGGGATCGCGTTCAGGTACCTATTTGAGTGATGTCGGAACGAAGGGAA
>Ga0265298_10008551_pt1 | contig 12287 bp, 23 predicted proteins | sample AusTroGonzalo_MG_3_FD_193486 | JGI IMG/M metagenome (GOLD analysis project Ga0265298, IMG submission 193486) | Bovine rumen microbial communities from tropical cattle in Woodstock, Queensland, Australia - Gonzalo_01 | ecosystem: Host-associated > Mammals > Digestive system > Stomach > Rumen ...
AATCTAAAACGTTTTACCGACTAAACTACTCGCCCCATACCAGGACAGTCTTGTTTGCTGTGAGTATCCTTATAAATATCTTTAAATCACAACGAGGAAGCCAGGACACATTTTAATGGATTCGAACCAAATTATTCACCTTGTAAGATTGCTGTGTGTGTCCCTAAAGACTTCCTCGTTAAAGTTCATAGTTATTAACGTTCAACAGTGATGCAAGAATATCTATCATCATTGATTACGTTAAGCATTGCTTCGTAAGGTGTTAAACCGATGTTATCCATCAGCTGCTTAAAGACTGCAGTTGACTGACCAGATACAAGCTGAACACCCTTACGCTTTGAATCAGTATGAAAGACATCATTTCTTGAGTCAACATTCCAGAAAATAATGTTAGGAATATTATAGCCATGAGACTCATAATATCTTTTAACATTATCATAAAATGACCAAGAGTCAATAATGTCGTCATCATTAGTAATACGATTTACATAACTACGATTCATCCTAGTACATCTATCAATCTCCATATCGGTAAGAATGATAAGTGCATCAGGCATATCCTCGGGTTTAACATTATTCTCGATAGCAGTCTCACAGATTAACATAAGAGCTGCTTCAAGATCAGTGTTAGAATCCCAATCGTTGTAATTAATGCTTGCAAGTTTCTCACAAAGCGTTGTACCTCTGAGACTCTGGAAATGAGGTCTTGCAGAGAATGTAATAAACATATCTTTGTAAGGTCCTTCGTTTCTCTCAGCAAAGTAAATCGCAAGACCAACTGATGTATTGATAGGTCTTCCTTCCATGGAACCAGATACATCGGCCATTACAATAGCCTTAGAACCAGGTTTAACATAGTTAGGAAGTGCACGCCACTGCGCTTCAGCAATGTCATAATTGCCTGTTCCTACATAGAAACCACTACTCCATGAATATGCAAGAACTTCTTCAATAATATCATAAGGATATAATGTTGAAGAATTAATCTTGACTTCACCGGTAAGAGCTTTCTGTGTAAAATCCAGGAATCTTTCCTGATCATGCTTAAGGAAAGCATTCTTGTAGATCTTCATAGCTCTAGAAGGAACTTCTGGATACTTAATTTTATCCCACTGTTTGGCAGACATGAGAGATTCAACTATTCCTATTGCCCTTCTAAGCTTTCTAAGAATTTTCTTAAAATCTTTAACTGAATAACCTAACTTCTTTGCAGTTAAACAGCCAAGTCTTCTAGATTCCTTAGATGAAGTATCAGGAGTTTTAATCCACTTAGCAAGAAGTGAAGTTGCTTTTCCATTAGCTTCAGCTATTTTGTCCTCTTCGAACTGAGCTTTCATAACAGCCCACATATCATTCTCAAGAGGTGTATCAATAAGCTCATAAAGATCGTCATATCTTCCAAATACACCAATTAAGTCTAAATTAGGCCTAAGTGCTTCCGGATGATACATGGCCATGTGCTTGATAATGATTCTGAATAATCTTCTCTCGCCTAGGCCGCCTCTGATATCTCTTGCATAGAACAATATCTTTGCAGCAAGGAGCTTATCTTCAGCATATGCATCATCAAATAACCTTGTTACTCGGTTAGGATCTGCATTTCTAAGTGCTCCAGCTACAGAATAGAAGTCAACCAGCTTATCACCCGATGTATTTCTAGCAGGTGCTCCATTCTCTGTAAAAGTGTGTGTTGTTTCCTCTCTCATTGCTTCTGCAAAATTCATTTTCGTCTCCTTTTCCGGACTCTTTTTACCATCGGCTCGAAGGGTTGTTATTGCTGTAAGAGTCCAATATAAATTGTTTACAATAGTTACAAAGGAAGGACACATTGTATGAAAAAAGTTTTCGGAGTTCCAAGCCAAAAATGTCTTCATAGTTTTTGCTGTATGTGCCCTCGGAGGTAATGTAATGGTCAGGATGCATTAAAGGTAAAAAGATTAAAAGTCTTGTCCAATAAAATTTGCTGTTAGCATCCTATATAAATTTGGTTTCCAAAAATAATAATGACACCTAAAGTTTTTGTCACCATGCTAAAAAGCAATTGATACTCAGTATCAAGATAGGTTCAAACTATCGACATTCCACATTCTTTATAAAGTTTGCTGTTGGTGCCACATAAATATGACTCTTTTGTTTTGTTTTTCGTTTTTGACAGCTGTAAACTTAATTACAACCAGCAAAAACATTAATCCGATCATAATATTATAATATTTGCTGTAAGAGTCACAAAAAGATTTAGAGGACCATAAATATCTTTATGATCCCCTTTTGATCTTTCACAACATTTTGTCAGGTTGTTGTGTTAACCTTTTTAGTGTAGTTCTGATCGAAGTCCTTTCTGGACATAATCACCAGATCAGGCTTGTCCTTCTTCTTGACAACCACCTTGATTATTTTATAAATTCCAAAGATGCAGAGCGCCGGTACAACCAGCCAAACTCCCCATGCTACGAAAGTTATTGCTATCATTGCGAGTGCCAAGAATAATATCACAAATAATATGATCATTGCTCTTACCTCCATTCTTATTTTTCAACTCCAGAACATACTACGTCCCTATTATGAAGGTAAACAATTTCGCGAATATCTTATTTGCGTACTCTACGACTTGCAGGTATAGAAGCGAAGATCACATTCTCCTTCTTTTTGCCATGCTTTTTAGCAAGTTCTTCACGTTTTTCATCTCTATTTTTTATAAACATTTCAGAGATTTTATCATTTCTATTCATTTTGATTCTCCTTATTCTTCTACAACTTCAGGATCATTAACCATTTCGTCCTGGGATTCTCCAGTTACAACCTTAGGATCAGGTAATACTTCGCCATTCTTAGCCATCTTTATTTCTTTTCTTCTTTTATTAAGCATATTCATCTTAGCTGAATTAGCTCTAAAGAAAGAGTTTCTAGCATTTATGTTTTGTCTTGACATTGTCTTGTCTCCTTTATAAAATAATAGAGGGACCTAAAATATCTTAGATCCCTCCAGTCTGTTTGAGCTTAAGATTCGGTAGTCTCAGTGGTCTCGCTGGACTCTTCTGACTCGGGAAGAGCAGCGATCTCATTGATCTCCTTTACTGCTTTGTTCCAGTTCTTACGATACCATAAGCCCTGTGAAAGAATTCCAAGAGTAAAGAAGCTGACTGAAAGACCGATAGTGCTGATCAGATCAAGTCTACGATACTCCTTAGTCTTGAAGTTCTCGATTTTGAGTGAAATTGAGTTGTTTTTAGCATCTTTTGAAATAGCCATGGTTTTGTCTCCTTTTAGTTTTTATTTTAAGTCTAAATTACAGACCTAATTTACAAATTCAAAAAAAGCTGAAGGAACCATATTTCTATGATTCCCTCATTAAGTTCATTTAATCTTAGAACTTTTTGTCTAAGTTCTTAAGATCCTTCTCAGCATCTTTGGCCATTGCTGAGGCATCTCTTCCGGTCGCCGTTGTAAACGAGCCCGTCTCTTCAAATTTCATTGATTCGTAAAGACGATTCTTTGCTGCCTTAACTGAGATTACAACTCCGAAAATTCCTGCAGCGGCCTTAACAAAACCGAGAACTACTTCGCGTTTTGACTTCTTATTGTCGGAAGAAACCTGCTGCTCAGAGATTTCATTCTGCTTTTCCGAAACCTTGATCTTCTTCTCTTCTAACTGAGTTTCAGCATCAAGTTTCTTCTGATCGAACTCTCTCTTTGCTTTAGCTTCTTCCTTCTCAAAAGCCAATCTGTTTGCTTCATTCTCAAGCTGCTTAGCCTTATTCTGCTCCTTCAGAATTGCAAGCTCAAGCTTCTTGTCTTCCTTGCTCTTTTTCTCAGAGACTTCTTCCTCATCCGGAAGATAGTACTCATCATCAAATTCTGCCATTTTTGCTTCCTCCTTATTATCTTAAAAACTCAGAACACACACTACGTGCTCCAGTAAAGGATCAAATGATTTCGCGAATATCTTTAACGTCTCGGACGTTTCGCATCAGTAATTGCTCTAGTGATCTCAACTGCTCCTTTAACAATTACTGCTAATCCAAGATAACCCCAGAATCCTAACTTCCAAGGTTTCTTAGTTGCTTCAGGCTGCTGCTGTTTAGTTGCTGCCTTTTTCTCTACTGCATCTGCAATTGTATTTGCTAATTTTGCAAATGAGTTATTCAGAGAATCATCTTTCTTTTCAAGAGTGCCATTAAGTTCTGCTATTTTCTCTTCTGTCTTCTCATCAACAAGAGCAATATCTTCCTTTACATCATCGAAAGTTTCCTCATTAACTATGTTCTTTGATTCGTCAACTGTTGTTTCAACTATTTTCTTTGTTCTCGGCATTTTTGTTTGTCTCCTTTTCTTGTTGTTCTAATATAGCTTCCATCTGCTCGATGGTAACTCCTTCAGTTAATACTTTTTCTCTAAGCTTATCAATACTATAATATATGTTTTTATCTTCTGCAGTTAAGGTGATTACACCGGATTCAGCATCAAACATTATCATAAATGAATCACTTAAGAAATTTAAATGTGTAATATCTCCACAATTCCATGCTAATACGCCATTGTTTTTGTTAAAGGTTAATGTTCCATCAGGATCAAAAGTTGTTTCAATACTTTTAGAATCTATTACCAATCTTCCTTCAGCATCTGTTGTTTTGATCATTGGGACATTTAAACTAGAGTGTTTTTTTCTTGGCATTATCCGGCGCCTCCCATAAAGGTATTACAGTAAATCTTATTTCTTTGTAGTTATGCCAGTGACTAATATCTTTAGGTGATTCAATTCCTATAGTATCACCATTAGGTCGTCTCGTATCGATTACAACATTACCTGCCCATGGTATTTTTCTAGTCATACGAATTTTATGAAATATATAACCTATTATTAATCCAGCAATAAATACTACTGAACAAACAATTGCATATTCTAAATTCATATTAGTTACCTCTTATATGATTCAGTAATTTACTTGCCGCATTACCGAATATAATTCCTGTTTCTTTACCCTTAAGGTCCAGAATAGTTTCATTATCGATCTCAACAAGAATCCTATAATACTGATTATAACTTATATCAAGTTTAATATTTGCATAAATACGCTTTGCTTCATCAAATACATTGAAGAAAAGTCTAACGGAGTCTTGCATCACGCTTCTCCTTTCTACCGTAACGTTCCTGTTTTTTATTTGCTCCGGTGTCTTCAACATAATAAACCGGACGTTTACTATCAACATTAACCGGTTCATCTAAACATAAATAGCAAGGATGTTCTTCTTCTCCCTGCTTTCCAAATTTACATGACTTACACCATTCAAATTCAACAATATGTCTCATTTTTCTCTCTCCTTTAAATCTCCAACTCTGCCAGAATATCTATGAATACTACAATCATTAAATATTCCATTAAATCCAAAATAGAATTTCGGTGAGTCAAATGTACAATTGTTGAAATGACTACCAGCCACTCCTTCAAAAATACAATGAATAAAGTGACAACTGTTAAATTGTTTTTCTTTGCATAATGAGAAACTACAATTCTCAAAGATCATATGTTGATTGTGCATAATTTCTAGAGTTTCGCTTAAATCATTATCATCCTCTCTAGTATTATACTCTACGTCTCGTACTGTCATATCCTACTCCCTTCTTAAATATCTATAGGCTTTCCATTCTTTGTAAAATAATACTTAAAATCAAACATGCCATAAGTTTCTTTCCAAAGTTGATACATAGCCTTTAAATCGTCTTTTGTCTTTACTCTACAACCACCTGTAGGTTTGCCTGCATCATACGCTTCTAAAGCATATGGGTATTCTGAAATATCTTTAGACTCGTCATCAAGTCTTATAAAATCAATTTCCTTTGCCATCTTCTGTACTCTCCACTACCTTAGGTTTAGGGTCTTCTTCCCACCAGCTGTTAATGGTCACATCAATTGGAAGCTTAAGATTAATATCGTCTCTACAATCTGGCTTAATTGCTAAGAATCCGTTAGCCAAATGCTTACCGTATGCATTTGATGTTGAGATTACAAATGAACCAGGAACATTATCTTCAATACTTAAAAATATCTTTTTGCTACCGTCTTTATCGGTTATACCACAAAGAACAATCTTTCTGTTCTTGAAATCCTCAGAATTCTTAAAAATTTCCATAAGAGCGTTTGCTGCTTCTGCGTAACTCTCTTCTGTCTTAAAACCAAAACTCCAATTTCTCATATTTCATTATCTCCTTTGCCTTTGTTATAATAAATTTACTCTACCCCAAGCTAATACCTTATCAACTTGTATCACATTTTCACATTTATCAAGTTTGTAATTAAGAATATCAGCATTCTTAGTATTGCGTCCATAAATGTCTCTTATTATTTTCTTTGCTTGTGTTTTTGCTACATGCAAATCATGACCTTCCGGCATACTTTCCGGTAACTTATTCATTGCTTCCTCCGCATAAAAGAATTAGAGAAGCCCTAATAATTCATTAGAGCCTCTCTTATAAATATCTTTAATATTCGAATGTATCAATCATATTACCTGATACCATCCAGTTTGCTTTATACATGATCTTACTTATCAAACGACCATTAACTCGTACACCTTTCTTACCATCAACATTGTATACGATTCCACCATGTTTCCAAAGATCATAAGTCCAACCTGCTTCTTGTGCTGCCGGTTCATACATGTACTGGCTTAGATCATTTTGTGAATACTTACTCAATTCATATAAGAAATCTGTGAAAGGAATGAAATCTTCATCTTTATTCTTTAACCTGTAGTTGATGCATTCAAATGCTCGCACAATATCAGCATTAGTTATATAAATTGTTGCTTTTGTTAACGGCTCGAACCATTCTTCTATACCATTGTATATATTATTTTCGATCTGCTGTTGCTTAGTTTCTAAGAACTTCTGTTCTGCTTTCTTATCCGGAGGATTGTCTAAAATATCTTGTTTCATTCGTTCTCTCTGGATTTCTTCTTCTTTTTCACCGAGAAGTTTCTTAGTTGCTTTCTTATAACTATCAAATGCCTGATTGGTTGTTGTAAGTGCTATAGTTAATCCTGCAATCTGTTTTGCACTTTCCGTATAAGCTTTAATACTACAGAACTCAGTTACACCAACACAAATAGCAACCGGAACTAATACAGGAAGTTTTTCTTTTATATGAGTTTTAATAACTTCCTTTGTTGTTACTTCTTCGCCAGCCGCTTTCTTTTCTTCAAATTTTTTCTCGATTTCCTCATCTTTCTTTTGAAGTTTCTTACCCGCAAAAATGCTTACAACAGATGTTGCCGCTATACCTAAACCTGCTAAACATGTTAATATTTTTGGACTATTCTTTTTTGCATCAGATAAGCCTTCTTCAAATATCTTGTACAAACTCATTTTAGTACGTACTCCTTTCAATATTTTTAAAAAGACAAAGACGATTAAAATCCCCATCTAAATCTTAATCGTCTTTAGTCTAAACCAAGAACTGCCTTCGTTCTCGTTATAGCGTTAAACATTTTCGCGAATCTGTTTCCTAGAATAACCCTGTAATGCACCAGAATGCCCATATTCGGCTTTTTAGGTATAAAGTAATATAAATCTACCAGGAAATACCAAACAGGCCTTAAAATCGATTCTGGTGCGTTTTAGAGGCATATGCTATCAGGTACGCATTTCGGGCTTTGATCTAATAATAGGTTGATTACCACCAGAAGTAAGCCATGCGTTAAGTTCAACCATACAACTAGGCTTAATATCAAGATTTGGTTCAGTTATTAAACAGAAGAAGTGACAGTTTTTCATTTTACTAAACGCCTTCTCTAAATGATGTAACCTCTTATGTAAAGTACTAGGCGGTGCCGGAGGTTCACTGAAATTATCAAAAATTACGATCTCGTCATCTTCTCGAATTGCTTCACATTCCATTCTAACTGCTCTGTCCGCTAAAGTGTAAAGTTTCTGTTTTTCTTCCTCGTCTATACCCGTTATTGCTGTGGATAAAAATATATTAAATTTCATTCTCAATCTCCTTATCTAATTCTATTAAAAAATCACTAAAAGTATCTTTATAAAGTTTGCCAAATCCAAATGGTATTCCATCATTATAACAGAATGAAGTTGTAAAATAATTCTTCGCATCTTCATATGAATCACTAGAATATTTACTTGCTGCTACACTTAAAGTAATAAAGTTTGGATATATGCCTATAACTTTTGCTTTATAAAAATATGGATTAAGCTGACCTGATCTTTCATGATATATAACTCTATCGCCAACTTTAAGTTTTCTTATTTCTTTTTCATTTAGTTCTTTCATTTTTATGCTCCCTTAAATATAACTTATGGTATAAACAACGCTTACAGTTGGGTGTACCATCTCCAGCACACCCATATCTGTCAGCAATACCTTTAAACATTTTGCGAAGGTAGCAAGAATATCTTTCTGTATCTTTTTCAGATTTGTAATAGATACTAATGCTAACCGTAACTACAAATGCTATTAAAATCGCAAAAAGTATTGGCATAACGTCACCCCTTTTCATTTTGAGTACTATGCCATAATCTCATAACAGCTGTGGCACTGATTCCAAGAATCTTACCAATAGCATACGAATCATATCCATTACCGTAATGAGTTTTTACATATTCCCTCTTGCATTCGGCAGTGAAATATCTTTGTAAATTAGACATTGATTTTAGCCTGTTATTATCCTTATACTTCTCCTTAGTATACTCAAGGACATTCTTGCAAGTCTCTTCATCTAAATAATCCGGGAAATCTATTGAAGTTTTTCTCGGACGATAGCCACCTCTATGTTTCTTAGGAGCTTTAGCAGATTTTTCAGCCTTCTTTAATATCTTTTCAGGCTTAACCTTAGATTCCGGTGAAGTTGCTGCATCAATGTATTTTCTAACATAATACTCAGAAATATGACACATCTTTGCAATCTTTGAAATCGAGCACCCTTCATTAAATAACTTAATTGCTTTTTCTGCAGTGGTAATCTCAGATTCAGGTTTAACAGCATTCTTAATGAGTTTAATACCAACACCATTTTTAACAACAAGAACATCTTTATTCTCTTTGATGTTGCAAGGGAACTGTTTCATAACCTTGGCAAAACTACTATTGCATTTAGAGAGTATATTATCGGCTATTGTAACAGCAATGGCTTTTTCAAGATCAGTTCCATCTATAGTAGGGTGGTCTGATACAATCTTAAGAATGTCATACCAATGGTGTCCAAATTCATCTTTTGCAAACTTCTTAAGAATGCATATAGCAACACCCTTTTCAGGATCATAAATATCTCCAGCAATAGCTTTAGCAACAACCTTAGTTTTGTTTCCGAAGAATACAACTGTTGCAGGTGGATTGTATAATATCTTTGTTATTGTTTTTGAATTGTACTCATAGAATTCTTTAGTTGCTTTAACATCAGCTTCACAATATCTATGCATATTATTATAATTAATGTAATTTTCATTGTTGCTGATGGATCTCAAAACCATACCTCTATTGTTACCAAACATAAATCCATTAGAACGCTGCTGACCTTCAGGAGTAAGTGCATATAAAGGCTTAAGTGTTCCTGGTGTTGCATTAAGCGCATGCTCTAATCCCTCAATATATCCCTTTTTCCACTCTTTATCATTTGTGATTGAACCGGGATAATATCTTTTTCTTCCATTCATGGTTTGCATCATTATTTTTCTTTCTTCTTTTGATAAATTCATGTGTTCGTCTCCTTTTTTATTTTTTTAGCATAAATCATATCATACTTCGGTTTAACTTCGTCCAATGTATGATACGGTCGATCTTGCTGATCGTTCCATACTCTCATAGCAAGTCCAAGATCATATATCTTGCTATTGCCACAATTACCACAATCTTTACATCTAATTAGCCATAAAGGATTATCATTAGGTTTCTTTTCTCCAACTATAACTGCTTGCCCACCACACCTATAGCATTTTAAGAGAGGAGAACCATCATAAACCCACTTTTCAGGTTCTTCTGATTTTTGACTTAAAAGTTTACGCTTATTGGTATCAATAACAAGAAATGTCATTGAACCAACAACAGCAAACACTATTAAAATAACAGCTACAATACTCATTTAGCTACCTCGCTAGTTGTGTTTAGATTAAATTTTAATATGACATCATTCCACAGTTTAGGCCTTGCGCCAAGAGGTACAAATCCATTTCCTCTCACTTCAAAACCACACTTTTTACATTTTAAAATAGTTTCATTTGTAAAACCACCTTGTTTATGTGTTCTTCTATTATAACCACAGATGCAAGGTAAAAATCTTTGTTGCCGTTTAACGATATCATAGCCTAATTTAGCAGCTTCAGTTCTAAGTTCTTCAACAGTCATTTTATCCCTCTTTTCTTTATTCTTGGTACTTACAGATAGAAATTATTAATTTCATCATTATGTACTAACAGAAGTCTTATTTCAGAAACTTTTAAGTTAGATACATATGCTTCTATTTTCTTATAAGTATCGTTGTCATTTTCATCACGTGGAACTAAATTATCCATGGTATTAGACACATCAATATTAGCATTATCACCAGAAATATGGTATCCATATTCATCCGATTCTATATCGTCAATATTAAAACCAATTCTACATGACTTCAAAGTATTCTTTACAAAATCAGGCATTTTACTTATACTTTCATTAGAAAATACATAACGTCTATAATAATACACATCATATTGTGGATCAATATACAACGTATCGTCAAAGGTTGCAACCAATCCATTTGTAAACGTGGCTTCAGCTGTAACACGAAGAGTAATATCTTTAGAAATATTTAAATCCTCAAGAGTTTCATTAAGTTCATATCCATTATTTAACTCAAATACTATAGCTCTAAGTATATCATAAGTAAACCTATACGAAGAACTAGCATTAACTAACTTATCAATATACTGTTTAGCATCACCTATAAGATTGTCATTCATATATTCACGAACTTCATCCTTTGTAGGAACTGTTATTGTGAAGTGATAATGAAAACGTCCGGGTCTGTTTAATAGGTACTCATTCAGTTCTCTAGGTCGATTGCAAGTTATAACAAATAACTTCTTACCATCATCAATACCATCAAATAACGACAGTAACTTTTCTTGAGAATCATTATGTTCATCATCTCTGAAATTCTTTTCAAACTCATCAAATAAGACAATGCATTCCTGATGAATTGAGGATATAAAATCTTCAATTCCAGGATAGTTATTATTGACAATTATCAAAGGTAAAGAATTTTCCTTACCTCTTTTTGCCAGCTGTCTTGCAAACATTGACTTACCAACGCCTTTAGGACCAGATAAGATTATTCCAAGATTTCTATTTGTTATTGAAAAAGTTTTTAGAACCTTATCAACTTTTTTGATATAAGGTCCATATATCTTTTCATTTACTGAAAGATCATTATGTATTGATAAACTATAGCCGGCCATTTGATCAAAGTTTACTGTGTATGTATCAGCCGGAAGTGTCTTATATGTCTTGACTTCATCTCCGTATATCACAAATTTATTACCAGAATTAACAATATTCATTTATTCAGTCTCTCTTTCTTCAGTTATTTTATATTATTCTTTAGCATAAGGTAAATCATCAAATTCAGGTTTATTTTCTATAGTCCAGAGCAATCCAAACATATTCCATAAGAATGCCCTGTCATGAGGCTCGTCTTGATCACCTCTTAAATGTTTTGTAAGATGACGAATACCAGAATCGACATAACAATGAGCAGATATGCCTTTTTCCCAGTTACGCTCATCATACTTTCTTGCACCTTCCTCATAGTGCTTCGAAAGTTCTATAACTGCAGTATAAGGATCTGCAAAAGTACCTTCACAGAAATCAAGAATTGCTTCAATAACGCATTCTTTATTTCCAGTTTTCATAAACTGATCTAATGAATTAAGAATATCAGCATACTTAACCCATTTTTTATTATTTTCATCCTCAGGTAAATCTCTTACATCTTTAAGATATGCGAAGAAATCACTGATCTGTTTTAAAGGTAAAAGATCGCAACGGCCTTTCCCTTCCTGAATATCACGGACAGCTCCGGATTCAAACTGTCTTCTATTACCAGAGTCAAGGATATGTCTTTCTTCAGCTTTTTTTAATCTATTTTCATTATCCTCAGCTAACTTTTTTAAAACTTCAGCTTCAAAATTTCTTGTTTCCTGATTCATTTTTATTCTCCTTTTAAAAAGATTTGAAGGAACCAAAATATCTTGATTCCTTCATTGCTATAACTCTCCATATTACTTTTTGAGTGATTCC
>Ga0265298_10008552_pt1 | contig 12286 bp, 8 predicted proteins | sample AusTroGonzalo_MG_3_FD_193486 | JGI IMG/M metagenome (GOLD analysis project Ga0265298, IMG submission 193486) | Bovine rumen microbial communities from tropical cattle in Woodstock, Queensland, Australia - Gonzalo_01 | ecosystem: Host-associated > Mammals > Digestive system > Stomach > Rumen ...
GAAGCATATCTCATTAGTTGTGGGATTATAATATGCGTTGACTGTCTGCGGGGTCATGAACCACTCCGTATTGTCCACCGGCTTCTTATACTTGCGCTCAACAGCATCCTGCCAGAAGAAACGGCTCACCGCAATATTGTTCTCAAACAGGGTTTTAGCAGGGTCTATCTCAAGTTTTGAATAATCCTTCCACTTGTCAGGATAACCTATCTTTACATAGAAGGCATCCAGTTTCTTATGAGCGTATGCCTTGGTGCTGTCACTCATCCAGTCCTGAGCGTCAATACGCTCACCCAGAGCAATCTGCAGGTTCTTTACAAGCGTTACCATACGCTCCTTTGACGATGCCGGGAAGTACTTCTCAACATAAAGTTGTCCGATAGCCTCACCCAACACACCGCTCACGGTTGACGTGGCACGTTTCCACCATGGCTGCTGCTCCTGACGTCCGCTCATAACCTTGCCATAGAAATCAAAATTGGCCTGATCAAGCTCCGTTGTCAGCCTTGAAGCTGCATGATCAATGAGCTGCCACTCCATCAGAGCCTTGTGAGCCTCAACAGGCACCTGCGCCAGAATAGCCTCAACCTCATGGATAGGCTCAGGCTGACCTACATCAACAAAATCGCAGTCACCGATGCCCAACTCATCAAACATCATCTGCCAGTCAATGCCTTTATAGTCTTTCTTGAGATCGGCAAATGACATCTTGTGATAATTTGCTGCCGGATCACGCTGCTGAACTGCACTGTATGACTTCTCAGCAATGCGGGTCTCTATCAGCATCACATCCTCCATCTTCTTCTGTGCCGTATTCTCATCAAAACCGCACAAGGTGAACATGCGTACTATATGTTTCTTGAATGCCTCACGGATTGCAGTGGTAGCCTCATCTGTATCCAGGTAATACTCCTTCTCGCCGAGAGACAGACCACCCTGGCCTATGCTCACAAGGTTAGACTTGCTGTCCATCATATCGGCACCTATTCCTATGCCGAAATAGTTACCTGCCAGACCGTTGATATCCAACTCCACCATAAGCGGGAATATCTCCTTGCGGTCTTTGACAGCCTCTATCTTTTCAATCCAAGGCTTAAGCGGAGCAAGCCCCTCGTTGTCACGACGGGCGGTGTCAAGCACCAACTTATACAGATCAGCTATCTTCTGTGCGTTTGAACCCGGCTCGTTATCAGCTGCCACGATATCATCAATAAGCCCCTTCAACTGCTGGCGGTTATCCTCTGCCAGCTGGTCAAAGCTGCCAAAACGTGCATACTCGTCAGTAAGCGGGTGAGCTGCATTCCAACCGCCATCGGCAAACTGGAAAAAATCGTCACCCGGAACAGCACTGGTATCAAGATTCTCAAGTTTGATACCTATTCCCTGCTTTGAATTGTTACAAGACAACATAGTAATTCCTGCAAATGCAATTGTGAATAATGAAATCTTATTCATAAAATATCATTGACTAAATATTCTCGCCTTCCATCATGGCCTCCTCCCAACGTTCCTCTGCTTTGGCAAGATCATCCTTGAGCTTGCCGTATGCCTCAAACATAGCCTGATTCTGCGCTCCTCCGGGAGTAGCCAGCCACTCTTCAATGTCCTTTATCTCTTTCGATATGCGCTCCACCTCCTTCTCACACTCCTCAATCTTTTTCTGGATCTTGCGCTTACGGCGCTCCTGCTCCTTCCTGGCCTCATAATCCTCTTTCCCGGCCGATGCCTTATCCTGCTGAGGCTGTACCACTGGAGCTCCTTTCATACGGCCGATATCAGCCAGACTGTCCAGATTCTTTTTCTGCAAGAAATCATAGATGCCACCCAGATGCTCACGGACATGGCCATCAGCAAACTCATAGACCTTGCTTACCAGTCCGTCCAGGAACTCGCGGTCATGACTTACTACGATAACCGTTCCGTCAAATGCCTGAATAGCCTCCTTAAGAACATCCTTTGATGCCATATCCAGATGGTTGGTAGGCTCATCCAGTATAAGCAGATTATTGGGTGTAAGCAACAGACGTATCATGGCCAGACGGCTGCGTTCACCACCTGAGAGCACCTTGACCTTTTTCTGTCCGGCCTCACCGCCAAACATGAATGCACCGAGAATGTCATTGATACGAGTACGGATGGATCCGGTAGCCACATTGTCAATCGTATCATGTACAGTCAGCTCATCATCAAGCAATTGCGCCTGGTTTTGGGCATAGTAACCTATCTGTATGTTATGACCTATGGTGAGTGTTCCGTCAAAGGGAATCTCACCCATGATGCACTTTACAAGGGTGGTTTTGCCTTCACCATTACGGCCCACAAAAGCCACCTTCTCACCGCGCTTTATCGTAAGGTCCACCCCGCTGAAAACAGTGTGGTCACCGTAACTTTTTGCCACGCCTTCACAAATCACGGGATAGTTGCCGCTGCGTATGGCGGGAGGGAACTTGAGACGCATAGTCTTGTTATCCACCTCATCAATCTCAATAGGCACAATCTTCTCAAGTGCCTTGATGCGGCTCTGCACCTGTACTGCCTTGGTGGGTTTGTATCGGAAGCGCTCTATGAACTCCTTGGCATCAGCTATCTCCTTCTGCTGGTTCTCATAGGCGCGGAGTTGCTGTTCACGGCGTTCCTGGCGCAAAACAACAAACTCATTATACTTGACCTTGTAGTCATAGATAACGCCGCACGATATCTCTATGGTACGGGTAGTTACGTTGTTTATGAAAGCACGGTCATGACTGACCAGAATAACTGCGTTACAACGCTTGGCCAGGAACTCCTCAAGCCACTGTATGCTCTCTATGTCAAGATGGTTGGTAGGCTCGTCAAGCAGCAGCACATCAGGATGACGCAACAGGATTTTGGCCAGCTCTATGCGCATGCGCCAACCGCCGCTGAACTCGCTGGTAGGACGGTCAAAATCATCACGGCGGAATCCAAGTCCCAGCAATGCCTGTTCCAACTCCGCCTGATAGTTACCGCCACCCATCATCTGGTAGCGTTCGCTCTCACGGGTAAAACGGTCTATGAGAGCGTGATACTCCTCACTCTCATAGTCAGTGCGCTCAACCATCTGGTTGTTCAGGCGCTCAACCTCAGCCTTGAGCTTGTGAATATCCTCAAAGGCAGTTTCAGCCTCCTGTCTTACGGTACGTGTATCGGCCAGTTTCATCACCTGCGGCAGGTAACCTATGGTCATCTCCTTGGGTATGGAAACAGTGCCCGATGTAGGCTGCTGTAGTCCGGCTATAATCTTAAGCATGGTTGATTTGCCCGCACCGTTCTTACCCACCAGGGCAATACGATCCTTGTCACCTACCACGTAGCTGACATCATGGAACAGAGGTCGGGCTCCGAACTCAACCTTAAGATTCTCTACCGAAAACACCTAGAATCTATTCTTATGCAAACAGCTTTGCGGGATAAACACCCTCCTTTACAAGTTCAGCAATCTTATCAACCACACCCTGACGGTCATCAGCGTATGTCACGCCAAACCACTTGGAAGTGGTATCCAGAACCTCAACAGTTGCAGTTCCGTTGTTGATCAGTTCATTCACCATAAGCGGGATGAAATACTCTGACTTGGGAACGTTGATATTGGCCTTGAGCCATCCCTTGAAGAAGTCCTCAGAATACTTCATATAATCAGGGGTGAATCCCCAAACGTTCATTGAAACGGGAGTGTTATCCTCAATCTTGACCCAATCCTCACCGTCCTTATAGCATACACCGTTCTCACGACGCAGGATCTCGGTACGTTCCACAACAGTAGTCAGGTGACGCTTTTCATTAACCTCACATACGCCGCGTGATACTTTACCATTCTCACTAAGGGTATTGGCTACGCGGAATCCTACCATTGAGTAGACATTCTTTGATCCTTCAGGCAGTGAGCTCAGGAACTTGCCCATTACGGCAAAGCAGTCACGGCCATAGAAATCATCGGCATTGATTACGCAGAAAGGCTCATTGATGACATCCTTGGCCATAAGAACTGCGTGGTTGGTTCCCCATGGCTTGGTACGGTCTTCCGGGCAGGTAAAGCCCTCCGGCAGGTCATTGATGCTCTGGAACACTACCTCAGTCTGAACGTGGCCCTCATATTTCTTGAGCACCAGACGACGGAAATCATCCTCAAAGTCCTTGCGGATAATGAACACCACCTTGCCGAATCCGGCGCGGATAGCATCAAACACAGAGTAATCCATAATGGTCTCACCATTGGGGCCAAGAGCGTCAAGCTGCTTGAGTCCACCGTAACGGCTACCCATACCGGCAGCCAAAACAACGAGTGCAGGTTTCATAATTATGCTTTTTAAAATATTAATCGGTTTTTAATGTACAAAGGTAACATTTTACTTTGGCGTAGGCGTTGGCTTTGGCCTAAAAAACCATTATATTCGCACTCAATAAATTCAAACATAACTATGAAAAGATATCTGATAGGCATTCCGTTTGTACTGGCACTTTTGTTTGCCACCAATTGCAAGAACAACAATGCAGCCGCCCCTGTTGAGGAGGTTGATGCCGATACCATCATTCTGGATGCTGACCAGTATGTGCGTTTTGAAACGACACAGGGTAATTTCACGATAAAACTTTACCGCGAGACCCCGCTGCACCGTCACAACATGGTGCGCCAGGCACGTAAAGGTTTTTATGACAACCAGCTGTTTTTTGGAATACAGAAAGGCTACAAGATTCAGGCCGGTGATGTAAAATCCAAAAACGCCAAGCCCGGACAGGAGATTGGAGTGGATGAAGAGAATGACACCATAATGTCAGAGATCAATCCGTGGAAATTCTACCATAAACGCGGAGCTGTAGGTCAGGCCAGTTACAAACAGTTCAAGTTCTCTACCAGCCAGCAGTTCTACATCATCATCGGAAAGAGGGTCAAGACAAACACTTTGGGCACCCAGGAAGCCACGATCAACAAGAAATACCGTCAGGCCGTCAAGGATTCCATTACGATTCCCCATTCACGCGACCTCAACACCTGGCAGAAATACGGTGAGAAAAAGAAGATCAGCAAACTGAATGACCAACTGAACGCCCAGGCTGACGCCATAATGAAAACCCGCAAGTCATTCTCATACTCACCGGAGCAGATCAAGCAATACGGCGAGATAGGAGGTGCGCCAAACCTTGACGGATTATACACGGTTTTCGGTGAAATCTCAGAGGGTATGGATGTAGTAGAAAAGATAAACGCCTTGCCTACTGGTAAGAACGGCCGTCCCAATCCCGATGTAAAGATCATAAGGGCATACGTCCTTGAAGAAACTGCCGCCCCTCAGCAATGAGAAGCGGCAGTTCCATAAATCTATTCTAAAGATTTGTAACCTTATCCTTGAAACTCTGCCATAACGGATCATCCGGCAGAGGAGCTTTCACATCTATCATCTCATGTGACACGGGATGCTCAAACGTAACGTGGAATGCATGAAGCGATATGCTTCCATCCGGATTTGAACGCTCTGCCCCATACTTGAGATCACCTTTGATGGGGCACCCCATCTTAGCCAGCTGACAACGTATCTGATGATGACGTCCCGTAAGCAACTCCACCTCAAGCAGGTGATAGTTTACGGAACTTGCCACCAGTTTATAGTTCAGGATAGCCTGTTTGCTGTTAGGAACCTCCTTGTCATAAGCGTATGAGCGGTTCTGTTTCTCATTGCGTATCAGCCAGTTCTCAAGTCTGCCTTCAGACTCTTTGGGACAGTTTTTTACAATTGCCAGATAGCGTTTATCGACACTCCCTACGCGGAACATCTCATTAAGCCGTGAGAGAGCCTTACTGGTCTTGGCCAGCACCACCACCCCGCTTACAGGACGATCCAGACGATGCGGTACACCCACAAACACATTGCCGGGTTTGGAGTATTTCTCCTTAAGATATGCAGCCACGATGTCCGACAATGGAACATCGCCGGTCTTATCCCCCTGCACTATCTCCCCAGCCCGCTTGGAGACAATGATAATATGATTATCCTCGTAAAGAACTATCATTACATACTCATTCCGCCGTCCACCTGCAGAACCTGTCCGGTCACATAAGAGCTGTCATCGGATACCAGGAACAGGGCAGCCTTAGCTATCTCCTCAACCTGTGCACCGCGCTGCAGAGGAATTGACTTGCACCACTCTGCCAGTTTCTCCTCAGGAATCTTGCCAGTGGTCATCTCTGTAAGCACAAAACCCGGAGCAATCACATTGGCACGGATACCACGTGATGCCATCTCCTTGGCCACAGATTTGGTGAGACCTACCAGACCGGCCTTTGAAGCCGAATAATTGGTCTGACCTGCATTACCGTGCAGACCTACTACTGAAGATACGCAAAGTATATTGCCGCTGCGCTGACGCATCATCTGCGGAGTGCAGGCCTTTATGAAATTGAATGCCGATTTCAGGTTGGTATCTATCACCTCATCCCACTGCTGCTCATTCATGCGCATCATCAGACCGTCACGAGTAATGCCGGCATTATTAACCAGGATATCTATACGGCCAAACTCCTTGACCACCTCATCTACCATCTGAGCGGCGCCCTCATAACTCGATACGTCCACACGGTATCCCTTGGCTTTTATACCGTTGGCACTAAGTTCTGCCTCCAAGGCCTGAGCCTTCTCAACACTGTTAATGTACACGAATGCCAGGTCTGCCCCCTCAGCAGCGAACAACTGAGCCATAGCCAGACCGATACCACGGGTTGCTCCTGTTATGAGCACCGTCTTTCCAGTCAATTTTCCCATTATATTGATTATTTATTTGAATCCAGATTGCTGTATCCGAGCGCACCGTATATAAGCCTGCGGGCCTCAAAACGTATTTCCTCCCTGGTATTACCCTGCCAAAGTTTACCTCTGATGTATGGGGCCTCAAAACCGCGCATACAGTTGTGCATTATCTCAGCAGTACGCCTTACGCTTACAACATCAAACACACCAGTTGTCTTACCCTCAGATATGATATCCTGAAGCATCTGTTTCTGCTTAAGGTCAAAAGCCTTACGGAAATGTTCCAGACCCCAGACATTACGGAAGAATCCGGACCTGAGCGTACCGTTACGGTCAACCGTCTCCTTGACAAGACGGAAATATCCGAATATGAACTCCACTATTTTCTGCTGTACCGGCATATTCTGCTTGGCAATCTCTGACAGTTGAGTCAATATTTTCTCAACTTCACTGTTTACCACAGCCTGAAACACCTCAACCTTACTCTCAAAATAAGAATACAGGGTACGCCTGCTCAGTCCGGCCTCCTCTGCAATATCGATCATAGTGGTGTCATCATAACCTTTCCTTACAAACAAGGTCTTAGCGGCATTGATGAACTGATATTTTGTTTTAAGATTATCCATGTATTATACTATAGTCACAGTAAAGAACGATATATTTCCAGATATCTTTTTATGTGTTTCTCATATGTAAAGGATCTTGCATACTCAATACTTTCAGTAGCAAGTTCCGGATGCTCCGCATATTCCCGAACAGCCGTTCTGACTCTATCTGCAATATGTTGAGCCTCAAAACTATCCATAAAGAAAACATGTGTGGAGCCTATCTCGGCAAGCGAAGTCATTTTTGATGATACAACAGGTTTTCCATAAGACAAGGCCTCAATAACAGGAAGCCCGAACCCTTCAAACATGGACGGGAAAACAAAAGCCTCACAATTTGAATATAGCCACGTCCTTTCTTTATTGGATATTTCACCCAGCATTATCACGTTTGTTATCTGCTCAGAGCTGATTCTTTCACGAATCATCTCTCCATAAGAAGTGGAACTATTGCCGGCAATATACAGGTTGTACTCAGGCATAAGTTTCATGGCATCAAGCAATACGTGAAAATTCTTCTTTTCCACAACCTGACCGATAGTGAACAGGAATTTCCCGGATCCATCAAAAGGTGCCGCAGGCATACTTCCCGGGTCGTCCGATTGACCAAACTCAACACCATTATAGACTACCTCCACATCCTTCAATTCCGGACAATATTTCAGTAAATCCGATTTGGCGAAATTGGATATTGCCACAATCTTATCGGCCCTTTGTAATCTATAGTTCAGCCTGTTGGCAGCTCTTTCAAGTTTCCTTCCGTTTTTCTCGTATAAGAAATTCAGATCATGGACTGTAAGAAGGTTCCTTACCGAACTATCTGAAGGGATGAATTTACTCAACTGATGGATTGAATGCCAAACGTCAAACCCTTTTAACAGCGAAGGAAACAACTTGTATATTCCATGACTCACATGATAATATACCTTGTTCCCAAAACGGCCTACGTATGACCTGGGCAACAAAAGGTGAATCTCAAATTCATATTCATCAGCATGTTCTCCAAAATATTTGGCGTAATTATATGCTATCTGGCCTAAACCACAATTAATATGTTTCAGTATGGATAAATCCACCAAAACTTTTTTGATATGAGGTTCTTTATTTCCAAACAACATACTTTCCCTCAACTTAGCTTCAGAAAACATTTTCCTGCAAAAATAATATATTGTTAAACATCAACCAATCCGTAACGCACATATATATCCCATGTGTGCTGTTTTTAAATTACTTCACAAATAAAAGAAGAATATTCTTGCAAATCCGGAAATAAAGAGCTACCTTTGCACTCGCAAAAAAGAAATGAAATCGCGGAGTGGAGCAGAGGTAGCTCGTTAGGCTCATAACCTAAAGGTCGGGGGTTCGAATCCTTCCTCCGCAACAAAATCAGAGGTCCCAAATTGGGGCCTCTGATTTTGTTGTGGGGAAGGATTCGACGGAAGGCTCTTTTTAGTTTCCTTTCGGAAACGCGCTCCTTTCTGTCGCTTGGCGGCCTACCCGGCCGCTCTCACCCTCCGGGTTCGCCCCAATACGTTTACACCTGCGTAAAGTTCATATGGTTATTTCTGTGACACTTTCCGCTTCAACAAAGAAGAGGTCTCGATTGAGACCTCTTCTTTGTTGGGAGGGGAAGGATTCGGAGAAATCCTTATTCTCTTTATGCTTTGAAATCTGTTGATTTCAGGACCAGCATGGCTTCTGGTCCAGAAGCTGCATTCTGTTTGAGTTGTTCCTGCTTGGCTTTCTGCTTTGCATCATAGTTGAAGTACTCTACCTTGGTTATCTTGTAAAGGAGATTTGAAGTATAGAGTGTCCAGTATATGATAAACAGAATGAACAGCCACTTGAGAAGCTTTTTCCAGAACGGGGTCTTGTCTGCAAACGGATCAGGCTCAGCCTTGACAGGAGCCTTACCGACCTCTGTAAGAGTTGCTCCGAACGAGATATTAACCTTTACAGAGGCATTGACAGCCCAACCATTGGCATTGAGCAACGGAGATAGGTTACGTTTACGCAACTTAAGCCAAGCCAGAATCATTGACGGACCTGAAATTACAAGCATGATAACTGCAATCAGAATCAACCACTGATAAAGTTTGAAATCAGCCAATGATTGTGCCATGCTCTTCAGCGCAACACCGATACCGGCAACAGCCATGCCGACGGCAGCAAATATACCGGCAAACTTGGCAATATCAAACGCCTGTTTCTTTTCTGCAGGCGCATCAACCTTGGTAGTCAGATCGGCAGTTACCTTACTGTCTTTCTCAGCTGCTCTCTTTTCAATTGTACTCTCAATGTAACGTCCCAGTTTGTTATACGGAGCCCAGAATGCCTGACGGATACTGATGGGGTTCTCTACAATCTTGAATACAGTAGCATCCCACTCAGCACCGGCGCGGTCATAGAACAGGCCATGCTTACCCTCACGCAGATCAGCCACATCACCATCGGTCATAACAGCGGCAATAATCATTGTTGCACCTGTAATCTTATTGACACAGTTGCAATAGAGAATATACATTCCGCTCAAACCTGTGGATGCATTGTGCGGACCCATATCAGGAACCTTAAGACAAAGTTCGCAGCAACGCTCGTCAATATAGAGTTCACCGGCCTGGAATATTGCCTTTTCATCAGGATTATAGAAATCCTTGAATGATACAAAGTTGCAAAGGAATGTATAGAAATCCCTATACAGATGGAGCAGTTTGCTTACCTCGTCAATAGAAACCGACTCAGACTCAAGAGCCTTATCATCATCTACCAGTTTCAACAGATCAGCCTTCTGATCAGCCTTGAGCAATGCCTTGACCTCATCCAGACCTAAAGCCTCAACCTCTGCACCGGCTTTACTGCCAAGCCATGCCTCATAAGCACCGAACTTGGCCAGGACAGATTTCCACTGATCCTCCGTAATCTCTTTGGCACCTTTGAAATCCTTGTCAAAAACAAGCGCCTTGAGACTTGAGAATGTAGCCTGCCATACAGGATTTACCCTCTCATCTATCGGAAGCGCACCGTTTGAAGTAATACTTGCCAACGGATACTGTGAGATCATATCATCACATGCAGAAAGATCCTTATCACTTATTGCCTCAATACGGCTCACCGACACATCCAGTGCAGATGTACTATCCTTGCTGAATGCAGACAGTTTGCAGCGCATAAAATAATCTGCGACCTTAGCCTTTATTGCATTTACAGCAGCATAGGCATCAGCAGTACCTTCACCATATGGGAATATGGAATCCTTATCATCATCGGCAGTCTTTTTCCAGGCCGCGTATGATGCGAGAGCACCATAGAACGCTTCTATCATATCCGCATCAATTCCGGGAAGTCCACTGCGGTCTGTCTTGGAACCCATTGAAGCGATACACTCTGCTATTGTCTTCTTAAGAGCCTCATCATCAGTAGATTGTTCTGTAATAATACCATCACCGTTAAGAGCAGTCTTGGCAAAAATAGCTATGCTGTCATCAGTATCAGCTACAGAAATGCTGTCTTTCTTCAAACCCAGGTTTGACAGAATCTGTTTTGCTGATGCCAAAAGTCTTCTACCATCAGGATTTGCCTTATTAAAAGCAGAGAACGGAAGAACATCTTCCTTCTTTAAAAGAAGATCAGGATCAGTAATGATTGATGTAATCCATTGAGCAGCCTGCACCACCTCATTTACATGAATTCTTCCGTCATTATCGGAATCAAGCATTTTCAAGGTCTTTGCGTCAAACTCAAGTCCCGATACGGGCGAACTCAATACAGTCCAAAGCTTCTGATCAAGCTCACCAAGATGCTTAATATCTTCACCGCTCTTGATATTTACGCGGTTCTTTCCACCTATAGTGGAAAACTTCCATTCATATTCGCTCATAAGCATATTTATTTTTAGTCCAATATCATTTAGAGCCTCAAATATAACGAATAATACAGTAATTGTTTCCGAATCCGATTCAAAAAAAACATACCTTTGGGCAAATAAACAAACCACTTTAGACCAATTACAAACAATTCAATGAGAAAAATCATATCAATTATGGCACTAACACTCGCAACGAGTGTGTTTGCTCAGCAGGAAATACGTCTCTATGATGGCATTGCACCCGGCAGTGAGGGTGTACAGGACAATGAACACATTTCACGCAGCCCAGACGGAAGCATCCAAAGCATATCAGGTGTAGTAACACCTTCCATAACCATATATCTGCCCAGTGCCGATAAAGCCACAGGTACAGCCGTAATCCTATGCTCCGGTGGAGGTCTGATGTCACACTCATGGGGCACAGATGTCATCAATATGGCCCATTGGCTCAATGAGCGCGGCATAGCTGCCATCGGACTCAAATATCGTACCCGAGTAATGGGCGGTGGCCCCGGAATGGGCACAGGACGGTCTATGGGCGGCGGAGCCGGACGTCAAGGCGGACTAAGCGCCTCAGTAACTGAGTTCTCCAAGATAACAAAATCCAATGCCAACCCCGACACCTCTGAAGGCGGAATAAAGAACATAGACAACGCCATAAATGACGCTCTGCGTGCAATGGAGATAGTACGTGAACATGCTACAGAGTGGAATATAGATCCCAACAAGATAGGCTACCTGGGATTCTCTGCAGGCGGTGGCGTTGGAATAGGAGCAACCGTAAGGGCCGATGAAGCACACCGTCCCGCTTTCATGGCAACCATCTACGGTCCTTCCCTCATTGACGTGGAGGTACCGCAGAACGCCCCAAAGCTCTTCATAGCCACCCGAGGCGACCACCACAACGTTGCAGCCGGCCTGGTATCACTTTATCTGGATTGGAAACGTGCAGGGGCCAACGCCGAGATGCACCTCTACGATGACGGAACCGGACCCTTTGGTCCCGATGACCCAGGCAACACCAGCGGTACCTGGCGGGAATCATTCTACCGCTGGCT
>Ga0265298_10008554_pt1 | contig 12284 bp, 11 predicted proteins | sample AusTroGonzalo_MG_3_FD_193486 | JGI IMG/M metagenome (GOLD analysis project Ga0265298, IMG submission 193486) | Bovine rumen microbial communities from tropical cattle in Woodstock, Queensland, Australia - Gonzalo_01 | ecosystem: Host-associated > Mammals > Digestive system > Stomach > Rumen ...
ACGCCGTTGGGGTCGATGCCACGCTCAAAGCGGAACGACGCGTCGGTCGACAGACCGTGACGGCGGGCCGACTTGCGGATCCACGTCGGGTGGAAGTAGGCACTCTCCAGCACGACATTCTTCGTCGTCTCATAGGTGCCGCTGCCCTTGCCGCCAAACACACCGGCAATGCACATGGCCTCCTCGGTGTTGCAGATGGCCAGGTCACGGTCCGAGAGCTTATGCTCCACACCGTCCAACGTCTGGAACGGCGTGCCCTCGGGCATGGTCTTCACCACAATCTTGTGGCCCGTCACCATGTCGGCATCAAAGCAATGCAGGGGCTGGCCATAGGCGAACATGATGTAGTTGGTAATGTCGACGATATTGTTGATGGGACGCAGACCGACGGTCGTCAGGCGCGTCTTCAGCCACTCGGGCGACTCCTTCACCTCGCAGTCGGTGATGCTGACGCAGGCATAGCGGCGGCAGGCCTCGGTGTTTTCGATGACCACGTCGATGGGCAGGTCGTTGTTATTAACGCTGAAAGCCGACTCGTCAGGGCGATGCAGCGAGGTCTCATAGCCATTCTGCTTCATCCATGCATACAGGTCGCGGGCAACACCCCAGTGAGAGAGGGCATCTGCACGGTTGGCCGTGATGTCGACCTCGATGAGCCAGTCGCTCTCCAAATGGTAATACTCGGCGGCAGGCTGACCGACGGGGGCGTCCTCGGGCAGCACGATGATGCCATCGTGGCTGGTGCCCACGCCAATCTCGTCCTCGGCACAGATCATGCCGCACGACTCGACGCCGCGCAGCTTCGACTTCTTAATGACGAACTCCTTGTCGCCGTCGTAGAGCACGCAACCCAGGTCGGCCACAATCACCTTCTGACCGGCAGCCACGTTGGGAGCGCCACACACAATCTGGCTCGGCTCGCCCTTGCCCAGGTCAACGGTCGTCACATGCAGGTGGTCGCTGTCGGGGTGAGCCTCACATGTCAGCACCTTTCCGACGTACAGTCCCTTCAGACCGCCGCGGATGCTCTGCACCTCTTCCAGTGCATCAACTTCAAGACCGGTCGACGTCAGCGCGTCGCAAACTTCCTGCGGCGTCAAGTCGAAGTCGACGTAGTCCTTCAGCCATTTATAAGATATGTTCATAGTTCTTAATCTTAACGCTTACTTCTTAACTGAAAAAGACTGGACACTGAGCCCTAGCCCGATGTCCAGTCAGTGTCTTTGAGAACGAAAGGAAAGCTTATGCCTCAGCGGGAGCCTCCTCAGCGGATGCCTCGGCAGCAGCGGCCTCAGCAGCCTTTGCAGCCTCTTCCTCTGCCTTGGCAGCAGCGGCAGCAGCCTTCTTGTCGGCCACCTTCTTGGCGATTTCCTCATTCACCTTCTTCTCGGCATCGAGAGCCTTGGCAGCAGCCTCCTTCTTGGCCTTGGCCTCAGCCTCGGCAACCTTGACAAGACCGTTCTGCTTGTCTGCCTTCCATGCGTCGAACTTCTTCTGAGCAGCAGCCTCGTCGAAAGCGCCCTTCTTTACGCCACCCTTCAGGTGCTTCATCAGGTAAACGCCCTCGCGGCTGAGAATGTTGCGTACGGTGTCTGTGGGCTGGGCACCTACCTCAACCCAGTAGAGAGCACGCTCGAAATTCAAGTCTACTGTGGCAGGATTGGTGTTAGGGTTGTACATACCAATCTTTTCAGTAAAACGACCATCACGTGGTGCTCTGGCGTCGGCGATAACGATGCGGTAAACTGCATAGCCCTTACGGCCGCCGCGCTGCAATCTGATTTTTGTTGCCATTTAATTCTTTAGTTTTTTAATTAATAAATTGAATTCCATGCCCCCATCTCGTGGAAGCGGCTGCAAAGGTACTGCTTTTTAGCCAAAAAACCAAAAATAATTGCGAGAATCTTATCGGATTTCACAGATTTTGTGTATTTTTGGGGCATGGAACCAAAGAAAACCGAGCTTTCCATCCTCATTCCAGTATACAACACCGTCTGTACCAGCTTCGTGCGACAGCTGCAACAGCAAGCGGAACGGGCGGCCATCGACTACGAAATCATCGTGGCCGACGATGCCTCGACCCAGCAGCCGTGCGTCGAAGAGAACCGACAGCTGCAGCAGTTGCCCAACTGCCAATATATTATAAAAGAGGTGAATACGGGAGCAGCCGCCACCCGCAACTTCCTGGCACGGCAGAGCCGCTACCAATGGCTGCTGTTCCTTGACTGCGACATGCAGCTGCCCGACGACCAATTCATCAGCCGGTACCTGGCGGCTGTTGACACGCCGGTGATCAACGGAGGAATCAGCATCGGCGGCGACCCACAACGGCTACGCACCACCCTGCGCTACCGCTACGAGAAGACCGAGGAGCCCAACCACACAGCACAGTGCCGACAGCAGCGCCCCTACCAGTCGTTCCGGTCGACCAACTTCCTCATCCGCCGCGACGTCATGCTCAGCTGCCCGTTCGACGAGCGGTTCCTGCGTAGCGGCTACGAGGACGTACATTTCGGCAAGCTGCTCGGCCGCGAGCACATCGAGATTGCCCACATCGACAACCCGCTGCTGATGACCGACTACGAGCCGAACGACGCCTACCTGACGAAGGTGGAGCGGAGCCTGCAGACGCTGCACACCTTCCGCAACGAGCTGCAAGGCTACTCACCCCTGCTGACCTTTGTCGACGGCATCCACATCGGCGCCGTCAAGGCTGTTATCCGGCTGTGGCACAAGCTATTCGGCAAGCTGGAACGGCGATGCCTCTGCCGGCTGACCACCAACCAGCTGCTCTTCAAGCTTTACAAGCTGGGATACTTTCTTACGTTAAACAAAGATTAGTGATATGACAAGAAGATTTGCTTTTAAGATGAAGCTGAAGCCCGGCTTCGAACGCGAGTACCAGAAACGCCACGCCGCCATCTGGCCCGAACTGGTGAAGATGATCAAGGAACAAGGAGTAGGCAACTACAGCATCTACTGGGACCGCGACACCAACCTGCTCTTCGCCTACCAGGAGTGCGAGAAGGAAGGCAACTCGCAGGACACCGAAAACGTAGACCCCATCACACAACGATGGTGGGACATGATGGCCGACATCATGGAGGTGAACCCCGACAATTCACCCGTCACCATACCCCTCGAAGAGGTGTTCCACCTAGACTAACCGCAGAATTATTCGGACTAATTAGCAGGAATATCAAAATATATTTGGTATTTCGCGCAGATTTTTGTACCTTTGCACCCCAATTATATATATAAGGTATAAAGAGAAGGAAATGATAACAGTCACAAACTTAGCGATTCAGTTTGGAAAGAAGGTTCTCTACAAGGACGTGAACCTGAAGTTTACGAGTGGAAACATTTATGGCATCATCGGTGCCAACGGTGCCGGCAAGTCAACGCTGCTGCGCGCCATCAGCGGTGAATTGGAACCCAACAAGGGAACGGTCGAGATGCAGCCAGGCGAGCGCCTGAGCGTGCTGGAACAGGACCACTTCAAATACGACGAGTTTACGGTGATGGACACCGTGCTGATGGGTCACAAGCCCATGTGGGACAATATGAAGGAGCGCGAGGCACTCTACTCGAAGCCCGAGATGACCGAGGAGGACGGCAACCGTGCCGCCGAGTTGGAAATGGCCTTCGCCGAGATGAACGGCTACGAGGCCGAGAGCGAAGCCGCACAGCTACTACAGAACCTGGGTGTGGCCGAGGGACAGCACTACAAGCAGATGGCCGACATCTCGAACAACGAGAAGGTGCGCGTCATGCTGGCAAAGGCCCTCTTCGGACACCCCGACAACCTGCTGCTCGACGAGCCTACCAACGACCTCGACCTCGACACCGTGCAGTGGCTGGAGGAGTACCTGTCGAACCTGGAGCAATGTGTGCTGGTGGTCAGCCACGACCGTCACTTCCTCGACGCCGTCTCGACACAGACCGTCGACATCGACTTCGGCAAGGTGACGCTGTTCTCGGGTAACTACTCGTTCTGGTACGAGTCGTCGCAGCTGGCCCTGCGCCAGGCACAGAACCAGAAGATGAAGGCCGAGGAGAAGCGCAAGCAGCTGGAGGAGTTCATCCGCCGATTCTCGGCCAACGTGGCCAAGTCAAAGCAGACCACCTCGCGCAAGAAGATGCTGGAGAAGCTGAACGTGGAGGAGATCACCCCGTCAACGCGTAAGTACCCGGGCATCATCTTCCAGATGGAGCGTGAGCCTGGCACACAGATCATTGAGGTAGAGGGACTGAAGGCCGTCGACCCCGACGGAACGGTGCTGTTCGACAACGTGTCGTTCACCATCGAGAAGGGTCAGAAGACCGTCTTCCTGAGCCACAACCCGAAGGCCATGACGGCGCTGTTCGAGATTATCAACGGCAACCGTGAGGCCGATGCCGGCACCTACAAGTGGGGCGTCACCATCACGACAGCCTACCTGCCGCTCGACAACACCGAATTCTTCCAGTCGGAGATGAACCTCGTCGACTGGCTATCGCAGTGGGGACCGGGCAACGAGGTAACCATGAAGTCGTTCCTCGGCCGCATGCTGTTCAAGGAGGAGGACGTGCTGAAGCATGTCAACGTGCTCTCGGGTGGCGAGAAGATGCGCTGCATGATTGCACGTATGCAGCTGAAGAACGCCAACTGCCTCATCCTCGACACGCCGACCAACCACCTCGACCTGGAAAGCATTCAGGCCTTCAACAACAACCTAATACAGTTCAAGGGCAATATCCTGTTTGCCTCGCACGACCATGAGTTCATCAACACCGTGGCCGACCGCATCATCGAACTGACCCCGAAGGGCACCATCGACAAGCTGACGACGTACGACGACTACATCTACGACGAGAGCATCAAGGAGAAAAAAGCAGAGCTGTATGCGTAATGGCACGGTTTTTGCTGCTGATGGACTAAAAACAATTTAAACAACGTTATCATGGAAGAAAAAGATATCAACATCAATGAAGAGGAGGAGAACGTAAACGTAGAGAACCCTGAAAACCCCGAGGACGCCGAGAACACGGAAAACACGGAGAACGCCGAGGAGGCTGAGGATAAGGACCCGCTGGACGTAGCCCTCGACGAGATTGCCGACCTGAAGGACAAGTACCTGCGCTCGGTAGCCGAGTTCGACAACTACCGCAAGCGCACCCTGAAGGAGCGTGCCGAGCTGATACTGAACGGTGGCGAGAAGGTGCTTACTGCCATTTTGCCAGTCGTCGACGACATGGAGCGTGCCATCGAGAACGGTGCCAAGACCGACGACCCGCAGGTACTGCGCGAAGGCATGGAGCTGATCTACAACAAGCTGCTGAAGGTGATGGAGGCTCAGGGAGTCACCATGATTGAGACCGAGAACGCCGACTTCGACACCGATGTCCACGAGGCCGTAGCCATGGTTCCCGGCATGGGCGACGACAAGAAGGGCAAGGTCATCGACTGCCTGCAGAAAGGCTTTAAACTGAACGACAAGGTAATCCGCCACGCCAAAGTGGCAGTTGGACAATAACAATGGCACAGAAAAGAGACTACTACGAGGTACTTGGCGTTCAGAAGAACGCTACAGAAGACGAGATCAAGAAGGCCTATCGAAAGATAGCCATCAAATACCACCCCGACCGCAACCCCGGCGACAAGGAGGCCGAGGAGAAGTTCAAGGAGGCTGCCGAGGCATACGACGTGCTGCACGACCCACAGAAGCGGCAGCAGTACGACCAATTCGGATTCAACGGCCCGATGGGCGGAGGATTCGGAGGCTTCGGAGGCACATCGATGAACATGGACGACATCTTCTCGATGTTCGGCGACATCTTCGGCGGTCACGGATTCGGAGGATTCGGAGGCGGCCCCCGTCGCCCACAGCAGCATCGGGGTAGCGACCTGCGCCTGAAGGTGCGTCTGACCCTGGAAGAAATCAACAAGGGTGTAACCAAGAAGTTCAAGGTGAGGAAAGACATTCCCTGCCAGCATTGTCACGGTTCAGGTGCCGAGGCCGGCTCGGGTACGGAACAATGCCCGACGTGTCATGGTTCGGGTGTCATCACCCACACTACGCAGAGCATCTTCGGTATGATGCAGACCCAGGGCGTTTGTCCCACCTGCGGCGGCGAAGGCCAGGTCATCAAAAACAAGTGTCACGAGTGTGGCGGCGAAGGCATCGTCAAAGGCGAAGAGGTCGTCGAAATCAACATCCCCGCTGGTGTTGCCGAAGGCATGGTGGTCAACATCCCCGGCAAGGGTAATGCTGGACGTAAGAACGGCGTGAACGGCGACATACAAGTGTTCATCGAAGAAGAGAAGAACGACACCTTCGTGCGCGATGGTAACGACCTTATATACAACCTGTTGCTCGACTTCCCTACAGCAGCACTCGGAGGAGATATAGAGATTCCCACCATCGAGGGCAGCAAACTCCGCGTAAAAGTAGACAGCGGTACACAGCCCGGAAAGACCCTCCGTCTGCGCGGCAAGGGTCTGCCCGCCGTACAGGGCTATGGCAACGGACGCGGCGACCTGGTGGTCAACATTAGCGTATACGTGCCGAAGACGCTGAACCGCGAGGAGAAGGAGGCCATCCAGAAGTTTAAGGACAGCGACAACTTCAAGGGCGACAAGCAGACGAAGGACACCATCTTCCAGCGCTTCAAGAACTACTTCAATTGACAACCACCCCGAGGACACCCCTCTCAACGATAAAACTGCAATAGACAAACCGACCATAGTACGTACATCTTTAATAGTACACCGACATGACGTATAATGACACCTGCGAGTGGCTGTTCAACAAGACTGCCAACTACGAAAGCCAAGGACAGAACGGCTACAAGCCCAGCCTCGACAACATGATGAAGCTGGACGAGCACTACCAGCATCCGCACCAAAACTTCAGATGCATCCACATTGCAGGCACTAACGGCAAGGGTTCGGTGTCGCACACGATTGCAGCAGTGCTCCAGGTGTGCGGCTACAGCGTCGGACTCTATACGTCGCCACACTTGACGGACTTCGGTGAACGCATCCGCGTCAACGGGCGCCCCATTGAGGAAGACTACGTCACCAGCTTCGTTGACGAAGGAAAGTACTTCTTCGAGAAAATCGGTGCCACCTTCTTCGAAATAGCGACTGAGATGGCCTTCAACTATTTCAAGGACAAGCAGATCGACATTGCCGTCGTCGAGGTTGGACTCGGCGGACGCCTCGACAGCACCAACATCATCACCCCTATCCTATCGGTCATTACCAACATCAGCCTCGACCATACACATCTGCTGGGTAATTCACTGGAGCAGATTGCCATCGAGAAGGGCGGCATCATCAAGGAGGGGGTTCCCGTCGTCATCGGCGAAACCACAGAAACTACCCGTCCCGTATTCGAGTTACTTGCCCAGCAGAACCACGCCCCCATCACCTATGCGGAGGACAACGACAATATCCTTTCGGCCGAATTTCTGCCGAAGAGTTCCGAAATCTTCTACAACGTGCGTGAACTAGGCGAGTTCAAGGGGCAACTGTGTGGACTGTGCCAGGTCAAGAACACGCGTACCACGCTGACGGCCATTCGCGAGCTTGCCAACCAAGGCTACCTCGTCACCCTCTCACCCGACAACAATGAAATGCGCATGTTTGTCCTCAAGGAAATCAGCGAAGCCTTCATCCACGTCTGTGAGATCACCGGACTCCGCGGACGATGGCAGAAAGTGAAGGAGGAGCCTACGGTCATTTGCGACATCGGCCACAACGTCGGCGCATGGCAGTTGCTCAGCCGACAACTGGAGGAAGCAAAGTACAAACACCTGCACATTATTTTCGGCATGGTCGACGATAAAGACATCTATGGAGTGATGTCATTGCTCCCAAAGAACGCTACTTACTATTTTACGAAGTCAAAGTCCACTCGGTCGCTTTCTGAGCAGTCCATCATGGTTTTCGGACAGCAGTTCGGACTCGAAGGAAATAGCTATCCCTCTGTAAAAGAAGCATTTTCGGCCGCTCAGATAGCTGCCAGCACCAACGATTTAATCTTCGTCGGAGGCAGCAATTACGTGGTGGCTGACTTCCTCAAAAACCTCGATTAGGTGTTTTTAACATTCCCGTAAACGTTTTTTACGGTGTTTCATTCGTTTGTTTGGTTTATTTTTTGTTACTTTGTGGGCAAATCCATTAACTTAAAAACAAACAGTTATGTCAAACACAACAGAAAACGCGAATCTCTGTGGTCTGAAGCGCGAAGACTTCCAGACCACTATTAACGGTAAGAAGACCGATTTGTACATCCTGCGCAACCGTAAAGGTTACGAAGTAGCAATCTCGAATTATGGTGGTGCCATCTGTGCCATCATGGTGCCTGACAAGAACGGAAACGTGGGCAACGTCATCCAGGGACATGCCAACATCCAGCAGCTCACCAGCGGTGACGAGCCTTACCTCTCAACGCTGATTGGCCGTTGGGGTAACCGCATCTGCAAGGGACAGTTCACGCTGAACGGCAAGGACTACCAGCTGGCCATCAACAACGGTCCCAATCACCTGCACGGCGGACTCAAGGGCTTCAATGCCAAGATTTGGGACGCCCGTCAGATGGGTCCCCGTTCGCTGGCCCTGCACCGCATCTCCAGCTATGGTGAGGAAGGCTACACCGGCGAGCTCGACGTGACCGTAGAGTTCACCTTCACCGACCTCAATGAACTGGTCATCGAGTATCTGGCTACCACCAACAAGAAGACCATCGTCAACCTGACCCACCATGCCTTCTTCTCGCTGGCAGGAACAGCTGATCCCACTCCTACGATTGACGATCTGATTTGCGAAATCAATGCCGACTTCTACCTGCCGACCGACGACACCGCCATTCCTACGGGCGAAATCCTAAAGGTGGCTGGCACGCCATTCGACTTCACAGCTCCTAAGGCTATCGGCAAGGAGATTAACGCTGACAATGAGCAGATTAAGTTCGGTAACGGCTACGACCACAACTACGTGCTGAACAAGAAGGAAGAGGGCGAACTGAGCTTTGCTGCCCGTCTGACTGAGCCGAAGAGCGGCCGTACGTTGGAGTGCTACACCACCGAGCCTGGCATGCAGCTCTATACGGGTAACTACCTGTGTGGTTACAAGGGTGCCAACGGTGCTACGTTCCCCCGTCGCTCTGCCGTCTGCCTGGAGACCCAGCACTTCCCCGACACGCCCAACCGTCCGTACTTCCCCAGCGTCGTGCTGAATCCCGGTGAGCGTTTCAAGTCGAAGACCATCTATCGCTTTGGCATCGCTGAGTAAATCGAAAATCGAAAATCCGTAAATCGAAATTAATATTATGTCACAGCAAAAAAACAACACACAGATAGTTGCCATCGTCACGATGTGCTTCATCTTTGCGATGATTTCGTTCGTCACTAATATGGGCGCCCCGTTTGGTAACATCTGGGGATTCACCTACCCCTTCGCAAAGGCATGGGGTAACTTGATGAACTTCGCAGCCTATCTGTTCATGGGCATCCCCGCTGGTAAGATGCTTATTAAATATGGTTATAAGAAGACCGCCCTCATTGCCCTCATCGTAGGTATCATTGGCCTCGCCCTTCAGTACCTGTCGAGCATTGCCGGAGCAGGAAGCTACGTGTTTACTTATGACAATATTCCCGTGGCACTCAACCTGTTGATTTATCTGCTTGGTGCTTTCATCTGCGGTTTCTGCGTCTGCATGCTCAACACTGTGGTGAACCCCATGCTCAACATCCTGGGTGGCGGCGGTAACCGTGGTAACCAGTTCATCCAGATTGGTGGTACCATGAACTCGCTGACTGCTACGCTGACCCCGCTGCTGACGGGTCTGCTCGTGGGCACCGTGACCGAGAATACCAGTATGACCGACGTGTCGCCCCTGCTGTTCATCGGTATGGCCGTCTTCGCCATTTCCTACGTTATCATCAGCCGCGTGACCATTCCTGAACCTACTCTGGGCAAGGAGCAGCCGAAGTATGAGCGCAGCCCGCTGGCTTTCCGCCACTGCCTGCTCGGCGTCATCGCCATCTTCTTCTACGTAGGTGTGGAGATTGGTATCCCCATGGAGCTCAACTTCTACATCACCGACCTCGGCTTTGAGGGTTCGGCAGCCATCGGTGGCACACTGGCCGCCAGCTACTGGCTGATGATGCTCGTTGGCCGTGCCTCGTCGAGTGCCATCTCCGGCAAGGTCAGCACCTCGCTGCAGATGACCGTCGTGTCAACCGTTGCCATCGTCCTGTTGCTCATCGCCATCTTCCTGCCTGAGAGCGTCAGCATCACCATCAGCGGTCACGACGTGCCCATGAAGGCTATCTTCATCGCTGCTTGCGGACTCTGCACCAGTATCATGTGGGGTGGTATTTTCAACCTCTCGGTTGAGGGACTTGGCAAGTACACCGAGGCTGCCAGCGGTATCTTCATGACAATGGTCGTCGGTGGTGGCATCATGCCCCTCATCCAGGAAGCCATTGCCAAGAGCGCAGGCCCCATCGCCTCCTACTGGCTTATTATCGCCATGCTGGCCTACATCCTGTTCTACAGCACCATCGGCTGCAAGAACGTCAACAAAGACATTAAGGTCGACTAATATCATTCTTTATATCAAACTTTTAAACCGTACATTAACATGATTGACATTGAATTTGTAAGAAGCCGCTTCATCAAGCACTTTGACGGAAAAACTGGTAATGTGTATACGTCACCCGGTCGTATCAACCTGATTGGTGAGCACACCGACTATAACGGCGGATTCGTATTCCCCGGAGCAGTAGACAAAGGTATCACCGCTGAAATGCGTATCAACGATACAGAAGATACCGTCATGGCCTACGCCATCGACCTGAAGGATCGTGTGGACTTCCACCTCAACGACCCCGCAGGCCCCAAGGCCTCTTGGGCACGCTACATCTACGGTATCGCGCTGGAAATGCGCAAGCTTGGCGTTCCCGTCAAGGGCTTCAACATTGCCTTTGCTGGCGACGTACCCCTTGGTGCCGGTATGTCCTCAAGTGCCGCTATGGAGAGCTGCTTCGCCTGCGGTCTGAACGACCTCTTCGGCGAGAACAAGGTCAGCCAGTGGGATATGGTGCTGGCCGGACAGGCTACCGAGCACAACTACTGCGGCGTAAACTGCGGTATCATGGACCAGTTCGCCAGCGTATTCGGCAAGGCTGGTTGCCTCATGCGCCTCGACTGCCGTAGCCGTGAGTTCGAGTATTTCCCCTTCAAGCCCGATGGCTATCGCCTCGTGCTGCTCGACAGCGTCGTGAAGCACCAGCTGGCAGGCTCGCCCTACAACGATCGTCGCAACTCTTGCGAGAACGTGGTGAAGCACATCCAGGCCAAGCATCCCGAAGGCAAGTTCGAGACCCTGCGCGACTGCACCTGGGAGCAGCTGGAGGAAGTGAAGGAAGAGGTAGGAGCAGAGGACTACAGCCGTGCTAAGTTCGTGCTCGGCGAGAAGGACCGCGTGCTGGCTGTCTGCGACGCCCTGAACGAAGGCGACTACGAGAAGGTTGGCGAGATGATGTACAAGACCCACGAGGGTCTGTCAAAGGACTACGAGGTCAGCTGTGTCGAGCTCGACTTCCTCAACGACATTGCCAAGGAGTGTGGTGTCACCGGTTCTCGTATCATGGGTGGCGGTTTCGGCGGCTGCACCATCAACCTCGTGCGCAACGACCTCTACAAGCAGTTCATCGAGACTGCCAAGCAGAAGTTCAATGCCGAGTACGGTCACGAGCCCAAGGTCTACGACGTTGTCATTGGCGACGGTTCACGCCGCCTCTGCTAAGTCAAACTGACCATAAATGCAAAAGGAGTTGGGACTGCGGTTCCAACTCTTTTTACGTTTACATAGGATCACAGAACACCGCCCTCACCGTTGCCCTGCTTCGTCCTCGTCCTCATACGTCGATGCAGAAGCGGTCGGCAAGGAATTTCACGATGCTGGGTGGCAGTATTCTGGCACCTGGTGGCATGCCCAGCTCTTCCAGCTGTTGCTGCAGCGGTTTCATCCAACGGTTGAGGGTGTTCAGGCTCACGCCGGCCCTATCGGCCAGCTGTTGTTTTGTCATTGCTTTCATAATCTTTTTCTATTTTGTCACACAGATTTCACAGATACCACAGATATTTTTTAATGTTGATGATAAGTAGTTTTTTCTTTTTCCACCACGAATTTGCCTAATCTCACGAATATGCTGCGCTCGACAATTCGATAGATTCGATAGATTCGTGGTCGTTTTAATACTTTCCGAGATTTCCGTGCTTTCCGTGT